>Ga0209075_1000954_pt1 | contig 27717 bp, 24 predicted proteins | sample Stecom2011_FD_187523 | JGI IMG/M metagenome (GOLD analysis project Ga0209075, IMG submission 187523) | Agricultural soil microbial communities from Utah to study Nitrogen management - Steer compost 2011 (SPAdes) (version 2) | ecosystem: Environmental > Terrestrial > Soil > Agricultural land...
GGCAGAAATTTCTGTAGTTGTTCACGAAAACATTCCTGATTTGACTGGAACAACAGAATACAGCTTAGATGGAGGCATTACTTTTAATCAAGCGGATAGTGTTGTGGTTGATGAAGGCACAAATATAAATTTAAGCTTACCTCTTGATATGAGTATAGGAACTGTTGAGTGGTTTGATCCATCTGGAATTTCATGGGGAAGTAATCCATTTATTGAAGACATCCATCTTCAGAGTATTGAAGAAGGGACATGGACTGCAGTAATTACCTCTATCTCCAACTGCAATATTTTCAATGCACCTACAAGTATTGATTTTAAAGTAATTGTTAAAAACCAGTTGTCCATTAAAGAGTATGGAATGGATAATATAACAGTCTATCCTAATCCGAGTCAAGATGTATTTATTATTGATGGCTTATCAGCTAATGGAAGTTTTCACCTTAAAATAGTGGATGACAACGGTAAACTTGTTAAAAGTGAAAGCTATAACTCAGTGGATAGCCTTACTATTGATATGCGTAATTACTCCAATGGAAATTATCAAATTATTATTGAAACAGAGGAAAAAAGAATCCTGAAAAAGATCATCAAATTATAAGTGGTTTATTGAGGATGTTTGGGCCTCGGCTTCGACTTCGCTCAGCCAGCTGCGCCAATATAAATCTCTTTAAAATAACACACTAAATGTAAAAAAGCGAAATCTATTGATTTCGCTTTTTTAATTCGTAATTGATAATTCCTAATTACTTTATCAATCCTATTTCTCTTAATCTTTGCATCAAGTATTCTCCAGCTGAAATATCTTCATACGCTTTTGGATTTTCTGCATCAATACAAGATTCTAAACAATCTAAACGCATATCTGACCTCGGGTGCAAGAAGAAAGGTACAGAATATCTGCTTGTTCCTAAATTTTCTTTGGAAGGATTAATCACACGATGAGTTGTAGATTTCAACTTATTATTGGTCAAACGTTGTAACATATCACCAACGTTAACTACAATATGATCTTGAATTGCTGTAACAGAAATCCATTCATTTTGCTTGTTGAGTACTTGTAAACCATCTGCCGACGCTCCAACTAAAAGTGTAATCAAGTTAATGTCTTCATGTTCACCAGCACGCACTGCTCCTTCTTCAATTTCACCTAGAATTGGTGGATAATGAATTGGGCGCAAGATGCTATTCCCATTATGAATATGTTCATTAAAATAAATCTCATCCAATCCCAAATGAAGTGCAATTGCACGTAACAAATGTCTTCCTGTATCTTGAAATGCAATATAGGCTGTTTTTCCAACCCTGAAAAATTCTGGTTGCTCATCAACAATTACGTTATCTGGATACTCTTTTCCGATAGGATCGTTGTCTTCAACAAACTGACCAAAGTGCCAAAATTCTTTTAAATCTCCAGCTGTTTTTCCTTTAGCATGTTCCGTTCCAAATGGCGTATAGCCACGTTGACCTCCAATTCCGGGAATATTATACTTATTTTTTATTGCTTCGTCGTGACCAAAGAAAGTCTTCATTTGTGCATATAAATCTTCAATCAGTTCTTGTGAAATACCGTGGTTTTTAACGGCTACAAAACCAATATCTTCATAGGCAGCACCTAATTCATTAATAAATTTCTGCTGTTGTTTTTCATCTCCTGATAAAAACTCAGACAGATCAACAGACGGAATACCTTGTGGATTATTCATAAAATCATTGTTTTAAACAAAAATAGCATAATTTTTAATATGCGAAAAAAAAAGACTACTGCTATTATAGCTAGGAAAAGAAAGAATCAAAAACTTAATTCCTTTTATTTTGGATGTACTCTTTAGCTGCTTGATATTGTTCTTCAAACTCTGATTCATTGCTCATTTGGTACATTTCCATTTCTGATGTGAGCATATCTTGAATTTGCAATTGTTCAAAATACTTTTTAGCATGAACAACATGAACTAAAAAGCGTTTACCTACTAGTTGAACTTCTTCAAATGTAGTTAGTGACGTAATTTTATAAAAAGACTTATTGTCAAATCGTTTTCTATATTGAGGAAAGTCCATAAGTTTGTATCATTAATTAAGGAACACAAATGTATATTAATTCGGAACATAAAAAAGCACAGGAGCTATTGGATGAGCAAAAGTTTGAAAAATCTTTAATTGCCTTCAATAAAGCATTGAAATTAAATCCTAATCATCCAGATATTCTTTCCCATAGAGGCGTGCTATATCTACACATGAACCAGAAGAAGAAGTGTTTTGATGATCTTGAAATGTCTCTTCGTATGGATAAAGACTATGGTTTTCGTTATGCTGCCTTAGCGTATGCAAAAGATTACTTTGGAGATCTTGATACTGCAATAGAACTGTATGAAAAGGCGGTTCAAGTTGATCCTGAAGACTCTATTTCTCATAACAACTTAGGTTTACTCATGGAAAAACGTGGATATCAGAAAAAAGCTAGAGAGAATTTTGAAAAAGCAGATAGACTAGCTGAAATTCAAGATGGTATGCTAGAGAAATTGGACGAATTGGAAGAAAGAGAAGATCAATTTCATAGAGAAAATGGTCAACAAGAAACAAAAGCTGAAAATCCCTTACCTAAACCGGGATCTCTTCAAAAACCACACGGAGAGCGTTTGCAACCCAAAAAAATGAAACCCGTTTCAACACAAACTTTTGGACAAGTTTCTAAAGATTTAGTCACTAAAAAAAGTGTTTTTAAAGAATTCGTGGTATTTGTTAAGAACGGATTTAAACTTGAAAAATGACCAAAAAAGAAAAAGCAGAATTTATAATGGAGGAGCTTGACAAAGTGTATCCCACTACTCCTATTCCACTTGATCATAAAGATACTTACACCTTATTAATTGCTGTTCTATTGTCGGCGCAATGTACTGACGTTCGTGTGAATCAAATTACACCTTATCTTTTTGCTAAAGCAGATAATCCTTATGACATGGTGAAGCTTTCTGTGGAAGAAATTCGTGAGATTATCAAACCTTGTGGCTTATCGCCGCAAAAGTCTAAAGCAATTCACAGATTATCGGAAATTCTAATTGAAAAACACGATGGCATTGTTCCAGATAATTATGAAGATTTGGAGTTTTTACCTGGAGTTGGTCATAAAACAGCTTCTGTAGTAATGTCACAAGCATTTGGAATTCCAGCTTTTCCTGTTGACACACATATTCATCGTTTGCTTTACCGCTGGGGAATAACCAATGGGAAAAACGTAACACAAACAGAAAAAGATGCAAAGGCTATTTTCCCTGAAGAAAAATGGAATAAACTGCATTTGCAAATCATCTTTTATGGGCGAAGTCATTCTCCTGCACGAGGCGCAAGACTAAGTATTGATTACATTACAGAAGCAATTGGGAGAAAGTCGGTGTTGAAGGATTATAAACCTTAGTTAATTATGAATTTTTTAATTACGAATTATGAATTAAAAAACTCATAATTAACTACGTTCTATACCGATCCATACGCACGCCCTACAATTCGTAATTCGTAATTAAGTAATTAAGTAATTTTCCACATTCATAATTAATAATTATCTTTCCAACATGGCTGAACAAATTAACCGTGAGTATTTAGAGCAATTTGGGAACTTAGAGGTTCTTGCGAAGCAAATTGTTGAAGGATTCATTACTGGACTTCACAAGAGTCCTTTCCATGGTTTTTCTGTTGAGTTTGCTGAACATCGATTGTACAACACTGGAGAATCTACAAAGCACGTAGATTGGAAGCTGTATGCCCGAACGGATAAATTATTTACTAAAAAATACGAGGAAGAAACCAATTTACGCTGCCAGTTTGTTTTGGACGCATCGAGTTCTATGCATTTTCAACACGAAGACAATTGGTCGAAGTTGAAATACAGTATTTATGGAATTGCTTCTTTAATGGAATTATTAAAACGTCAACGTGATGCTGTTGGACTTTCTATTTTTACAGATCAATTAGATTTACATACTGAAAACAAATCCTCGAATACGCATCACCGTTATATTTTCTCTGAGCTCGAAAAGTTAATGCATAACTACGATGCTAAGGAATCAAAGACTACTGAAGCTGTTCAAGTTCTGCATGACATTGCTGAATTGTGTAAACGCAGAAGTTTAATTGTTGTTTTTTCGGACATGTTGAATGATCCAGAGAATAAAGACAAACTCTTTGAAGCACTCCAACATTTGAAACACAATAAGCACGAAGTAATTTTATTTCATGTGGTAGATAAAAAGAAGGAACTGGACTTTCAATTTGAAAACCGTCCTTACACTTTAGTTGACATGGAAACTGGAGAACAAATGAAGCTCATTCCAGGTGAAGTAAAAGAGCATTATATCAAACAAGTTGGTGAATACTTTAAGGAATTAGAGCAAAAGTGTGGAGCTTATGGAATTGATTTTCATGAGTTAGATACGAATCAGCCTTTGAATGAGTTACTGGTTCAGTTTTTGAATAAGCGCCAGAAAATGAGGTGATTATTAATTGTTAATGGTTAATTATTAATTATTAATGGTTAATGGTTAATTGTAAAGTTTCACCAGGTTGTTGATGACATATATTGTGTAGAAACTTGTCCTCTCGACAGAACGAAGTGGCGGCTAGGAATTCTTATATGAGAAATGTTAATATTCAACTACCGACTTCAAAGCATAAAAAAAGTCCAAACGTTACCGCGTGGACTTTTTTTCAAATATGTTTAATGCTTAATTTCTATACAATGTAGCCTTAATCGCGTTTATGATTTTATCCAAATTTGGCAAAGCTTCTTCCATTAATGGAGGAGAGAATGGGAATGGAGTATCTGATTGGGTTACTCGCATTACCGGAGCATCTAAATAATCAAAAGCGTAACGTTGTAAATGGTAGGCTATTTCAGATGAAATTGACGCTAATGGCCAAGATTCTTCAACAACTACACAACGGTTTGTTTTCTTAATAGACTCTACAACAGTTGCATAATCGATTGGACGAACAGTACGTAAGTCGATCACTTCACATTCGATTCCTTCTTTTTTCAATTCATCTGCAGCTTTGTAAGCTTCTTTGATGACTTTTCCAAAGGAAACAACTGTTACGTCTTTACCTTTTCTTTTAACATCAGCTAATCCAATTGGAATAAGGTATTCTCCTTCTGGAATTTCACCTTTATCCCCATACATTTGCTCTGATTCTAAGAAAACGATAGGACTTTCATCACGAATTGCCGATTTCAATAATCCTTTCGCATCTGCTGGATTTGATGGTGTTACCACTTTTAATCCAGGAATGTGTGCATAAATAGATTCAAAGGACTGTGAATGTGTTGCTGCTAATTGTCCAGCTGTTCCATTTCCACCTCTAAAAACAATGGGGCAATGGTACTGTCCACCAGACATTTGTAACATTTTTGCTGCACTATTGATAATTTGATCAGCTGCTAAAATTGCGAAGTTCCATGTCATGAATTCCACGATTGGTCTTAAGCCATTCATTGATGCACCAACAGCAATACCTGTAAAACCAAGCTCTGCAATTGGAGTGTCAATAATACGTTTAGCTCCAAACTCATCTAACATACCTTGTGAAACTTTATAAGCACCGTTATACTCGGCAACTTCTTCACCCATTAAAAATACATTTTCATCACGACGCATCTCTTCTGACATCGCTTCCCTTAGGGCCTCTCTAAATTGAACTGTCTTCATTATAAAAGTCTTATATTTTCCTTTTGAACAAAAGTAAATTTACGTGGTAAAACTAAGAATTTTTGTGTTGAACCTCATAGAAACATTATCTTTTTTCAATAATTTATATGCAAATGAATAGAATCACTTATTTTTATCGTTAATTGCACAGAATTTAATAATTGATTACACCTTTAACTATGAAGAAAATCGGAATACTCACATCAGGTGGAGACGCACCAGGAATGAACGCTGCTATTCGTGCCATTACTAAATCGGCATTGCATTATGGAATTCAAACGGTGGGTATAAGAGATGGATTTGAGGGATTAATGAAGGGAACCTTTGTGAATATGAAATACACCGATGTTGACAACATCATTCAACGCGGTGGAACCATATTAGGATCTGCTCGTTGTCTTGAATTCAAAGATAAAGAAGCCCGTAAAAGCGCAGTAAAGAATGTTAAGGATGCTGGAATAGAAGGCTTAATAGTTATTGGAGGAGACGGTTCTTTTAGAGGAGCTCACATTTTAGCCCAAGAGGTAAACATTCCTGTAATTGGTCTCCCAGGCACAATTGACAATGATTTATATGGAACCGAAGCAACAATAGGATATGATACTGCATTAAATACAATTGTTTCTGCAATTGATAATATTCGTGATACTGCTTCTTCTCACAAACGCGTATTCTTTGTTGAAGTAATGGGAAGAAACTCTGGCTTTCTAGCATTAAACTCTGCTATTGCATCAGGCGCTGAATCTGTTTTGATTCCAGAAACCATAACAGACATTGAGGCATTAGCAAAACAAATCATTACCCAAAACAAAGGACGCCGCAGCAGCATTATTATTGTTGCAGAAGGAGATGAAGAAGGTGGTGCAATGGACATCATGCGAAAAGTTCAACCCTACTTAATAGACTTCAGATTACGCACAACAATATTAGGTCATATTCAACGTGGAGGTTCTCCCTCCTATTTTGACCGTGCTTTAGCAACGCGTTCTGGAATAATGGCTGTTGAGCTTTTAATGGCTGGTATATCCAATAAAATGGTGGGCATAAAAGCAGACGAATTAATTACAGTTGATTTAAAAGACGCCATTGAGAAACATGCAATCCCTAATTTAGAAAAGGAGGATATTTTGAGGAAATTATTGACGCAGTAACAAAAGAACTACTTCTTTTTGAACCGAAATAAACCTTCTATATATCATTAAAACAATCACTGATCTTTATTCAAAAAAAGCTCTATCCTATTAATGAATAATTAGTTAGATTTGTTTTTTTTTCAAAAAAAACAGCCATTTATAGTATGTTATAAAAATTTAGCCGTAATTTTAATGTAAGCTAAAAACATACATTCTATGAAAAGCAAAAACAAATTTATAGTAATCCTATTTATGGGATTCTCCTTTTTTTCCTATTCACAATATCAATATTCTCTTGAGGTGAGTTCCTTTAAAGGGGAACATCCTAAAACGGTATATGATGATTTCGGTAAATACCTTGATATTCATACCCAAAGTATAAAGGACAGTGTATTCTTTTTTGAGTCTAAGCGATTATACACTGAAGATAACTTCAAAGAGATTAGTGAAGCCAATGGCTATACTGTTAAAACATTTAAACTTCTTTCTGATCGAAATCAAGAAATCTTAAAAGAGGATTATTAAAAAACACCTTCACTAAAAAACGACATTATTATGAAAACTGCAATATCCATTACGAACACATTTGCCGGAGTTCTTTTTTTGATTTTAAACATCAATATTGGATATTCACAATGTTCCAATTTTAATACACAATTTCCAGCAGCCACACAATCCACTACTTCGCCAACACTAACTAATGTAACTACCTGCACATATGGAGGTGATTATGCAAGTTATAATGTAACTTTAGGTGAAACCTATACTTGGACAACTTGTGGCGATACAGATTTCGACACTCAACTCACACTTTGGAATACTGACATACCACAAGCTATGCGTACAATGATGATGCATGTGGATTACAATCAACTATAACGTGGACAGCTACTTTTACAGGGCAAGTCGATGTTTTAGTTAGTCGTTACAATTGTACTAATCAAAACACTTGTATGACAGTTCAATGGGCTTGTACATCATGTGGTATATCTCCTCCTTTAGTGAACATTATCCCAACAGTATGTAATACCGCTACATACACCTTACCTGCAAGTACATCGACCCGTTTTTATGATGATGGTGGTCCAGGGGGTGATTGTAATACAGATGGTACTGTTGGGAATTTTGCTAATGCGGGTTGCGAGACAATAACAACCATTTGTGCCGCTCCAGGGGAATATCTTATTGCAATTTTCTCTGTATTCTCCATGTATAATACATCTAGTGGTTTTGATTGGATGGTTATTTATGAAGGACCTACTACAGGTGGGGCTGTTTTATTTGATAACCGAATGGGAGCAATAAACAATCCAGTAGGAACTAGCTGTAATTACGATGGAACCTCACTCAGCTTTTGTGCAGTGGGTCGATGCCTTACCTTTAGATTTTATGCTTCCTCTGTTGTTAATAGAGAAGGATGGGATGCCCTCGTAATGTCTGTCCCTGTTGAATGTGTCCCCCTACCTGTCAGTTTACTTAGTTTCATTGGTGAAAAGCAAGAAAACATCAACCGTCTCTCATGGAAAACAGAAAGTGAACTCAACAATGATTATTTTATACTGGAACAGTCTACTGATGGATTTACATGGAGAACCATTACTAAAGAAAATGGTGCTGGAAACTCAACTGATTTAAACAGCTATTCTTTTGATCATAGTGATTTCCCGAAAACAATCAACTATTACCGTTTAACGCAGGTTGATTTTGATGGAAAAAGAGAAACATTTGATATTGTATCGATTGATAACTCTTCAGATCGAAAACTAATTAAACGATTCAATACAATAGGTCAGGAAGTTGATGAAAACTTCAAAGGAATTGTGATAGAATATTATGATGATAATACTCATGTAAAAAGACTTCAGAAATAAATTGGAGTAAATATAAAATTGGGCTTCCTTGAAAGCGCAATATCATTTTCAAGAAGTGGGTCGGTGTTATGCTGATCCACTTCTTTTTGATTAACCGCAGATTTACGGGAAAATAGAAAACTAAGATCGGAAATTAAAAATTGGCATGACAGAATAAAATTAGCACAAGCAATTACTCCAACAAATCTACTGGCTTCTTCTGCTCAATTTCTGGTAGGTTTTTCTCAACAAAAGCAATTGCTTTATTTGCGTTGTCTTTCAAGTTAGTGAGGGTCAAAACTAATTTTTCTCCAGTTTTTAAATGGAATTCAATTGAAGAAGTTCCCACTCCAGATTTATCAATTTTGATATGGAGAATATCTTCAATATCCATCGACGTCTCATCAAACGAAACAGTATTATTTGCTATCGCTAAAGTTGTTTCTTTTCGCGCAAGGAATTGTGCTGCAACAGCAGTAACTGTCAGTAAAATAAGTCCGATTATAATCGCAACTATTTGATTTCCGATTATTTCTTGAAAAAGCACAGGAACTACAATCCAAAGAGGAGCAAATCCAACTAGAAATACATAAAATCTCTTTAAACGAATGGTATAAAGTTGAATGCTCATGGTAATGCGTAATTGTTAATTATTCAAGAGATTTCAGGAATATGGTATTTTAATCTAAGCAATTCATAATTAAAAAATTCCTAATTGATTATGGTGTCGTTGAGCTCACAGGAAGTATCTTTCCATTAAAGAACTTCGGTGCATTATAAGCGAAATCTACAATGAATTCAGCTATTTCAGATGCAGATACGGGTGCTTTCATGCCTGGAAAAGCCTCTTCTAACATTTCAGTTTGAGCAGCTCCTAAACACAGACAATTCATTTTTATTTTCGTGTCTTTGTATTCTTCAGCGAAAAGTTCGGTAAAACTAGTCACCCCAGCTTTTGAAGTTGAATATGCAGATAATCCAGGGAATTTAACACTTCCTTGAAATGCTCCCATTGTTGAAATATTTATAATATGCCCACCTTTTGCCAACATTTTCGGAACCATGTATTGCGTAGCGTGCATCACTCCAATCGCATTGGTTTGATAGCACACATCAATATCTTCACGTGTTAACTCTAAAAAAGGTTTATTCACCAATTTCCCAGCGTTGTTAATGACAATGTCAATTGAAGGAAACGATTTAAGCACTTTATCTAAAGCTACATGTAAATCCTTGGCTGTTAAATCAAGGTATCCGCAATGAATATTCTCAGCAGAAAACTGAGTTTCCATAGCCTCAGTATTTCGAGATAATGCGATTACAGTATTCGTTTTTCCTTCAGCAAACTGCAGTACTAATTCTCTACCGATTCCTCTGCTCGCTCCTACAACTACAATTACTTTATTCATCATAACTAACTGTTACCTCTTCACTACTTGGATGTGCTTGACAAGTCAATATATATCCTTCTTTCACTTCACTATCCGTCAATGAGAAGTTTTTGTCCATTGTTGCAGACCCTTTTAGAACCTTTGCTTTACATGTACAGCAAATTCCACCACGACATGAGTAAGGAGCATCAATACCATGACTTTCAGCCTCACTAAGAATTGTATCTCCGTTAGTCGCTAAGTCAAAATGCTCTTCTTCATCATCAATAATTACTGTTACTTTTGAAATGCCTGTAAAGTCAGAAACCACAACTTCAGCCGTAGATTCCATCAAAACTGGAGTTGTAAATAATTCGTAGAACATTTTGTCCTCAGAAACACCAAACTTCTTCAATACATTTTGAGCATTGACAATAACTTTCTCTGGTCCACATAAATAAAAACCTTTTGCTTTTAGTAATTCTAAATTACCCCTTATAATTTCAGTAATCATTTCTTCAGTCAACATTCCGAATAAAAACCCTTCTTTTTCTTCTTCGGAAAAGATGTGAGTAATTTTAACTTTTTCAGGAGATAATGCGTTTAGTTCATCTTCAAACATAATAGACTTGTCACTTCTATTGCCATAGAATAATTCCAATTGTCCATCATTCGTTTCATTAATCAATTTTGCAATCGAAAGAACAGGAGTAATTCCACTACCAGCAGCAAAAGCAACATATTTACCTTCAACTTTTCTCATTGTAAAATTCCCCAATGGAAATCCAACTTCAACCTCATCACCAACTTTAGCGCTATCATTAAAATAAGAAGAAACAATTCCTTTTTCAACTTTCTTAATCCCAACAGCCAATGGTTCATCAATACCACTACAAATAGAGTAAGAACGGTGTTCTTTTTTTCCGTTTACATCAACGATCAGATTCAGATATTGACCAGGGATATATGAATAACTTGATTTTAAAGCTTCAGGAACTTCAAAAACGACTTTCACCGCATCAGCAGTTAACCGATCAATTTGTTTGATTTTAAGAACAGCGCTAGATTGCGTTTTCTTCTCTTTATTCTCAGGAGCAGACTCCTTTTTACCTCCAAATATTTTTTTAAACAGACTCATATTTCAAAATTATTATTGTTATTAATCATCATAAGAAACAACCAGTTTTTCACTCACTGGATGGGCTTGACAAGTCAAAATATACCCAGCTTCCACTTCATCAGCTTCTAATGCATAATTTACATCCATTATAGCTTTCCCTTCTAAAACCTTAGCTTTACACGTACAGCAAACACCACCTTTACATGCATAAGGCACATCAGCACCAGCTTTCGCAGCAGCATCTAAGATACTCATTCCGTCACTTTCGAGGCTCAACAATATTTCTTCGCCATCAAGAATAACCTTAATGTTGGCTTCTACTTTTTCCGCAGAAACTACTTTAGGTAAAGGCTTAGTGTTGTTTTGTGTGGGAGAAGTAAACAATTCAAAATGAACTTTTTTAGGATCAAAACCAAGCTCTTCAAAGACACCTTTTACAGCAAAAATAGTTGGTTCTGGTCCACAAACAAAGACTTCATCAATAGTTCTTCCTTGTAAAACAGCTTTATAAATCTGTTCTATTTTACTTTTATCTAATAATCCTTCTTGTACTTTATTTCCGACTTTCTCATTGCTAAATACATGCATCAGACTAAAGTTGTTCATGTATCGATTTTTCAAATCTTCTAATTCATCACGGAAAATAATATGATCAACTCCTCTATTACCATAAATCAAAGTAACATTGCTTTTTTTAGCGGTATGAAGAATAGTTTTGATTAAAGACATTACTGGAGTAACTCCACTTCCACCAGCAAAAAACAAGAAAGACTTTTCTGTATCCTCATTAATTTCAGTAGTGAATGTCCCCATGGGTGTCATCACTTCAATTTCATCATCAATTTTCAATGCTGAATTTGCAAAAGTTGAGAATTTTCCATGGATCATTTTCTTTACAGCAACACGCAATTCATTCTCCTGAATTCCAGTACAAATAGAATAAGATCTTCTTACTTCTTCACCATCTATGAAAGTTCTAAAAGTTAAATATTGACCTGGTTGATATTTGTAATTTGCAGCTAGCTCGCTAGGCACTGTTAAAGCAATAGAAACAGCGTCTTGAGTTTCTTGACGAATATCTTTTACTTTTAATATGTGAAATCTTGGATTCATAATTTTTCAAATTCTATGCTTACAAAATTAATAACTAAAGCCATATTTCATTGATTAGGATGCAAAAGTTTATATCTTACATTCAAAATATCGGGTAATCCGACAGTTCAAATGAAGAACAGCATAAGAAATAGCAAATTATTTCATAAATTTGTAGTGATTCAGTCTATTTTATAAGATTGGATCCTTTCAAAAAACTAAAAAGAACATGGAGAAAGATAATTTAGAAGCATTAGATAAGCAATTTCAGGATAAAGTTGATCGCGAGATTAAGATTGAACCGAAAGACTATATGCCTGATGCCTATCGAAAAACTTTAATCCGTCAAATATCCCAACATGCCCATTCAGAAATTGTAGGACAACTTCCTGAAGCAAATTGGGTAACACGAGCACCAAACTTGAGAAGAAAAGCTGTGTTATTGGCTAAAATTCAAGATGAAGCTGGACACGGATTGTATTTATACAGTGCTGTAGAGACTTTAGGTGCCGATCGTGAAGATACCATAGATGATTTACACGAAGGACGCGCTAAATATTCAAGTATTTTCAACTACCCAACATTATCATGGGCAGATATGGGAATGGTTGGTTGGCTTGTTGATGGAGCTGCAATCATGAATCAAGTTCCATTGTGTCGTTGTTCTTATGGACCATACGCTCGTGCTATGGTTCGTGTTTGTAAAGAGGAATCTTTCCACCAACGTCAAGGCTTTGAAATCGTTGTTCAGTTAATGAAAGGGACGAAAGAACAAAAAGAAATGGCACAAGAGTCTTTAAACAGATGGTGGTGGCCTGCTTTAATGATGTTTGGCCCTAGTGATGCGGATTCAACACATACTGCGCAATCTATTAAATGGAAGATCAAACGCCATACGAATGATGAATTGAGACAAATGTTTGTAGACGCAACGGTTCCTCAAGCAGAATTAATAGGATTAAAAATTCCAGACAAAGATCTTAAGTTCAATGAAGAAACAGGTCATTACGACTTTGGAGAAATTGATTGGGATGAGTTTTGGCAAGTAGTGAAAGGTTATGGACCTTGTAATACTGAACGTGTAGCTGCACGTAAAAAGGCGAAAGAAGATGGAATGTGGGTAAGAGAAGCCGCGAATGCTTATGTTGAGAAGAGAGCAAGACGCAATAAAAAAGCTTCCTAAGCAAAACATATAAAATATTTAAGACAAGAAATTATGAGCAAAAAAGAATGGCCCCTTTGGGAAGTTTTTATCCGAAGTAAACAAGGTTTAAGTCATAAACATGTTGGGAGCTTACGTGCTCCAGATGCAGAAATGGCAGTAAGTAACGCACGTGATGTTTATACTAGACGTAGTGAAGGAGTAAGCATCTGGGTTGTAGAATCAGCAAATGTAGTAGCTTCTGACCCGTCTGAGTCAGGACCTTTATTTGAACCTGCAAACTCAAAAATATACCGTCACCCAACATTTTATGAAGTACCTGAAGGTATTAAACACATGTAAGCCATAGCAATGACAAAACAAGAAGCATTATTTGAATTTTTATTACGTAAGGCGGATGATAGTTTAATTATTGGTCATCGTTTATCTGAATGGTGTGGACATGGTCCTATCCTTGAAGAAGACATCGCATTAACGAATATTTCGCTTGATTTAATTGGTCAAGCTACAGAATTATATAAATACGCAGCTGAAGTTGAAGGAAAAGGAAGAACCGAAGATGATTTGGCTTTCTTGCGTATTGAAAGAGAATACAAGAATGTTCTTTTAGTAGAACAAACCAACGGTGACTTTGGAAAAACGATTGTTCGTCAATTCTTTTTTGATCAATTCGAACATTTATTGTACGAAGGTTTAATGAACAGTAAAGATGAACGTATTGCTGCAATTGCTACAAAGACAATCAAAGAGATAAAATATCATTTAAGACATTCTGGTGAATGGATTATTCGCTTGGGAGATGGGACTGAAGAATCGCATAATCGTGTGCAAGAATCAGTGACTTTCTTGTCTCGCTATTTAGACGAAATGTTCTACCAAGATGAAGCAGATAAAATCTTAATTAAAGAAGGAATTATTCCTGATGTTATGACTTTTAAAGCTGAGTTTCACAGAAATATTGAAACAATTCTTGAAGAAGCGACATTAAAACTTCCTGAAGAAAATTATCAATTATCTGGAGGACGAAAAGGTGTTCACACTGAACATTTAGGTTTTTTATTGGCTGAATTGCAATATATGCAAAGGACATATCCAGGAATGGAGTGGTAAATTAATTACGAATTACGAATGTTAGAATTACGAATTATGCGTATTCTACAAATTCAAAATTCGTAATTCATAATTAAATAATTCGTAATTAATATGAAGGCAGAAGATATTTGGGCAATGCTTGAGGACGTTACAGATCCGGAGGTTCCTGTGCTTACTGTCGTTGATCTTGGTGTGGTGCGTGAAGTGATTCATTTAGAAGGAAATCATTGGAAGATTATCATTACACCTACTTATACTGGGTGTCCAGCAATGCAAGTCATTGAAGATGACATTAAAGCCCGTTTGAAAGAGGACAATATCGTTGCAGACGTTGAATTGGTGCTTTCTCCTGCTTGGACAACCGATTGGTTAAGTCAAGACGGAAGAAGAAAACTAGAAGAATATGGAATTACTCCTCCTCAAGATGAAGGTGACAAATCTGTACTTTTCGGAAAAAGACCTGAAATCCCATGTCCTTTATGTAAATCAAGAAACACACGTTTAATTTCCCAATTTGGCTCTACGGCTTGCAAAGCACATTATCAATGCAATGATTGTCAAGAACCTTTTGATTATTTCAAATGTTTAAAATAGAAATATATATAAACCAAATACAATGAAAAAAGCAAAGATTTTAATGGCGACTGGAATGTTTTTCCTAGCAGGAATGATGTTTACAGCATGTTCAACAGAAGGAACTGATGCGCAAGAACAAACAGCTACAAAAGCAGTTTACCAATGTCCAATGGATTGTGAGGATGGAAAAACTTATGATGAACCAGGACAATGTCCAGTTTGTGAAATGGATATTAAAGAAGTGAAGTCATAACTATACCACTCCTATAGGATTAAAGTGTCATGGTTTTAGATAAGAATTAAATTCTCTAGCTATCAAAAAAACTAGACTTTAGATGTTAGACATTAGACATTAGGTCTTTTGTCTAACAATCTACTGTCAAATGAAGTTTTTTTTAGAAGGAAACTAGACGCACTTTTTCCGCGTTTAAAAAAATGACTTTTAACACACAAGAAACACCATTAAAAATAGAATAATGGGTATCCTCCGCTTGAATTTAGCCTTTTGATTGTTTATAGAACATACTAATGTAGTTAAGAATACAGTAATTACAAATTGTCTAATCAGTAAGCTTCCTGTTTTCTTCATTACCGTTAAGTCATTAATTTATAACCGTCGTTATCGACAACCTCAATCCTTTTTCTAATCCATTGTAAAGGATTTCAACAAATCCCACTTGATGACCTTTTAAATCTGTTGTATCAAACACTACATGAATAGGTGTTGTTTCTCCAGGAATTAATTCATTGTCGTTGTGTTCAAAGCTTATTGATGCGCCTGAAACGATTACCTCATCAATCCTTATGTTTTGCTCTCCAATATTTTTTAAAACAAATTGATAATTTATTTTATCACCTGATTTTTGTGCACCTGCATCATAAACTAGTGTATTTGCGGTTAATAAGGTTGTCAAAACATCTTCTTGACGAATAATATCTACACTCTGAATTTCAATTTTTCTTTCAATTGCTGCTGCACGAGAATAAACAGAGTTCTTTTGATCATTTGGATTATCGCTCACAATTTGATCGGCTTCATATTCTCCAAATGGAATTTGTGTAATTTTCAATGCTCCTCCATTGGATGCTGTATGGTCTAAATATGGTCTAAACACACCATTGTCATAGGCCCTTAGATAATTAACCATAGATGCAATTCTACGTTTTGTCAAGTTCACATTATAGTCTGTTTTCGCGAGTGGACTTGCAAATCCCTTAACTGTTAATTCTATTTTTCGACCACGCTCTAATTCAATCAGAAGTAAATCTCTAAATTGACTCAAGTCACGAACACCTTGATCGACATATTCCATAAAGAAATCTTCTATGTCATCTTTTGCATCTGCAGCACGCTCACCTTTTAAGCCAGAGGAATATTCTTTCTTATACTGATCCATCATCGCTGTATAATCATTGTAACTGTCTATATAGTTCACATTCGAAGTCGTATCCCAAGAACGTGGATTTGGAATATCATTATGGAAGTATAGCGTTACAGGCAATCTTCGGTTTAAGTCGGCTAATGTTTCTTCAATCGTTGGTGGTAAATCAATTAACTTTTCTCTAACCAGAAAAATGTCACTGCAGCATGTAGGGTTTTTACTGTAATTACTGCCCAAACGATTTGAGCTGAAATACGCTGTGTCTTTTGTCACGGTTTGAAAATAATACAAGTCATTTGCTGGAGAATTAACTGGCTCCATCATATTCTCTGGCGCTTCAAAAGAATTGTTATATTTAGATTTAAAAACATCATACCCACCAAATCCATCATACCAAGAACTGCTAAAATAAAGCGTTTGCGTTTCACCATCAAAGAATGGAGACAATTCATTGTCCATACTGTTGATGCGTTTTATATTTCTAGGTTTTTGAAATTGATTCCCATTCTTAATAAAACTATACCAAATATCCATTCCGCCAACACCGTCTTCACGATCTGAAGCATAAAACAAAACCTCTCCCCCATCCCATTCAGCAATAAAAGGCATTGTTGTATTGGCATTTTCATAATTGATAATACTTCCAAGGGTATCTATATCAACAAATCGATCTCCGTCTACATAAGCGACAAGGATTTTACATTTATAATTGTAGCCAGCATCGCTACAATAACTAAAATAAAACCTTTTTCCATCTAAACTATAACTACCATTTCCAGAATGTACATTGTCCCAATGTAAATCTTTAATGAGTTCTTCCTCATTGTAACCACTGTCTTGAATTGCTGATCTATACAAATGCGTACTGTAAGAAGGATCGTAAACTTCTTCTGAGGTACTCACCGAATCAGCGCGTAATGATGAGAAAATCAATTGATTGTCAAAAACACGGTGACCAAATTCTGCATTCGGTGTGTTAATATGATCTGGTAAAGCTTCAAAAACATGATGTGTAGAATCTCCCTGATTAGATTTTGCCCAAACACAAGATTGCATTTCTACTCTACTTTTACGGTACAAATAACCTCTGGGATCACTTCTGTATTTCTTTTTTGCCAATTTGAACACTTCTAAGGCCTCATCGTATTTTCCAGATTGTTTAAGCATTAATCCATATTGCAATAAACTGGCAGGATATATCTCTGTGCTTTCTCGTGAGTACACTTTACCGTAATAGTAAGCTGCTTTCGGATAATCTTTGTACGCTCTTAATGTTTCTGCATATTCCCAAAGGGTATTTATTGTATTTGAATCAATTGCCATTGCCTTTTCATAATATTGCAAAGCATATATATAATCACCAGATTGGTACTTTTCTTGTGCGAATTCCAAATACTTTTTCAACTCTTGCTGAGCAGATAAAGCCGTCGAAAAGAACGAAATAAATAAAACTATATATAATCTGGACATACTCTATGTTTTATAGCCTTAGGGTTAAATCTTTGAATAATATAGCGTACGCTAAACTCTATTCCACCTCTCGCTCTGCTTGCTGGGTTTAAGCTAGAAGTATTGATATCATAAGAAATTCCTCCCCACCAGTTCTGGTATTCCATTCCAGCAGTCAAGTAAAAGGCATCACTGCTTCGCATATAAATCCCCCCCATGATTGCGCGGTAAACTCCTAGCCGGTCAACAAGAATGTAACGCACTTGGGAACCTAAAATGAATTCTCTGTATTTTCCTTGTAAATTCAATTGAATACTTGGCAAAATATCCCAATCGATTCCTACTTTATATTCAGCTCGTGCAAAAAGATTAAACCGCATATCTCGGGTTACTTTATCTCCAAAAAAACCTTGATTTGGTCGGTTGATATTAAACAATCCAACCCCTGTAATAATGCGTTGACGTTTTCCTTTTTGAAATTCATAACCCGCTCCTATTCCCCATGTAAAATTAGTTTTTCTTTGAGATTGAAAGACTTCATTACTTGACAACGCAGCGTCATACTGTTGGCCATTCCATTGGTTATCGAAACTAAATGCAGTTGCATCAAAAGAGCGGAAATTAATTCCAAATTGGACTCCTGGTGTTAACAAATGAGTAGAGTCTGCGGTTAATTTATAAGTGTAAGAAACAGAAGGGATAAATTCTATGGTTCGAAAAGAGCCATCCCCTGCGACATCATTCATAATAAAAGCACCCACATTAAAGTTTTTGTAAAGCTGTTTTGCTTCTCCAGAAATCGAGAAAGTTTGAAAAGGAACTGTCACGTTTCTCCATTGATCTCTCAAGTTAGCATGAATACGATAATCACCATGGAAACGTCCAACATTGGCAGGATTTTGAAACACAGGATTATGGTCAAATTGCGACCAGTGAATGTCTTGTGATTGACTAAAATTCGACCACAACAATAAAACAAATATGTATTTAATTGTTTTCAATTATCGAATAAGTGTAATATTTCCTTTGATTAAGAATTCTTGACCGTCTATACAATGACCTTCTAAATAGTAATCATAAACGTCTGGATCTAATAATTTACCTCTAAAAGTTCCGTCCCATCCATTATGCATTGCCGTAGTTTCAAACACAAGTTCACCCCATCGGTTGTAGACTCTAAAAATTACATCTTGAACAATCTTACTTCTTAAATAAAGCACATCGTTTTCTCCGTCTCCATTCGGTGTAAAGGCATTCGGCACAAAGATAAATGGTTCGTCGCACACATAAGGGAAAGCGGGAACCCAAACAGAAGAAGATTTAGTACATATACCATCAGAGACAGAAACGGTGTAGGTTGTAGATTCATAAACAGTGGCTGTTGTTTCTTGGGCGTTTGGATTATGAACTGACGAAGAAGGAGACCATGAATAAGAATACCCATCAGGTTCAGCAGATAAAATCACCTCACCTCCAACTGGAACACTTGATTCTGAGGCGGAAGCAACAACACTTGACTCATCAATATCACTTACAGAAATGAGAATAGAATCTGTTACAATACATCCATTATTGGCCGTTGCAGTAACAATTAAATATTGAGTGACGTTTGGCTGAACAGTAACACTGGATGATCCATCACCTGAGACAATAATAGAATCAGCAGACCAATCAAAATTGGTGAAAATCACTAAAGGATTATTGCTTGATGCATTGATTACTGTTTCATCTCCAATACACAGATTATTAGGTCCATTGAGACTCAAGTCAGCACTTGTAAAGCCGACTTCGACGCTATCGATCACGCTACATCCATTATTAGATGCCATTACATAATAGTAACCTGCTACCGGTTCATTAATCTGAGCTGTTGAATCAGATAATGATGTATTTAGTGTATCTGTAAAATTATTATTGCTTGACCATAAGAAACTAGTAGCAGTTCCATTGGCATCTGCAGTTAAAATGATTGTATCTGGAATACACATATAAACATCAGGTATATTTTCTAAAAGAATTTCCGGATAAACTTCTATGGTAATAAAAGCTGAGTCGGTAATTAAACATATTGAATCTGTAACGGTAAGCATTACATTATAAGTACCTGGAGTTGTATAAGTAATCACAGGTTCAAAAGTAGTAGAATCAAGATTTCCATCACCAAAATCCCACATATATCCATCTGAATCAGAAGAGAAATTTTCGAAAGTCACCACAAAAGGAGAGCAACCAATTGAATTATCAGTGGTAAACTCAGCGTTTGGAATTAAATTAAAGTCAAATTTAAAAGTTAAGGCATTACATCCAGTCGATAAATTGTTATTAGACCAGGCATCCGAAGTTGTTGGAAAATCACTGTTCGCCCAACAACCACCGCATACTGCTTGATAAACCACTCCATTTTTATCGAAACGACTTGTACCACCATCCACGTGTTCCTTAGAAGCATTTCCTCCAAGATAGGTAGCATATAACAAGCTATTGAATTCGCGCTCAAGAACAATTAAGTAGAAGTCAAACCCATTCGGCGATGAAGGTTGAAAAGCATCTGGAGTAACTGGCATTCCTCCCAATGGAGGCGAACCTTGAAGTACACTTCCCCCCCAGCCTGAAACATACATATTTCCACAAATATCAACTAGAAAAGCAGAAGGAGAAATATTAAAAGTACTGCTTCCACTTCCAAAAACAGTTGAACCAACAATGGTCGTCAAATCAGGATTAAACTTAGCAATATATTGACTCGATCCTGGGTTGGAATAAGCAGCATTAATAACAGGAAAAAGACCTCCATTACTTTGTCCTAAAATAAAAACATTATCTAACCGATCGATTTCAATAAAAAACACCTGATCATAGTTAAGAGATCCTATATAAGTAGAATGTGTTAAAGACAAACCATCAGGTGTTAGCTTCCCAATAAAACCATCGGCTTTTCCTCCGCCGTTGGTATTTTGATAAGAACCAGGTGTAATATTCAAATTCAAAGAAGTAGTTCCACCTCCGAACACAATGTTTTGACTAGAGTCAATTTTCACAGAGTAAATAGCGTCTGTTTTTGAACCACCATAAAAACTAGAGAAAATCAAACCTGAAAAATCATTTCTCAATTTAAAAACAACTCCATCTTGTTGTCCAGCCAATGTGGGTTGAAATGGATTCTGTGTTGGGAAATTCGCTGAACGCGTAGAAGATCCCACAATAATATTATTGACAGAATCCAACATGATTTCTCCTCTAAACTGATCACCATAATTCATCGTCAAACTATCGTAAGCTGCTGCCGAACTATAATTCCCTGCACTAATTATATAATTTACACCATCATTTTTATCTCCTCCAACATATGTAGAACCTAGTAAATTATGTCCATTTGTACTAAATTTCGCAACATAAATATCCGTTCCAGCAACACCATAGTTAACACCATTATAGTTAACTGAAAAAGGCGTCCCTCCAGCATGTGCGGATTGAAAACCACTTACAATAGGAAAATCAATAGAGGAAGTTGATCCAAATACATAAATATTATCATCTTTATCACAAATCAATGAATGCGGAACATCTGTTCCTTGTGTATTATCACCCCCCCCATAAAAAGTTGCCCACAACATCGTTGTTCCATCTGAAGAATACTTTAAAATAAATGCATCTGTAGTTATTGAGTTACCAACATTTAACATCGTTAAGTTAGAATTAACATCGTATGCATTTGGATCAGGCATAGGATGAGAGTTCCCATAAACAGTTCCACCAGTATAAGCAGAGCCATCGTAACCATAAGTAGCAGTCATTCCAAAATTATCAGAAACTGCACCGTTGTATGTTGCGAAAATTAACGTTGGGTCAATAACCAAAGTGACACGTTTGTTGTACTCCCCTAATTTGAATGTCACAATGTTATCTACCAATTCATAACTACATGGAATTTCTATAATTTTCCCATTTACAATTTGATATGCATAGGGTTTTTCTTCTATGATATCACCTAATTCTGTTTTGATAATTAGATTTCCTTTTTTATCAATCTTCAATTCTTTTTGATAAGAATACTTCAATTTAATCTTATCGGTTTGAACATGTGGCGCAACAATAAACTCATATTTAATTTCTTTTTCCTGTTCAATAAATCGAATATCTATACCTTGATACAATTCTTTTAAAGTAAATTCCTCGTAGCCTCTCACATCGGAAGCCCATTTGGACTTATCGTTTCCTATGAAATAATTGTAGTAATGATCAGTCGCTCCTTTCTTCTCGATTTGCGTAACTTTTAAAGCATCTACAAATTTGAGTTCTATTAACTTTTCTTTATAAGTAAGTTCCTTATCCGTTTTTAAATCCGAAAAGTGAGCATCCTTCAACATGGAATAGTCCTGCAATTGAAACAATACACGACCTTGTTCAACCCACATATTTCCACCATGGACATTGTTTTGAAAAAAAACATGGTCTCCCCATTGTCCTTTATTCTCAATAAATGCATGATAAACTGAATGTTCATGTGATACCTCTTGTGCATTCGCAGGAAGTATAATCGGTGCCAAAATAAGTAATAGTAAAAAGCGATACATAAATCTAAATATATGTAAAACAATTCAACAATCCTCAAATTGACATTAAAATCACGATGATATTGACAGTTTGAGACAAGTTGTCAGTTTAAAACCCTGTTTATTCAGTAAAATATGTCAAAAAGTAACAGATATTAAAGATTTTTCTGATGGCATAAGAATTGAGTAAAGGAAACCGAGTTTGAATAATAAAAATTGAAAAACAAAAATGATATGGGAAAAATAATTGGAATTGACTTAGGTACTACCAACTCTTGTGTTTCAGTAATGGAAGGTAACGAGCCAGTAGTAATTACGAACGCAGAAGGAAAGCGTACAACACCTTCAATTGTAGCATTTGTAGAAGGAGGAGAACGTAAAGTTGGAGATCCAGCTAAACGTCAAGCCATTACAAATCCAACAAAGACTATTTCGTCTATTAAAAGATACATGGGTGTAACTTATGATGAAGTTAATAACGAAGATGGAAGAATGTCTTATGAAGTAGTAAAAGGAGACAACAACACACCACGTGTTAAAATAGATGACCGTACATATACGCCACAAGAAATTTCTGCAATGATTCTTCAAAAAATGAAGAAAACAGCTGAGGATTACTTAGGTCAAGAAGTTACAGAAGCAGTTGTTACTGTTCCTGCATACTTTAATGACTCTCAGCGTCAAGCTACGAAAGAAGCTGGTGAGATTGCTGGTTTAACAATCAAAAGAATTATCAACGAGCCAACAGCAGCAGCTTTAGCTTATGGATTAGATAAAAAGAACGTAGACCAAAAAGTTGCGGTATTTGACTTTGGTGGAGGTACTTTTGATATGTCTATCTTAGAATTAGGAGATGGAGTTTTCGAAGTATTATCTACAGATGGAGATACGAAATTAGGGGGTGACGACGTAGATGAGAGAATCATTAAATGGTTGGCTGATGAATTTAAAAATGACGAAGGAATTGACTTGAGAAAAGATCCAATGGCACTTCAACGTTTAAAAGAAGCAGCAGAGAAAGCGAAAATTGAACTTTCTTCTTCAACAACGACTGAAATCAACTTGCCTTACATTATGCCAGTTGACGGAATTCCTAAACACTTAGTGAGAAGTTTACCAAGAGCTAAATTTGAGCAATTAATTTCTGACATTGTTGAAAGAACAATTGAGCCTTGTCGTAAAGCATTAAAAAGTGCTGGTTTAACAACAAAAGATATTGATGAAGTAATTTTAGTTGGTGGATCTACACGTATTCCGATTATTCAGGATGCAGTGAAGAACTTCTTCGGAAAAGAGCCTTCAAAAGGAGTTAACCCAGACGAAGTAGTTGCAATTGGAGCAGCAATTCAAGGTGGAGTTCTAACAGGAGAAGTGAAAGACGTATTGTTATTAGACGTTATTCCACTTTCTTTAGGAATTGAAACAATGGGTGGTGTTTTAACGAAATTAATCGAAGCAAACACAACTATTCCAACGAAGAAATCACAGGTATTCTCTACAGCATCTGACAATCAGCCATCAGTAGATATTCATGTTCTTCAAGGAGAACGTTCAATGGCAGCAGACAACAAAACCTTAGGTAGATTCCAATTAACGGATATTCCACCAGCGCGTAGAGGTGAACCGCAAATTGAAGTGATTTTCGATATCGATGCAAACGGGATTATGAATATCTCTGCAAAAGATAAAGGAACTGGAAAAGAGCAATCAATTAAAATTGAAGCATCTTCAGGATTGAGTGAGGAAGAAATCGAAAGAATGAAAAACGAAGCTCAAGCAAACGAAGCAGCTGATAAGAAGAAACTAGAAGAAGTGGAAACGATTAACAAAGCGGATTCACAAATCTTCCAAACTGAACGTCAGTTGACTGAGTACGGAGATAAAATTCCAGCAGACAAGAAAGCACCAATCGAAGAGGCTTTAGCTGAATTAAAAACAGCATTTGAAGCAAAAGACATTGAGAAAATCAACTCTGCATCTGAAAAATTGAACACTGTATTCCAAGCAGCATCTGCAGAGATGTACAAGCAAGAAGGTGATGCTGGTGCAGCAGACCAAGGAGCAGCAGGTGAACAAAGTGCTTCTGATGACGAGGTTACTGATGTTGACTTCGAAGAAGTAGAAGAGGAAAATAAATAAGTTTAAGTTTTTATAAGTAGTTAGAGGCTGTTCGAAAGAGCGGCCTCTTTTTTTTGGTTAGAACTGTTAATAATCAAACACTTATCAATTGATTTAAAGAATCACTTTGTTGATTAAAATGTAGTTTTCGCCAATTAATCTCAATAAGAGATACATTACCCCATCACTATCAAGCGTCTATAAATCAGTAGCTTTAATACAAAAAAGGTTTTCCTTATGAGTAAGCGTACATAGTTTTACAGTGAACAATAAAAACTTAATACTATGAAAACAATTTTACTGATTACTTACTTTATACTTTCTGTAAATGTTTATTGTCAAACGACAACTTATAACATTTTAGATTTCAATAAATCAAAAACAATCAATAGCAATACTGGTTTTTTATCTTTTACTCCGTATAACCAAGATATTGGATATAAGATTAACAAAAATGCAGCGCAAGGAATAATTAGTAGTTCTGCTTTTTGGTTTGGTGGTATTGGAAACAGTGCTCAAATAAGGATATGTGCACAAACCTACTACAATATCGGAAAAGATCAATTTTCAGGTCCATTCTCTAGTACAAACCAATATAATTCATCGAGCTATATGAACAAATATGCTAGTTCAATATGGAACATCAGCCTAAGTGAGATTCAGGACCATATCGATAATTTCAGCAACTCTGGTTATCTTGTTCCACAACAGATTGAAAATTGGCCTGCACACGGTGATACCACATTAGGAGTCAGTTATTACTTAGCTCCGTTTGTTGATGTCAATAACAACGGAAAATATGAACCCTCAGAAGGAGATTACCCTCAAATAAAAGGATGTGCAGCAACATATATTATCACCAATGATGATGCTAAAACACATGATTCTGGAGGAAGTCAATTAGGAATTGAAATTCACTATATGATTTATCAACTATCGGAAAACTCAATGCATAATGATGTGACTTTTATCGATGTTAAAGTCATTAAAAAAACAAATGAAATCATTAAAGATTTTACAATGGGTTATTTTATAGACGCAGATATTGGGAACAGTTTAGATGATCATTCGGGTACATCTCCTGAAAGAAATGCAATGTTTTTTTACAATGCGGATAATGATGATGAAATTGGAGGAGCTGCACATTTCGGAATCAATCCTCCAGCCTTTGGAGTTGTTTGTTTAAATGACATCATCAGTAGTGCTGGTCAATACAAGACCGGATCTGGCGACCCTTTTCTTTCTTATGATTATTGGCGCTACATGAATGGAGTTGATGTAAATGGTCAATCATGGACAGATGAAAATGGTAATCCAACCCCCTACCTATATCCCGGAAATCCAAATGACCCTTTAGCATATTCTGCAATTTCAGACTCTTTAGCAGCTAATGACATTAGAGGAATCATGAATATTAAGATTGGAATAATCGAACAAGGAAATATTATTTCAAGGTCTTATGCTATTGTCCCAGCAAATTCAGGAAACAATAACTTAGACCAAGTAAATCATGTATTCAATAAAATTGATGCCCTACAAGTCGATTACAACAATAACAATTTAGTTCCATGCGATCTCTCTTTAGGCATTTCTGAAAATCAACAAAAGACTCAATCAATTCTTCTCTTTCCTAATCCAAGTATTAATAAAGTTCATTTATTAGGCTTAGAGAATGGGGAATACGAAGTTTTAATTGTAGATGTTTTAGGGAAAATGCATTTAGAAACAAAACTTCACAATGAGAAAACAGCCCTGGATATTCATGCACTTCCAAAAGGAATCTACTTAGTAATGATAAAATCAGAAAATGGAAACTCTTCTATTTTAAAAATGATAAAAGAATAAATCTGAGCTTAATTGCGCAGTAACACCATAAGTAATTTGTTTTACTGCGCAATTTTACAATTTAAATAATATTAATCACTGCTATTAAAGTCAAATACTGCCCTAAAACAAACCACTAGCGCTAAAATTTTCTTTATCTTTGCACTTTTAATAATCGTTAAGAAATCATGGCAGACAATCGTTATAATCAAAGGGGGGTTTCCGCAGGGAAAGAGGATGTTCACAATGCAATTGCAAATATTGACAAAGGTCTTTTCCCTCAAGCATTCTGTAAAATCGTCCCAGATTTATTGACTGGAAGTGAGGACCATTGTGTAGTAATGCATGCAGATGGAGCGGGAACAAAATCTGCTTTGGCGTATATGTACTGGAAGGAAACAGGAGATCTTTCTGTTTGGAAAGGGATCGCTCAAGATGCTTTGATTATGAATGTTGACGATTTACTCTGTGTTGGAGCAACGGATAACATCCTTGTTTCTTCTACAATTGGTCGCAACAAAAACTTGATTACAGGAGAAGTTCTTTCTGCTTTGATTAATGGTTCTGAAGATTTATTGACTGATTTACGTGAAATGGGAATCGGAATTCATTCAACAGGTGGTGAAACTGCTGATGTTGGGGATTTGGTTCGCACAATTATTGTAGATTCAACTGTGGTTTGTAGAATGAAGCGTGAAGACGTGATTTCTAACCACAACATTCAACCAGGCGATGTCATTGTTGGACTTTCCTCATCAGGACAAGCCACGTATGAAAAAGAATACAATGGAGGAATGGGATCGAATGGATTAACTTCTGCTCGCCATGATGTTTTCCATAAATATTTGGCAGAGAAATTCCCAGAGAGTTTTGACCCAAGTGTTCCAGAAGACTTAGTGTACAGTGGAAGTTACAAATTGACAGACAAAGTTGAAGGAAGTCCACTTAACGCAGGAAAGTTAGTGCTTTCCCCTACTCGAACTTACGCTCCAATTATTAAGAAAATTTTAGACAGTCACCGTGCAGACATTCATGGAATGGTACACTGCAGTGGTGGTGCACAAACCAAAGTATTGCACTTTGTAAACAATTTACATATCATCAAAGATAACCTTTTCCCTATTCCACCGTTGTTTAAAGCGATTCACGAAGAATCAGGAACGGATTGGAAAGAGATGTACAAGGTTTTCAATATGGGTCACCGAATGGAGCTTTACGTACCACAAGAAATTGCGCAGGACATCATTAAGATTTCAGAATCTTTTAATGTAGATGCACAAATTGTTGGTCGCGTAGAAGAAAG
>Ga0209075_1000955_pt1 | contig 27714 bp, 15 predicted proteins | sample Stecom2011_FD_187523 | JGI IMG/M metagenome (GOLD analysis project Ga0209075, IMG submission 187523) | Agricultural soil microbial communities from Utah to study Nitrogen management - Steer compost 2011 (SPAdes) (version 2) | ecosystem: Environmental > Terrestrial > Soil > Agricultural land...
GTATCTAATAGAAATTATTTAATTATATCAACAATTTGTTATTAAATATAATTAAGCGGACTACTAATCCTAAAACAATAAGAGTTTTATGCATAACCTCTCATTGAATCTAGAAAGTTTTTTTTTCTATTTTCAGGTTCAGAACGAAATTGTTTATATCCAAAACGGAGATGTTTCAAAACGTAATTGTTTAAATCTAACTACAAAAGCAGGATATCAATTTCCTATTTGTCTTTTGGATTTCGAGGCGGTATTGTTTATATTCAACATCTAAAAAATAGGATGTTTATATGAGTAAGTGATATGATAGATTCATATATCAAAAAATTATAAATTTTACGATATAATAAATTACATATCAAAAATTAGATGAGTTTGGTGATAGCTCTGATTGAACGCTGTCTAAGTGCTTGACACATGCTAATCGTACGATTAATACAATTGAAAAATTAAATTAATAGTGGTGTAAGGGTGAGTATATGATATTTTTGCCTACCTTGAAGTGAGGGAGATTAAGATCCCTTATAATAAAAAAAAAGGTGGTTATATACCACTGCTTTGAGAGGACGATAAATGTCACAGAAAAAGGTAGTTGTTAAGGTAATGGCTTAACAAGCTGTATTTTCTTAGTCGTAACTGAAAGGTTGATCGATCACATTGGGTCTGAAAAAACCCCAATGCAAATTTGCACAGCAGTGAGGAATCTTGGTCAATGGCCTAACGGCCGAACTGGCAACTTAGGGAAACGACAATTGATTCTCAAATGAAGTTTTGTCTATATATTGATAATGACAATATATATAAATAGTCTTGACCAATTACGTGCCAGCAGTCGCGGTAATACGTAAGAGACGAGTGTTATTCATCTTAAGTAGGTTTAAAGGGTACCTAGACGGCCAAAATGACTTTATATAAAGTAGTATTTGGCTAGAGTTTTATGTAAGAAAGACAGTACTTTTATGTGGAGAGTTGAAATTCTGTGATACTATAAGGACTGGTAAAGGCGAAGGCAGTTTTCTATGTAATAACTGACGTTGAAGGACGAAGGCATAGATAACGAACAGGATTAGAGACCCTAGTAGTCTTTGCAGACAATGATGAATGCCATAGGTTAGTAAGTAGTTAGAGTTGATTTAAAAAAAATTGATCGCGCTCAAATGTCTAAGATTGTAAGTCTAAGCATTCATGCTTATACAAACTATCTTAGACTAATCTGATAGCAAGAGTGTTAAAGTGAATTTAATTTCGTCCTATAATTTAGGAAGAAGGTTATATGCTTTATTGGTCGTATATAGTCCTTACTGGGTTAGGCGTGCATCTGATGTGCTTCTGTGTTTCTAGCGCTGAGATGTGCTTTGGTAGGAAGCATGGATGTGTCCCTTCAGTAAGAAGGACAAGCCTAACCTCAGCATACCACTAAAAAACGAAATTGGTTTATTTTAGTCGACCTACAACATAGTCTATAAATGAAAGTGTAAGCATTTCACCTCAAGAGTAAAGTGGCAACACTGGAACTGAAATCACTAGACCGTTTCTGACACCAGTAGTGAAGTATGTTATTTAATTCGATGATCCACGAAAAACCTTACCACAATTTGAATACTTAATTTATATTAAGATACAGGTGTTGCACGGCTGTTTTCAGTTAATGTTGTGAAACTGTGGTTTCTCCATGTAATTAACGAAATCCCTATCTCTATTTATAAATTTTTTAATAGAGCATTTTTTCTACATATCGGAAATAATAAAGGGGACAAAGACAAGTCATCATGGCCCTAATATTGTGGGCTATAAACGTGCCGCAATACTCCTAAACAAAGAGATGCGAAAATGTGAATTTAAGCTAATCTCAAAAATAGGATATAAGATTAAGAGAGAAGGATTGTAGTCTGAAACTCGACTATATGAATAAGTAATTACTAGTAATCGTGAATCACCATGTCACGGTGAATATAACTTCGGATTGGTACTAACCACTCGTCACATGCTGAAAGGAGTACTATGCAATAAGTTTGCTTTTTTACTATAAATATATAATAATTAGAATTAGACCTTTATAGTGGAATTCACCGTATGCGAGACTCTAATTAGTGTTAAGTCGAAATACGGTTCGTGTAGTGGAAGTTGCACGGGATTAATTAATCATAACAAAAAAAAATAGAGAATGCGAGATTTATCAGGAGGTATAGGGAGATAGATTATTCTCTACAGGAAGGTCCCGTTTGTAGGTATGACGGGTTGAGCTGTAAACTCAATAGCTAATAGCTATCAAAGGTTCGAGTCCTTTTCTTCCTATGTAAGTTTTATGTAAGAAAGAGCAATATAAATAAGAAATAAAATGATTAAAAATATAAGAAGTAACTTTCAATTTCATCCTTATCATTTAGTGTCTCCATCACCATGACCTTTATATACTAGTGCTAGTTTAGCAAGTTTAGCTTTTACTGCTGCTTTATCTATGCATAATTTTAATAATACATATATTTTATGATATATGTCTGTAGTATTAGTTATAGCTTCTATGTCTTTATGATTTAGAGATATAATAACAGAAGGTACATATTTAGGAGATCATACTTTTGCTGTGCAAAAGGGAATAAACATAGGAGTTATACTGTTTATAGTTTCTGAAGCATTATTCTTCTTGGCTATCTTCTGAGCTTTTTTCCACAGTGCGCTAACACCAACCGTTGAATTAGGAGCTCAATGACCGCCTATGGGAATAGATGCGATAAATCCTTTTGAGTTACCATTACTTAATACTGTAATATTATTGTCAAGTGGGGCTACTATTACATACGGTCATCATGCTTTAATAAAAGGAGATAGAGCGGGTAGTTTATATGGTACATTAGCTTCAGTAGTTTTAGCTCTTATATTTACTTTCTTTCAAGTTGTAGAGTATAAGGTATCATCTTTCACTATAAGTGACGGTGTATTTGGATCATGTTTCTACTTTGGAACAGGTTTCCACGGATTTCATGTTATAATAGGTACAATCTTCTTAGCTGTAGGTTTATGAAGAATTTATGCATATCATTTAACAGATCATCATCATGTAGGATATGAGGCTGGTATTTTATATTGACATTTTGTGGATGTAGTATGATTATTTTTATATATTACAATATACTATTGAGGAAGTTAATATAGTAATTAATGTTTATGTATATAAACAAGGGACCTTAGTATAATGGTAATGCATATGACTTTTAATCATCAATATGTAGGTTCGAACCCTGCAGGTCCTAATATGATTAGTAATCATGATTTTAAAGATTGTGGTATTTTTTTTTAATCCTGTTCTGCTCTCTACGTAGAGTTTTTAGTGAAGCTATGCTTCTTCAGCGTAGTGCGCAGCGACGACTGTTAGCTAGCTTCGCTAAAAGGAATGCTTCTGCTCTTAGGGGAGCTAGTACGGAGATGAGTGAAAAAGTCTAACTAGCAGTATATAGGTTCAAGTTAAATCCCACATAACACTGGTAATTAAGCATCTATAGGTTAATTGGTAAACCTATCGTTTTCCACACGAAAATTTTCGGTTCGAGTCCGGGTAGTTGCGTCAATATCATAAGGTTTAAGAAAAAAGTTATAGCTAGCGTCACGCAGCATCTTTCAGTTATTGTTGGTTTAAGATCTAGTAGTTTAATTGGTAAAATACTTCCCTGTCACGGAAGAAGATGCCGGTTCGAATCCGGCCTAGTTCGAAGTAGGGACCTTATAAGGAAGAATCGCTATAGGTAAGGCAAGATATCTACTAAATATTGTGTATACACACATGGGTGTTCGAGTCACTCTTCTTCCGAGGGTTAGATTATGTCTAGGGCCTATCAGTTGTAATACGCTAGATTGCGTACATAGGTACGAGGTAAATGTAGTCTGCTTAGCTTCCTAACGAAAGTTAGTGCTACTCGGTCACTTTTAACGAAGCTCCGGGTCTGCTGATAGCGTAGATAGCTATAAAGCTAGGTACGACGGTATGGCGGTACGGCGGTACGGGTACGCAAAATTTTTAAGTATTTATAAAATGCTTTATGTAGATAATTTAATTATCTTAATAAACAATATCACCTTTTAAGGTAGGAATGTAAATTTAAAAATGAATAATTTATTTATTGTAAATGAAATATTAACTAACAAATATAGTATAGAGGTTTTATATGTATTATGCGTATTTATAATATTATGTGGAATATATATTATTATTAGTAAAAATCCTATAATATCTATATTATTTCTAATAGGTTTGTTTGGAGGTATATCTTCATATTTAATACTAATAGGTTTAAGTTTTATAGGGTTATCTTATTTAATAATATATCTTGGAGCAGTGTCAATATTATTTTTATTTATATTAATGTTAATTAATATAAGAACTAGTGAACTACAAAATTATAATAAAAATAGTGTCCCTTTAGCTTTAATAATTTCAATATTATTAAGTTCTTCAATATACCCTATATTACCATATGGGGTAAATAAAGATTTATTTATCAATAACGATTTATATTTTGCAAGTAGTAATGACTGGAATGGGAATATAATTGATATTAACCATATATCTAATATAGGTAATATTTTATATACTAGTTATAATTTATGATTAATTATAACAGCATTTATATTATTATTAGCTATGGTTGGTGCAATAATAATTACAATAAAAAAATAAAGTATAGGTGTCAACCTATCAAGAGAGATTAGCTCAACGGTAGAGCAACCGTTTTACACACGGAAGGTTAGGCGTTCAAATCGCCTATTTCTCAGCGTAGTGCGTAGCACTGATAAGCTAGCTAGCTTATAATTTATTTAGCGAAGCTAGTTGGCAAAATTCTTTAACTTAAGGGTAAAGTGCATTTTTGATAAGAATGAAATTCAAGTTCGACTCTTGAAAGAATTAAGCTAATAAGAGAATTGGCCGAGTGGTTTAAGGCGATAAGCTTGAGTCTTATTTGATATTACAAATGTCACATGGGTTCGAATCCCATATTCTCTGGCTTTATATGTAAGCTTCTAGACTTAACAGCTAGATAGCTTCGCTGCGTATCGTAGCAGCGTGCTTCTAAGTATAGAAGCACAAACTGAGCCAAAATTAGTTCAGGTCGGTAAGCTTCTATAGCTCAACGGTAGAGCTTGATACTGTTAATATCATGATAGATGTTCGATTCATCTTGGGAGCGTGAATAACGGATTAGGGCCGGGTTGGTTAGGCGCCTCGTTTGGGTCGAGGAATAGTTAGGTTCGAATCCTAATAATCCGAACTTTATATTCAATAGAAATGTAAATGTAATAGATATATAGTATATATATATACAAGTATACAAAGAGACTATTATGGATATTTAAGCTATGTATAAGAGAGAATTAATTTATAAAAATATTAACTCTAAGAGAAATTTTTTAATAAACGAAGTGAATTGAAATATCTTAGTAACTTCAGGAAAAGAAATCAAAAGAGATTCTATGATTAGTGTGAATGAAAGTAGAGAAGCCTCACTGTTAGCTATCCTACTGTGCTTCCTGTTGTGCCTGAGTCCTCTTCGTATTAGGAGAAGGAAGGATAAAAGGACAGCTAGCTCAGCAGTATAGGTAATAGTATAAAAAGTAAAATTGATAAAAATCAGTTTGAATTTTATGGGGAACCTTCCTCAAAGGCTAAATATTATACATAAGCGATAGAGAACATAAGTACCGTGAGGGAAATAATAATTTGAAATAGTAGTTTTATAAGCAGTTCGAACAATTTAAGTGAGAACGTACCTTTTGCATAATGGGTCACCAAGTTAACATTAGATGCAAGTTTAAGCGTAGTTAAACCGATTATCAAAAAAATAATAAGTGTCTAATGTTAGACCCGAAGCCTGGTGATCTTACCATAATCAGGATGTTAATAGTCCGAACGGCATATCGTTGCATAGATACCCGAAGAATTATGGTAAGTATAGTGAAAGACAAAACTGACCAGGATAGCTGGTTTTCTGCGAAACCTATAAAAGTAGGCAATTCAAATAACATCTTAGCAGGTACAGAACTTAATCTCAGACAAGATGTAAAATCTTAATATTTAAAATACATTTTGATTTGTATATATCGGGGGATCGTGAAGATTTTATCGGTGAGTATGTAGACTCGGAATGGCAAAGATGAATATTGAATTATCAGACATAGAGTGCTAAGGTTGTATGTCAAAAGGGAAACAGCCCAGAACAAGATTTAAGGTTCCAAAATTATTAGTTAAGTGAAATTAAGAAGGTTTCTATTTGAGTCGACAAGAAGATGGGCTTAGAAGCAGCCATAATTTTATGAATTCGTAACAGAGCGCTTGTTAATTTATAGAGGCATCGAAAATTTAACGGATCTAAACAATATACCGATATCTTGTCCATATTTAACAAGTAAAAAAATATTTGTTATTTAATGGGGTAGCAGAACGTTGAGTTAATATTAGATTTATCTTTTTTAAATATAAATATAATGCGATAACTCAAGTGATAATGGTGACATTAGTAACGAAAAGAAGAATTTTATAAAAATTCTCCGCCTTAAGCTTATGGATTATTAAGTAACGGCCTCTAAATTAAAAATCTAAAGATTTTAATGATGAGAAAATCTTTATTACTAAAGAACAACATTTTTAAGTGTTAAATGTGCTGGAAAAGTAGTAATAAATTACATATATTATATGTAAGAAATAACCGTACCTAGAAACTGAAAAAAGTAAGCTAGTAGAGTATACGAAGGCGTATAATGAGCTAACAATCATAAAGGAACTCGGCAAAATGACTACGTAACTTCGGAATAAGGAGGTCTCATTAGTCTTGATTAATATCAAGTAAAAAGGAAGAAGCATAAAATAGTGTTGTACGACTGTTTAATTAAAACACAGCACTTTGCTCAAAGATTAAAAATCTAAGTATTGAGTGTGATGTCTGCCCAATCCCGGCTGGTTAACAGATATAACTAAATTTTTTAAGAGAGTTTGGTGTTGACGGAACCCCCGGTCAATGGCGGCCTTAACGTGAGGGTCCTAAGGTAGCGAAATGCCTTGGCCGTTAAATGCGGTCTTGCATGAATGATTTAACGATACAACAGCTGTCTCTATGATTGACTCAGTGAACTTGGAATAACTGTGAAGATACAGTTTACCTCTAGTTGGACGAGAAGACCCTATGCAGCTTTACTGTTACTAATTATAGGGTACGGAAACAAATATGTTTAGATTATAAGGTACATTAATAAATAAAAATGAAAATCCTTTATATTTCTTCCGTATTTATGAACTAATCCTAAGTATATTCATATACTGAAAAGAATATTAAGTGTGTCAAACAGGAAGCACTGAAAGAATACTAATATGTGTGTTTATAGGGACATAGTATTAGTTGTTCGCCGGTGCGGAGTGTGAACCATAGTTAATATTGCTGGATTACCTAGTTCAGCTTCTTTTCTTTTTTTAGAAAGAAGTGGCCTTGGTAAGGAACTTATCGTTAGGAGACAGTTTATGCGGGGCACAGACCCCATAAAGAGTAAATGGGAGTGTCTAATATTAACAATGTATGAATATATTTTTTATTCATTTTAATATTGTTTGTTATATTATACAGCTTTGCTGTATTTTATCTTATAAAATTATTTGTTTAATCTGCACGATCAGATGTTCATTTAATAGTTTATATAGAATATAGGTACGATTTTATCTAACGAGAAATTAGATGTAATGAGAATATTATGAATATTTCTAATATTTTCTTAGTTATTATATTATATAATAATATTGATTATTACTTAATAGGCTCAACGGCTAAATCGTGCCTTACTGTTTGATTAACAACAAATCTTACAGTTGCGTAAGCAGGGCGTAGGATCACAAGATGCAAAAAGGAAAGATCTTGGATTATAGGAAAAGCTACGCTAGGGATGTTTGTCCTTTAATAATCATATAATATGATTATTGATAATAAATTGGGTTAAATTCAAGAATTATTTTGGGCTATATAGCTTAAAAATAAATTTGAAGCGAAATTTATCTTGGCATTTTATTAAGATAAAAACGTTCAACGACTATAAGGTGAGGTATGCTAACAATAATCCTTTATAACACCCAACATTTTTATTATGTATAATTTACACAAAAACACAAAAGATTGATATGCGGAACGGCAAAATGAATAAATTAAAAATATTTAATAATAATATTAATAATAATTATAAACTTATACCTTTTAATTTAAAGTTAAGTGATTATAGAGAAAAATATGAAGCTCCAATATCTAAAGAATGAAAAAATACTGCATATTTCTTTGATAAAAATAATCTTAAAAATATACCTTTAAATGATCTAAACTTGAATAAAATCATAAAATCTTATTTTAATTTACATTTAAAAAACAAATTTCTACATTTAAAACGTATGTCTCTTAAAAGAAGAAACTCTTTATTAAGAAGAATATATGTAAGTAATATAGAAATAAAACATACTAATAATAAAGCGATTATTACCTTATATGTAATAAATACTCAGAAGAACACTTTACGTGAAAGATATAAGAAGAGTAAATTATTTTATAGAGATATAAAAATTGAGATTGGAATGATGTATGAAAATATTTCCCTATTTATAAAAGATAGATTTACATTTAAAGGATCTAAAATTTCTGAATATAAATCCGAATTAAATAAAATAGTTAACTCTTTTGACGCATACATTAATAAGTATGTAAAGAAAAATATATTTAATAAATTAAAATTTATTAAAAAAATAAATATAATTAGAAAATATACTTATGCTTATAAATTAGATAGGTTTAAATTTCAAGAGATATATTTCTTATATAAATTAAATAATTTATTAACAAAAATTTTAAATAAAAAAATAGAATATAATATAATTAATTTAAAATCTCTTACGTATAATTCTGACATTTTTACTAAGGCGTTAGCTTTAAAATTAAGAAAAAGAAAATTCAATGTATTAAGAGGAATAAACAGTATAATTAATAGAGCAAAATTTCCCAAAGTAAATACAGTAATAGAAAGAGCAGATTTAAGTAAATATAAAGATCTATATTTAGTTCAAAATAAATATAAAGATCCTCATTTATTATCTAATTTAGATGCTTCGGCGGACATAGGAGGCTTTGGCTTCGCTGCAAAGGGCGCAACGGCGTCCGTGTCTACTGGGGATTTTTTTAAATTCTTAAAAAATATGTATAATTTACATGATAAAGATTTAAAATTACATACTTTAAGATTAACTACTACTGATCTATCAAATCCTTCTTATAATTTAATAGCTATTGATAATAAGTTAAAAAACAGAGTAAAAACATCAATGTTTAATTCAATTAGATATAAAAACATGGGAGGTATAAGATTAGAAATAAGAGGTAGATTAACTAGACGTTATAGAGCAGATAGAGCTTTATATAAATTAAAATGAAAAGGAGGTTTAAAAAATTTCGAGTCTTCTTTTAACAAACTATCTTCTGTACTTTACAGAGGGTATTTGAAACCAAATGTAACATATTCAATAGCTAACTCGAAGCGTCGTATAGGGGCTTTTGCAGTAAAAGGTTGAATTAGTGGTAAATAAAATAAAATTATATTAATAATAAAAATGAAGACATAGTCTGAACCATTTTGTAAAAAATGGAAATTATAAAGATAACAAATAGAACAGGCTAATTTGCGCAAGAGTGTTCAAAATGAGTGCGCGGTTTGGCACCTCGATGTCGGCTTAACTTATCCTCATGGATGCAGGAACTATGTAGGGTACGACTGTTCGTCGATTAAAAAGTTACATGAGCTGGGTTAAATACGTCGTGAGACAGTATGGTTTCCATCCTCTAGAGGAAATTAGAATATAATAAGGAACAACTTTTGTACGAAAGGAACTAGAAGTATATATTTAATATACCTTGATAACCTCTGGTTTACCTGTTGTTTATATGCCCAATATTAATTTATGTATAATAACTATTATACGGGATTTTTCTATTATCACTTAGGTTTATATATAGTATAAGCACGGCAGGAAAGCTAAGTTAGCTAAAGTTAAAAACTGAAAGCATCTAGGTTTGAAACTTACCTTAAGATATTTCTTAAATATACGTAATATAATATTACGAATATAATAGGCTTTATTTGAAAGATTTCGAAGATTTTAGGAATAAAGTACTAATTTTATAAATAACTAAAAAATAATATATCTTACATTAGAAAAAAGCGATGCTTCTAGGCAGAGCTTAAGCTAGCCCTGGTTAGCGGGGCTAGTAGTCTGGTTAGCATAAAAGTAATGCAATTGTTTTGTAATCAATAGAAGTAAGTGCGATACTTACACTGGACTAATAGTTAAGTGATACTAAAGGATTAGTAGTCAAATGGTTAAGACACAGCACTTTCAATGCTGCTATTGCCGGTTCGAGCCCGGCCTAGTCTAATGCGGATTGATGTAATAGTAACATATTTGACTCATGATCAAATCATAAGGGTGCAACTCCTTTATCCGCATATGAGGCTATAACTTAATTGGTAAAGTGTACTGCTCATAACAGTAATTATAAGTGTTCAAGTCACTTTAGCCTTAAAATCCGAGTGATGGAATTGGTAGACATAACAGACTTAAATCCTGTAGGCTAATAGCCGTGAACGTTCAAGTCGTTTTTCGGATAAATAAGGGAATGTAGTTTAATTGGTAAAACTCCGAACTTGCACTTCGAGACTTCAGGTTCAATTCCTGACATTTCCAATTTAAATTGGCTTTGACAGGGTGCTTTCTAGCTAAGGAGTAGCTTCTACAAAGAGTGCGTGCTTTACTAATAAAGAAGGTAACCATATTGTTACACTTTACATCAAATCTTACTATCGATATGATAATTTAAGCTCAGGTAACTCAATAGGTAGAGTGAAATATTGAAGCTATTTTTGTTATAAGTTCGAATCTTATCTTGAGCAAATAAAAATTTAAGTTCAAATAGGTACATACTGCTGCTTCTGCTAAGAAGAAGCAGTGCTTCTTCGCTACAGCATAAACTCCTGGTCTGCTACTCTAGGATAAAATAGATGTGCTGGAATAGGAATACAGGTTTCACTTAGGATGGAATGGTTTAGATACCTTGCAAGTTCGACTCTTGTCATCTATAATTAGAAGAGTATAATTTAATTGGTAAAATATGAAGCTTCAACCTTCAAATACTTGGTTCGAGTCCAAGTACTCTTGTATATGTTGTGGACTAATGGGTAAGTCATAAATTTTTGGTATTTACTATTGAGTGTTCGAATCACTCCAACATAAGGTGAATATAGTTCAATGGTAGAGCAACTGTATGTGGCACAGTAAGTTCCCTGTTCAACCCAGGGTATTCACCCTAAGGTAAAGATTAATAAATTTCATTGTTGTTTTACTTCGCTACTTCGCTGAAACGTGATACGATAGTAAAAGTAAATATTCAAGAATCTTTTACTATAGATCACGTAAACATTGAAATAAAGATCAATGGGGTGCGCCACGCTACGCAACGCAACGCTACTATTAAATATTGACATTAGTGGTAATAACAACCGTAGCGTAGCATAAACATATTTATTCCCAACTCAATATTTAATGGGTAAATTATAATAATCAGGAAGTAGCTAGATACGATAGGTTTTATTTATTCTTATAGATGCAATTAGGGGTAATATAATAACTAAAGGAGCCTAAGTGATAAGAATATTATCTCTATCTAAGCTACTATGAGATTCTCCGCTTCATCTGCTGTAACGTAGGCTACCCAAAAGGGTCCGACTTAAGGATATAGTAATAAGTATAGTGTGCAGGTTAGAAAATAAATTTCAAAGCTAGGGTAGTTTAACAGGTTAGAACTTTAATTTCATACATTAAAAATGAGAATTCGAATTTCTCCCCTAGCTAATCAAATGATAATGATAACTATTTTATTTTTATTAGTTTCGAATGCCGTTGTTTCAAGACGAGATTTATCTATATTATTTAACAGAATAGCAATAATAGGTTTAATTTATTGTATTTTACACGATTTTATGAGTTTGTCTATTCTAAGTAAAGGTATAGGGTTGCATGGAGGTTTGGTTTATATAAGTAATATAACACAAATCTTTCATATTTTTATTTTTATATTGAGTATATTGATTTTACAGTTAACAGGATTTCACTATAGAAAAGTTTGAACACCTGAGTATGCATCTTTAAAAGATTTATTATTTAATAATTTTCATTATTATAGAACTAAAGTTATTAATAAGATGGGGGAACAATTTAAAATAATAGAATATCCTTTAATTTTATTATTTATAATAACAGGAGCATGTTTATTAATATCAACTAATGACTTGGTTTCTATTTTTCTTTCAATAGAACTACAAAGTTATGGTTTATATTTACTTAGTACTATATATAGAAATTCAGAATTATCAACAACAGGTGGTTTAGTCTACTTTTTAATAGGGGGGTTAAGTTCATGTTTTATTTTACTAGGTACTGCTTTATTATACGCTAACTCAGGTACTAGTAGTTTAGATGCTATATACATTATTAATAATATAAGTGATCTTAATAGTATTAATTCTTGATATAAACCTTACTATATAAATTTTTCTTTATTAATATTTAGTTTAGGGTTTTTAGTTAAAATAGGTGCTGCTCCTTTCCATTTTTGAACACCAGACGTATATGATGCTATACCTACTATAGTTACTGTTTTTGTAGCTATAATAGCTAAAATATCTATTTTTATATTTTTATTACAATTAGTTTACTATACAAATAATAATTTCTTTGAAATTAGTTGAACATATAGTTTATTAATAAGTTCATTCTTATCTTTAATGATAGGGACTATTGTTGGTTTAACTCAATTTAGAATAAAAAGATTACTTGCTTATAGTACAATCTCACACGTAGGATTTATATTATTGGCTTTAGCTGTATCAAGTATAGAATCTCTTCAAGCATTTATATTTTATATAGTTCAGTATTCTATTAGTAATTTAAATATATTTATTATACTAATCGCTATAGGTTATTCTTTCTATTCATACGTAAGTTCTAATACTGAAGTAGAAAAATTAATAGATAAAAATAATTCACCTATACAGTTAGTTAGTCAATTAAAAGGATTCTTTTACATAAATCCTTTTTTAGCTATAAGTTTAGCTATAACAATTTTCTCTTTTATAGGTGTGCCACCTTTAATAGGATTCTTCGGAAAACAAATGGTTTTAAGTGCTGCATTAGATAAAGGATATATATTTATTGTTCTAATTGCAATACTTACAAGTGTAATAGCTGGAGTTTATTATTTAAATATTGTAAAAGAAACTTTCTTTTATAAACCTGAACATAGTTTATTAGGCAACTCAGCACACTGCGCTGACGGTGGGGCTGAAATATCCGGATTTAAGCTAGACAGTGATAAGTCTAATAAAGAAATTAGAAAAGTAGTTGTTGAATATAATAAAATTGTATTAAGTAGTCCTATAGCATTTACAATTTCTATTATAACATTAATAATTTTACTGTTTATGTTTATAAATAACGAATGATTAAGTATGGGTACCATATTGGTACAAATATTATTTGATAATTAAATGAGTAGTATGACTTTTTTATTTATATTTGTAACAGTACTATCTTTAGTTTTTTTATTACTAAATTTTATATTTGCACCTCATAACCCTTATCAAGAGAAATATAGTATTTTTGAATGTGGATTTCATAGTTTTTTAGGTCAAAATAGAACACAATTTGGTGTAAAATTCTTTATTTTTGCTTTAGTTTATTTACTATTAGATTTAGAAATTGTTATGATATATCCTTTTGCTGTTAGTGAATATGAAAATGGTATTTATGGGTTATTAGTAGTTCTTATATTTATAATTATTATTACAGTAGGATTTATATTTGAATTAGGAAAAAATGCATTAAAAATAGAAAGTAAACAAACAAAAATTTTAATTCAAAAGTCCTCTTTAGCAGCCATCTCTGATAAATAATTAATCGGATCTCTGTTAGGATAACGCTGTTCAGGGTTTATTCAAAAGATTATGTTATAGAGGGTCTATGCTTAGATTGCAAATCTTTAGCTTGAGGTTCGAGTCCTCCATAATCTTCTTCTTATTTAAACCACAAATTATAGCTAGCTTCTCGGTAGAAGCACGCTAGGTTACGAAATACAGAAGCATAAGTACGAAGCTTATCAGCTAAGGTCCGGTACGCTAGCACAGCACAGTTATCCCTCCCACTAGATCACGTAATGATCCGTAAACATATAGTAGTAAAACTAGTTTACCTAAATTTTAAGTATGTATATATACATAAAAAAAAAATAAAATAAAAAAAAAAATAAAAAAAAAAAATGAGAACATTAAAACATAATTCTTTATTAAAATTAGTTAATTCATATTTAATAGATGCACCTCAACCAACTAACATTAGTTACAATTGAAACTTTGGTTCTTTATTAGCATTATGTTTAATTATTCAAATTATAACAGGTGTAACTTTAGCTATGCATTATAATCCTAGTGTAGCTGAAGCTTTTAATTCTATAGAACATATTATGAGAGATGTTAATAACGGATGATTAGTACGTTATTTACACGGTAACACAGCTTCTGCCTTTTTCTTTTTAGTGTATTTACATGTAGGTAGAGGTATATACTACGGATCTTATAAAAGTCCTAGATTTACAACATGAGTTATAGGTGCCATTATACTTATATTAATGATGGGTACAGCTTTCCTGGGTTATGTATTACCTTACGGGCAAATGTCTTTATGAGGTGCAACCGTTATTACTAATCTTATAAGTGCAATACCGTGAATAGGACAAGATATTGTTGAGTTCATCTGAGGAGGATTCTCAGTTAATAATGCAACTTTAAATAGATTCTTTTCTTTACATTTTGTTTTACCATTTGTACTAGTTGCCTTAGTGTTAATGCATTTAATAGCTCTTCACGATACAGCAGGTTCTACTAACCCTTTAGGTATATCAGGTAACTATGATAGAATACCTTTTGCTCCTTATTATTTATTCAAAGATTTAGTTACAATATTTGTAACTATTTTTGTTTTAAGTAATTTTGTATTTTTTGCTCCTAATGTTTTAGGAGATAGTGAAAATTATATTATGGCTAACCCTATGCAAACTCCGCCTGCTATTGTACCAGAATGATATTTATTACCCTTCTATGCAATATTAAGATCTATACCTAATAAGTTATTAGGTGTTCTCGCTATGTTTAGTGCATTATTAATAATGTTAATTTTACCTGTTACAAATTTAAGTAAATTGAAAAATTTACAATTTAGACCTTTAAGTAAAATTCTTTTCTTTATATTTGTAGTTAACTTTATTATTTTAATGGTATTGGGAGCTAAGCATGTAGAAAGTCCTTATATAGAATTAGGTCAAATAAGTACTGTATTATTCTTTGCCTATTTTGTAATCTTAGTTCCGGCTGTTACTTGAGTTGAAAATCATATTACTAATATTTCAGTGACAAGTAACTTAAACTAGGGCTCCTGCTAAAAAGATAGATAGACACAACTCAGGTATGATTGAAAATACTAAATACACAAGTTATACTTCAAATGACTCAAAGTCTGATTCAAGATAATATCAATTTTATGTATTCTAACATACGCATAGTGCCTCCTAAAAGGGAAGGTATCATTCCTTATTAGTGAGTGGTGGCTTTTAATTTTTGAACATATATTTACTCATAGTCTCGTTACGAAATTAATTTAATAGATCTTAGCTTAGGTATATCTTAAGTAAAAATCCAGTTCGTTCAAAAGTCCGTAAATAATTTTATTTTTAATGGGTGACGTGTCAATTAGATAACATTAATAAAGCGCTTTTAGTTAAAGCCGCTTTATTTGTTGGAGACTAGGCAGGGCACCCCGCTGCCGATTTGGATATAATTCGTGGCTGGTTCGGACACTAGTGTTTATATCTGGGACTTAGATTTGTAGTGGTATTTATGTATATTTTTAAAGCTAAAAAAAAAATTAGGAAGTTCTTACTATGTATTCAGTTACATTTACTTTTACTTAGTATTTATTCAAAAAAAAAATTAAAAAAACTTTATAAAAAAAACTAAATGATTATTTGCGGACTTTTTTTCAAATTTGTGATTATCTCTAAAAAAAGTTATCGCTAAGTTGACAATTGGATTAGTAATCGCATTTCTTTTCAACTTATTTTCGCCAGTTGATATATCCCCTATATTTTTAGATTCAGGTTCAGATACTGAAAATAATTCTACGTCTAATATGACTACGGTTAGAACGGTTGAAGTTCTTCCTGCATTTAATGGGCTTACGATTAATGCGCCTGAGACTAATAATACGGCTGATACTATTCCTACGATTAATGCGCCTGAGACTAATAATACAGTTGATTCTATTCCTGCAATTAGTACGCCTGAGACTAATAATACAGTTGATTCTATTCCTAGTATTAATACGCCTGAGACTAATAATACGGCTGATACTCTTCCTATCTCTCCAGCGGCTAGTTTCTTCGCTCAGCTGCCTCCTGTCGATCCTCTTAGTCCTGAGGAAGAAGAAAAACTGGAAGAAGAAGTAAGAAAGACTAGAAGATCGGCCTGGGAGCATTCGAATAGAAGAGTGTCGAGTAATGTAATGGAGAAAAGAGTGAGATCCAGATGTAGACCCGTTATACGTCCTAATAACGGTCCTAATGACGGTCCTAATGACGGTCCTAATGACGGTACTGATGGCGGTACTAATGTCTAAGAATCTTAGTCAATATAATATCCTTTTTATGTATTCTAAGATATACGTAGTCCTAGAGATAAAGAAAAGGTTACTACGTTTCTTCTACAAGGAGTGTGTTAAAGTAATGAAGGTTTTAATAGTCAAGCAGGGAATGATCTAGCTTATGTAGATTTAGTTTATCTTGAGACTAAAGTTCGCTATAGGGTATCCTCCTGAGCTAGCTCTTACTGACGCTACGCAAGCACAAAAGAATGCTGTTATTGTCTACCAACATAGATCACATGAAAATATGTGAGATCTTAGGCGCTTACTCGAACTTAGAAAGAGTAAGAGGGTTTATGATAGTTTGCCTGGGAGAGAGGGCCGGTCATACCATATTCAACCGAGGGTTAAGTAAAGAGATTCGTCGTAACGAATCCTGATTGACGTAAAACGGTCCTCCGGTAGTACAGCTTCGCAGTAAAACCTTATGCACGATCAGGATTTAAAAGTAGATCCTCTCACGCCTATAAAATTTCAATCAACGTGAACTCTACGCAACTAGGGGTCTAGTGATAAAGTCAGCTAATGAAAAATCAAGTGGTACTAAGGTACTTTTCTAGCCTAGCTAAGTCACGTAGATTCCTTAAGAGTCGTTACTTTATCCTTATTAATAGCAACATTAGAATTAATACTTGTCATATCTGAATCCCGCAAATTATACTTTGACTTAGATTTGTAGTGGTATTTATGTATATTTTAAAGCTAAAAATAGGGAAGTTCTTATTATGTATTCAGTTACATTTACTTTTACTTAGTATTTATTCAAAAAATTGAAAAATCAATAAAAAATATGATTCAAGTTGCTAAAATACTAGGTACAGGGATTGCTACAACAGGTTTAATTGGAGCTGGAATCGGAATTGGTACGGTTTTTGGTGCACTAATTTTAGGTGTTGCTAGAAATCCACTAATGAAAGGTCAATTATTTTCTTATGCTATTTTAGGGTTTGCTTTTTCAGAAGCAACTGGATTATTCGCACTAATGATGGCTTTTTTACTGTTGTATGTAGCCTAGAAAGAGAATCTTGGGAGGGTAAAACAGCTAAAATTTATGTCGAATACCTTTGCTTAAGTCAATAAAATAGTATTACCTATATAACTAACCGACTTATTCTTCTTATTTGGTATAAAATATTAAGTATATAGGGTTATAAGGGTGAATATATATAGTTCTGTAGAGGTCGATAGCTCTGCGTAGCTATGGGAGAATGCACTTACTCATAAAAAAAAATTAGATGAAAATTAAGAGATTCTAGAGGCGTAATTAGTCTTAACACGGTCGCCTGTTATAGAGTTTATGCTTTCTTTCCCCGGGCGGGTATAGGAATTAATGGTATTTTATGTGGCTTAATTTGAAAAAGCGAAAGTAACGATATATATTAGCTCAACATAATGTTACAGTTTGTAGTATTGTTAGAGGAAACATTATCTGATTACACGTACTTTCAATTTTGATGTAAAGGGTGATGGGGAGCGCTTCGCAGCTTCGCCACCCGCTGTTATTTTGCCCGAGTCAATAAAATAAGTTATAACCTTCCGATACTGGCTTACAGTTAATATACTTTTCATGAAAATACTCAATAATAGTTAATACATTTAATAAAATTGTATCCTATAATATAATAAATTACATTTAAATGAACTGAAATTGAAAAATTAATAAATGATGAATATGTGCTTCGCATTTTGCTGAGAAAATTTACAAATAAGATTAGATGCACCTAGTCCTTGAGGTATATATTTTCAAGACAGTGCTACACCTCAAATGGAGGGTTTAATAGAACTACATGATATTATAATGTACTATTTAGTAATAATATTATTTGGTGTAGGATGAATAATATTTTCAATAATATGAAATTTTAATAACACGAAATCACCTATATCACATAAATATTTAAACCATGGAACATTAATAGAATTAATTTGAACTATAACACCAGCTATAGTATTAATATTAATAGCCTTCCCTTCTTTTAAATTATTATATTTAATGGATGAAATAAATGACCCATCTATGACAATCATAGCTGAAGGTCATCAATGATATTGAAGTTATCAATATCCTGATTTTTTAGACTCAAATAACGATTTAATAGAATTTGATTCTTATATAATTCCAGATTCGGATTTAGAACCTGGAGCGTTAAGATTATTAGAAGTGGATAATAGAGTAATTCTACCTGAATTAACTCATATTAGAATTCTTGTAACAGCAGGAGACGTAATACATTCTTTTGCTGTACCTTCATTAGGTCTAAAATGTGATGCTTATCCAGGTAGATTAAATGAAATTTCTGTTTTTATAAATAGAGAAGGAGTTTATTATGGACAGTGTTCAGAAATATGTGGTATATTACATTCTTCAATGCCAATAGCAATTGAGGCTATAAGTCCTTCTAAGTTTATTAATTGATTATATAACTATAGTTAATATATATTACTATTGTAAGCTAGCTAACTATATTTCTGGGCTGTGCTGTACTATGCTAGCTTAACGCAACACAACACAGTACAGGTAATTAGCCGTGCAACGTTATGCTAGCTTACGGTACGTTACACTACGCTACGCTATGTTACGTTATTTTACTAGGTTATTTTATAACCTAAACTCTAACTTGAATAATTTAAATATAAAAAAAAATACACATGAGTTTGTCATTAACACTTTTTCTAACTGGAATCTTAGGATTTGTATTCAACAGAAAGAATATCATATTAATGCTTATTTCGATCGAAATAATGTTAGTGGCCGTTACATTTTTAATATTAGTAAGTTCCATAACTTTAGATGATATTGTAGGTCAAAGTTTTGCGATCTATATTATTATAACAGCCGGAGCTGAATCAGCTATTGGCTTAGGTATATTAGTTGCTTTTTATAGATTAAGAGGATCTATTGCATTTGAGTATAAATAATGTATCTTAGTATAATTCTCTTACCTTTATTGGGATCTATAGTCTCAGGGTTTTTTGGAAGAAGATCTGGTACTAGTGGATCACGTATAATAAGTAGTAGTGTTGTTATAATAACAACAATATTAGCCATTATAGCTTTTTTTGAACTAGGATTTAATAATAATTCTGTGTCTATTTCCTTATTTGAATGAGTAAGAAGTGAATCTTTTAATATAATGTGAAATTTTCAATTTGATAGTTTAACAGTTTCTATGTTAATTCCTGTTTTAGTTATAAGTTCTTTGGTTCATATTTATTCAATAGGATATATGAGTAATGATCCTCATAATCAAAGATTTTTTAGTTATTTAAACTTATTTACTTTTATGATGATATTATTAGTAACGGGGAACAATTACTTATTAATGTTTGTAGGATGAGAAGGTGTGGGTGTTTGTTCTTATCTATTAGTTAGTTTCTGATTTACTAGAATAGCAGCTAATCAAAGTTCATTATCTGCTTTCTTAACTAATAGAGTAGGAGACTGCTTTTTAGTAATAGGTATGTTAGGTTTATTATGAACTTTGGGAAATTTAGATTATAGTACTATATTCTCATTAGCTCCTTATATTAATACAAATGTTATAACTACTATAGGTATATGTTTATTAATAGGTGCTATGGCTAAAAGTGCTCAAATAGGTCTTCATGTTTGATTACCTATGGCCATGGAAGGTCCTACACCAGTTTCTGCTTTAATACACGCAGCTACTATGGTTACAGCTGGAGTATATTTATTAATACGTTCATCTCCATTAGTTGAGTATAGTTCTACTTTATTACTAATATGTTTATGATTAGGAGCTATAACTACTTTATCTAGTTCTATGATAGGATTATTTCAAGGAGATATTAAAAAAATTATAGCCTATTCAACCATGTCGCAATTGGGTATGATGGTAATTGCCATAGGATTATCTTCATATAACGTTGCTTTATTTCATCTTATAAATCATGCTTTCTATAAAGGATTATTATTTTTAGGTGCGGGTGCTGTTATTCACGCAGTAGCAGATAATCAAGATTTAAGAAAATACGGAGGATTAATACATTGACTACCTTTAACTTATTCTGTTATTTTAATAGCTAGTCTAAGTTTAGTTGCTTTCCCTTTTATGACAGGATTTTATAGTAAAGATCTTATATTAGAATCTTCTTATGGTCAATATCATTTTCATAGTATAGCTGTATACTTTATTGCTGTTATAGGTGCAATATTTACTACTTTATATTCAGTTAAAATATTATATTTAACTTTTATTGCTAATCCTAATGGATCCTTAAATTATTATAAAAATGCACATGAAGGTAATATTTATATGAGTATTCCTTTAGTTATTTTAGCTATTTTCTCTATTTACTTTGGATTCTTAACTAAAGATATTTATGTAGGTTTAGGGTCAGGGTTTTTTAATAATAATAGTATATTTATTCACCCTATGCATGAAATTTTAATAAGTGCAGAGTTTGGTATTAGTAATTTTATAAAGTTATTGCCATTCTTTTTAACAGTAATAGCTACAGTATCTGCAATAATAGTCTTTGAATTTTATCCTTATTTAACTAATAATTTAAAATTAAGTAATTTAGGTTATAATATCTTCGGATTCTTTAATCAACGTCTTTTGATTGAACTATTTTATAATAAATATTTAGTTAATTTGATTCTAAAATTAGGAGGTCAAACAACTAAAGTTTTAGATAAAGGTAGTATTGAGCTGGTTGGTCCATTTGGTGCAGAGAAATTATTGTTATGAATCGGTAAATCTATTAATAGATTAAGTACTGGTATTGTGACTAATTACGCATTATATATAATAATAGGATTTATAGTGTATTTAATGAGTAGTAATTTTTACTTATTTAATGTAAATAATCTATTATTATTATCTATATTATGTATAAATATTATTATAATTATTTTAGGTATGAAAACTAATAATATTAATTCTTTAGTCGTTCTAGAATCTAATGTATTACAATTAAAAGATTACATAAAAAAAGTTATCGCTAAGTTGACAATTGGATTAGTAATCGCATTTCTTTTCAACTTTATTTCGCCAGTTGATTTATCCCCTATACTTTTAGATTCAGATTCAGAATCAGATTCGGGGTCTAAGCCTTCCTCTAAAGGGAAAGGTATAGCTGATCCTTCTTCAAAAAGTCCTGAATCTAAATTTGACATAGATAACTTCAATAATGCAAATGTTACAGCGGAACAATTAATGGATGAGCCTAGATCTACATTAGGAACTAAATCTGCTTCCGACAGTAGAATGAACGCTATGATGTCAAAATTCATTGCCTTAAATTTAGTAAATATAAAGGCTGAAATCGAAAGATTAGGCTTGGATAAAAGAGAGGCTTCATCATCTAAGGAGCAGGAGCTTCTAGATAGATATGCTAAAGAGTCTGCGGCTTTAGCTCATTCTTCTCAAGAAGAGTTCAAAGCTAAATTACAGCTTGAGAAGGATAAAATAACCTTGGGTGCAGGTCAACCTACTTCTACTTCTACAGGAGTAAAGAGGGAAGCTTCAACTACTAGTCAAACTCTTTCTAAGAAGCCCCATCTGGACGCTTCAAATGACTCAGATTCTGATTCAAAATAATATCAATTTTAGGTTTGCTCAGGGAGGATACCTCTTCCTGGGAGGGTATTAACTTAATAGGCAAAGGGTAGTGTTACGACCGCTATATTATAAGTTCGATTCTTATATACCCTCAATTATAGCTGAAGCTAGTTTCGCTAAAAAGGAAGCTAGTTAGGTCCGCTAATTAGCGTATTTCTGCATCACGCTTCGGACGGGCGGGCTAAGCACTGTTAGCTTAGTGGAGCAGGAGATGCATAGAAAGAAAAATTTAACAGATAAAAATTAAACCTTAAAATTTTTTAACTAATATTCTTTTAATATTAGGTAAACATTAATTTATATTAATAACCGACATAGTTACAACAAGAGTAGTTAAGATTTAATCACTATATAGGTTAATGCTTTTGCTTTATATCTACACGTATATACATACGTATATAGGTATATAGTAATTACCATTTATAATAGTCATTCGACTTAATTTAAAAGAAGAAACCTCACAGCTCTTACAGAACAAAAAAATATCCTCGATAAGTATGAATTTAGAAAGATGGTTTTTCTCAACTAACGCTAAAGATATAGGTAATCTTTACTTAATCTTTGCATTATTTTCAGGATTACTAGGTACAGCTTTTTCAGTTTTAATAAGATTAGAATTAAGTGGGCCAGGTGTACAATATATATCTGATAACCAATTATATAATAGTATCATTACAGCTCACGCTATTTTAATGATATTCTTTATGGTTATGCCTGCGCTGATAGGAGGATTTGGTAACTTCTTATTACCGCTAATGGTAGGAGGGCCTGATATGGCTTAAAAAGTAAGGTTCTCCTTGAGAAAACCAGATGTTTTCTCTAAAATTAGAAAAGGGGGGAATGCCGTTAGAAAATGTAAGTTTTCTAATTACAACTTTGCTGTATGCATGGAATGTACCAAATACATAGAGAGGTAGTAATTTAGGGCGCAGCGCGGAGCGCTTAATATTTGTGCTTTGCTAAGCACTGTACAGTACAGCCTCGCAAGTATAAGCACTGCTATTGCTTCTAAGGAAGCACAAGCTAGTTAGTGGATTCTGTTTATTTAGTTTGTATTCTAATGTATTTATGGGACAATATGCAGGAAACCAAAATAAATTATATTATTAGTAGGTTCCTCAGAGACTATACGCGAGGGCCCCTTTAGTCCTTTTCAAGGGTGAAAATATAGTCCAATTTAGCATCGAAATACTATAATGTTTATTCTAATAAAACTTCTATTTGTATAGTTAAATGTAATTAAGCAAGCGCTTGCTATTTGGCTGCATCTAGAAAGTAGCTGCATAATAGAGTTTAATTTCATAGATTATGATGAGATCTCAGTCTACAAAACAAACAACTATATATTGAGATTAATATAGATAAATAATAATTTATACGATAGTAGGTAGCTTTAAACCTAAATGTAACGCTTTAAGGTCCATCTAAAAGATTCCCTAGACTAAATAATATAAGTTTCTGATTGTTACCTCCAAGTTTACTATTATTAGTATTTTCAGCTTGTATAGAAGGGGGTGCAGGTACAGGATGAACAATTTATCCTCCTCTATCAGGAGTACAAAGTCATAGTGGGCCAAGTGTAGATTTAGCAATTTTTGCTCTACATTTATCAGGTGTAAGTAGTTTATTAGGGGCAATAAACTTTATTACTACTATTGCAAATATGAGAACACCAGGAATTAAGTTGCATAAATTAGCTTTATTTGGATGATCTGTAGTTATAACTGCAGTTTTACTATTGTTATCTTTACCTGTTTTAGCAGGTGGAATAACTATGGTATTAACAGATAGAAATTTTAACACTTCATTCTTTGAAACAGCAGGAGGAGGTGATCCAATATTATTCCAACATCTTTTCTGATTCTTCGGTCACCCTGAGGTTTATATTTTAATTATACCAGGTTTTGGTATAATTAGTACAAGTTTATCAGCTAATTCTAATAAAACTGTTTTTGGTTACATAGGTATGGTATATGCTATGTTATCTATAGGTATATTAGGATTTATTGTTTGAAGTCACCATATGTATACAGTTGGTTTAGACGTAGATACAAGAGCATACTTCACCGCTGCTACTTTAATAATTGCTGTACCTACAGGAATTAAAATATTCTCATGACTAGCGACATGTTACGGAGGATCTATAAAATTAACACCTTCTATGTTATTTGCACTAGGTTTTGTGTTTATGTTCACTATAGGAGGGTTATTAAACCACCACTTGGCCCTCCTTTTAAAGACTACCATATGCTGGGAACTTCTAATAATTATACTACTAGAACTTTGTTCAGTAAAAATGTATAATTTTGAACAATCAGCAGGTAACCAACGAAATATAAATTTTCAAGTAGGAACCTCAGAGACTAAACGTAGTCCTCTTAATCATATTAAGAGAAGATATAGTCCATTAAATAAAAATTCATTGATACGATTGTATAAGTCTAACTCTTATATTCGTTCTTATTCTAGTTTGGCCATCAATGTCTCTGACTCTGTAGCTGTAGATAAAACAGAGAATTTAAAACCTTTAAAAATATATAATAATTTCTACGAAGATAGAGTTAATATTCTAAAAGAACAAAAAGATAAATCAGGTGTATACTGTCTTATTAATAAAAAAACGGGTCACTCTTATGTAGGGAGTTCTATTGACTTAGCTTCTAGAATGAGAAATTACCTTAATAAGACTTTTTTAAAAAGTAAAAAGAATATAAATAAGCCTATTATTAAAGCTTTACTTGACGAAGGTAAATTAAATTTTTCTTTACTAGTATTAGATTACAGCGCAGCTGCAGCATCGCAGCAGCGCATGCGCTTAGCTGAAAAATCTCAATTTTTAACAACTAGAGAAACTTATTTTATATTATCAATAATACCATATTATAATGTATTAAAACAAGGTTATTCTTCTTTAGGTTATAAATATACAGAGGAAACTAAAAAGTTATTATCTGAGCTAGCTAAAAATAGAACTCATAGTGATATAACTAAAAGTTTAATAGTCAAAGCTATCATTGGAGAAAATAATCCTTTTTATAATTGGACTGAAAATAAATCCACTTATCCTGTATATATATATAATTACTTAAAAGAATTATTAGTTATTTTTCCTTCTGTTTCAGCCTTGGCTAAATCAATAAAAGCTAATGATCCTAGAATAGTTAAAATTATTGAAGAACAAACTATGTTTAGAGGAGAATGATTTTTTTGTCAAATACCTATAAATATAAGTGATACTCCTAGGTTAACTAATTGAGATACAATAGAATGTAAGGAATTTTTATTAAATTCTAAGAATCTATGGGATGAAAAAAAAGTAAAAGATGTATATGGTACAAATTGTACAATTACATGAAAAAGAGAAACCCAAACTGAAAAGAAATTAGGTGAAAAGATTACAGATTTAGCTGTGAAAGATTAATGAATTTTTATTTGTAAGTGGTGTTGTACTAGCAAACGCTTCACTGGACATAGCTTTCCATGATACTTATTATGTAGTTGCTCAAATGGGCCTTAAAAATTTATCTTCCATTAAGAATTTTTTTGAAACTGACTATATGCTGGAACCTATATTCTTTGTGTATTATTTACTATTTATTTATACGTCTTATCTTATCAAACTAGATGGTAGTAGGAATAATATTCTTTTAAATAGTCAAAATAATAATATTACAATAAGCTATAAACTTATGAATATACAATCAGCCGAAAACTGCAAAGAATTCTCAGAGACTATATGTCAGTTACCCGAGAATGAAGAATCTAAATTTTGAAGATGATTTAGTGGTATAATAGATGGAGATGGGTGTTTTGATATTAGATTAGATCCTGTTAACAATAAAAAAGTTCTTAAACAAATTAGAATAAAATTACATAACAGAGATATTAGGATATTGACACGAATACAGAATTATCTACATATAGGTAGAATTAGAGCGGATAAAAATAAACCCTATTCTATTTATATAGTGTCGACTGAAGAAAATATGAGATATATTCTTGGGAATATTAATGGGCAAATTAGACTTAAAGTACCTAGTTATAAAGAAGCTTGTACTTTATATAAAATAAAATTTTATGAAGCTCAATATGCTATAGCTCTATATGATCCCTATTTTTCAGGTTTAGTCGATACTAAAGGTAGTATAATGTTAAACTATGCGGGCAATAGAATAGAATGTAATTTAGAATTTCAATCTAATAAATATACGTCTATGTTAAACTTTGATAATACTGTACTAGAGTCTAAACCTAGAATTGTTAAACGTGAAAAATTATCTAACTCAGGTAATCGGCGCGGTCAAAAACTCACATTTATTTCCTTTAAATTTCAAAATGTTAATAATATGCTATTTCTATATGATTATTTTATGCATAATAGATTATATTGCGATATGAAATTCTATAGAGTTACAAAAATTAAATCTTTTATTGAAATTAGAAAATATAAAAATTCTCCTGAAGACAGTGTAGAACAAAAAATATATTGAAATTTTTTAATAGATTGATTTAAGTATGATAATCCTTTATGGTACAAGGAACCTTGTATTAGAGACAAAGCAAAAATATTACGGGTAAAGAGATAGTTCATCTAAAAAATGCATTTGCGTGTGAGTGTGGTTATTTGCGGGATTTTGGTTATTGTATGCCTTAGATCCTTATTAATTAAGCGTACTAGTAATTCTTTAATAAAGAAATTAGATCTAATTTTAAGTAAGAATACGCCGGCTACGGCTACGTTGAAGGAGCATTTTTTTTATTCGCTACCCGCGGTACGTAGGTTAATAAAACCGTTAGCTTTTTTTAACATAGTTCATAGTACTTATATATCTATAAAAAATAAAGATATCTTAGGTATATGTCTGAATATTAGTATCATATATAGTACCTATATTTCTATAATAAATCAAAACCCGTTCGAGATATATTTATCAGGTTTTTTATTTTTAATTGGTGTTTTAATTAAATTAATTCAAATAACTGAAATTTGAGTAAAAAATAACCAATTGAAACAAGAATTCCCTATGTTTCATAGTATAATAAAATATATCTTATGGGGTTTATTGTCTATAAATTTATTAATTTTAGTTATAATAGGACAAAAACTTTTAATTATGGCAATAACCTATTTGAAAAAGTTCTTTTTGAATAAATTAAGAGATTTAAAATTATCCTTAGACTATAAAAAAGTTCAAAATAATGAACCTAGAAAACCAGAGGTAAAATTTTTTTCAGATTTAAAAAATAAGAAAAAAAATAAAAAAAAAGCTTCTTCCTTAAAAGAAAAAATCTTTAATCTACAAAAAAAGAATCTAAAGG
>Ga0209075_1000957_pt1 | contig 27690 bp, 23 predicted proteins | sample Stecom2011_FD_187523 | JGI IMG/M metagenome (GOLD analysis project Ga0209075, IMG submission 187523) | Agricultural soil microbial communities from Utah to study Nitrogen management - Steer compost 2011 (SPAdes) (version 2) | ecosystem: Environmental > Terrestrial > Soil > Agricultural land...
AATCGAAACCAAGCCCTGCAAATATTGTCTGAACTTGAAACCATTACGCTCATCCCCATTACTTCTTAATGTCACACTAAGCGTGTGAGAAAACGCATGCCTATGGTATATATATCAACAGGCTTTTTATTTAACCGATGGAAGCTATGTTTAAACTTGTATTTTTTGTACCAGAAAGCCATGTCGAGCAGGTGAAAGAAGCAGTGTTTGCTACTGGCGCTGGACAGATAGGCGATTACGAAGCCTGTTGTTGGCAAAGCTTAGGGCAGGGACAGTTTCGCCCTTTAGCAGGTTCTACGCCATTTATAGGTAATGAAGGCACGCTTGAGACTGTTTCAGAATATAGAGTCGAAATGGTATGCAGTGATGATCTTATTCATAAAGCTATCGATGCATTAAAACGTGCACATCCATACGAAGAGCCAGCCTTTGAAGCTTGGCGTTTAGATCTCTTTTAAAGCAAGGGGATTAATAGTCAAACTATGAACAAAGAAGACTTATACCGCTATCTTGATCAGCGCTTACAAAACCGACAACCTCGCAGGGTCATACAGCCCACATTGCAGGAGGCAGGAGTGTTGGTTGCGGTAACAGATGAGTCGGATCCTAAAGTGCTGCTAACAAGGCGCTCTCAGCAGTTGTCTTCGCATCGTGGTGAGGTAGCTTTTCCAGGCGGAAAAAAAGATACTGAAGACCGAGATATCATTACCACCGCCTTACGGGAAGCTTCAGAAGAAGTCGCTTTACCACCAGAAAAAGTCAATATTATTGGTGAGTTAGATCAAGTGGTGTCTTTGCATGGTTATGTAGTGACACCCGTGTTAGGTTTGATTAAACCTAATATGGAGTTTATCGCTAACCCAGATGAGCTCGACGCTATATTTCAAGTGCCCATCAGTCATTTTCAACAACCGCCCAGTCGTTACTTTGAGCGGGGTACTACACGTATTCCAAGTTATGATTATGAGGGTTTTCATATCTGGGGAATTACGGCCATGATGATAGTAGAAATGATGAATGTCTGCTGGGACTGCGATATCACATACAAACTATAATAACTAGGAATTCGAATGTTTTATAAACTAGGTAAGCGCACGCCCCAAAAAGCAGAAAACGTTTTTGTAGCCGATAATGCAAAAGTTATTGGCAGTGTGTCATTAGAAGAGCAGAGCAGTGTGTGGTTTGGGGTAGTGATTCGTGGAGATAACGACCAAATTACCGTTGGACCACAGTCGAACGTTCAAGATAACGCTGTTTTGCATACCGATGGTGGTATTCCTTTAACCATTGGGCGCGGGGTAACGGTAGGTCACCATGCAATGTTGCATGGTTGCACCATTGGCGACTACTCATTAATCGGCATTAACGCTGTGGTGCTTAATAATGCCAAAATTGGTAAACACTGCATTATTGGAGCTAATGCTTTAATACCTGAAGGAATGGAGATACCTGACGGTTCATTGGTGGTAGGTTCGCCCGCTGTTATTAAGCGTCAACTGAGCGATATGCAGAAGAAAATATTAGAAGCGTCGGCGGCACATTACGTGCAAAACGCAAAAAAATACATGACAGAACTAGAGGAAGTATCTTTGTGAGTGACAACGTTCCTTCACCTTGCGTCAGCATCTGCGCATTAGATGAAAACGATGTCTGTGTTGGCTGTTTTCGAAGTGGTACTGAAATCTCTCAATGGGGCCGACTCAGTAACGAACAAAAAAGAGATGTGCTCAAGAACGTAGCTAAACGTGAGTATGAATCTATGTACCCCTCTCATAAAGTCTCCTCATCTTAAGAAGTTACGGTGACTTAAGGTTATTCGACTTTGCACTAATAACCTTACATTCTGTCCGTGGAAAAATATTCGCTTCAGCGTACAATCCCTTCATTATTTACAAGACTGTTTATAGGAGCTCTCTGTGTCAGATATTACTCGCGCACAAGTCGAAGAAGCACTGTCTGGTTATACCGATCCATATCTTGATTCCAACTTAGTCGACGCCGAATGCGTACGAGACATTAGCATTGATGGCAGCGATGTTACGGTTGAGATTTATCTGGATTACCCAAGTGAATATCTTAAAGGCGGTGTTGAGCAATTATTGGTCACAGCCATTGAAAATATCGATGGCTGCACTTCCGCTACAGTAAATATTAACTGGGGCGTGTTACCTAATAAGCGCCAAAACACAGTGGAATCTATTGCTAAGGTAAAAAACATTATTGCGGTTTCTTCTGGTAAAGGCGGTGTTGGTAAATCGACAACAGCAGTGAACCTAGCAGTGGCTCTAGCAAAAGACGGTGCCAAGGTCGGGTTGTTAGACGCAGATATTTACGGCCCTAGCCAAGGGATTATGCTGGGCATAGAAGACGGCGCTCGCCCTAAAACCGTTGAAGGTAAATTCTTTGTACCGATCGAAGCGCACGGTATTAAAAGTATGTCGATGGCTTATCTAGTGACAGAAAAAACCCCTATGGTTTGGCGTGGTCCAATGGTCAGTGGTGCGCTACTGCAAATCCTAACGCAAACTCTTTGGGGAGAGCTTGATTACTTAATCGTAGATATGCCACCAGGCACTGGTGACATTCAGCTGACTCTTAGTCAAAAGTTCCCAGTGTCTGGTGCGGTCATTGTTACTACACCCCAAGACATTGCTCTAGCCGATGCTAAAAAAGGCATTGAGATGTTCCGTAAAGTGCACATTCCTGTATTGGGTATGATCGAAAACATGAGTATGCATATTTGTTCAAATTGCGGACATGCGGAGCATATCTTTGGAGCTGACGGAGCAGACAAACTAGCCGAAGATTATGAAACAGAAATGCTAGGCTCTTTGCCGTTGTCAAAATATATTCGTGAAAAAGCCGACGAGGGCGTGCCTGTAGTGTCTGCAGACGATCACTCAGAAGTTTCCATGATGTATCGTCATGCGGCACGTAAGATTGCAGTTGCCTTAGCAAAGCAGGCTAAAAATAGTGGTGTAATCCCTACGGTTGAAATTAGCGAAGACTGATTTGCTAGCTTTGATTAGTCAAATGCTAAGATGGGTTGTTTACCCTAGGCGTTTCTAGGGTAAACTAGTGCTCAGTTTTAACCGTAGGTGTTGATTCGATCAACTAACAACACCCACATACTAATTAAAGAAAATACTAATAACCGTGAGCTTAGCTATGAGTAAATACCCCCATATTTTAGAACCTCTAGATTTAGGTTTTACTACTTTAAAAAACCGCGTGATGATGGGTTCTATGCACACAGGGCTTGAAGATCGTCCTTGGCACTTTGGTGAGTTAGCAGAATACTTTGCAGAACGTGCCCGTGGTGGCGTTGGTCTTATAGTGACAGGTGGTTTTTCACCTAACCGCCGTGGTGATCTGTTACCCCTAGGCTCAAAAATGATCAGCGGCTTACAAGTTCCTTTCCATAAGAAAGTGACTAAAGCTGTACATGACAACGGTTCAAAAATCTTATTACAGTTATTGCATGCTGGTCGTTATGGTTATACACCATTTAACGTGGCACCTTCGGCAATTAAATCACCAATTACGCCGTTTAAGCCAAAAGAGCTAAGCAGTAAAGAAATTTACAAAACCATCGATCAATACGTTCGTGCTGCTAAGTTAGCTAAAAGAGCGAATTATGACGGTGTAGAAATCATGGGTTCTGAAGGCTACTTCATTACTCAAATGCTAAACACACGCACAAACAAGCGTACAGACGAATGGGGCGGTTCATACGAAAACCGTATGCGTTTCCCGGTAGAAGTTGTCCGTCGTGTGCGTGAAGCGGTGGGTAATGATTTTATCATTATGTTCCGTCTATCCATGCTAGATCTTGTTGAAGACGGTTCTACTATGGACGAAGTTATTCAACTAGCAAAAGCGTTAGAACAAGCCGGTGTAACCATTATTAATACTGGTATTGGTTGGCACGAAGCGCGTGTACCTACCATTGTTACGTCAGTGCCACGTGCCGCTTTCGTAGATGTTACTGCTAAAGTAAAAGCGCAGGTGAATGTGCCTGTGGTTGCTTCTAACCGAATCAACATGCCAGACACTGCAGAAGAGATTCTTTCTTCTGGTAAGGCCGATATGATTTCTATGGCACGCCCATTCTTAGCCGATCCATTCTGGGTACAAAAGGTTGCCGAAGGTAGAATTGATGAAATCAATACCTGTATTGCCTGTAACCAAGCTTGTCTTGACCACACATTTGAAAACAAGCGTGCGTCTTGTTTAGTTAACCCTCGTGCATGTCATGAAACTACCCTTATTTATAAATCGGTAGCAAAAGCGAAGAAAATTGCCGTGGTTGGTGCCGGTCCTGCTGGTCTGTCTTGTGCTGCTACAGCTGCAGAGCGTGGACACGATGTAACCGTATTTGAAGGTCGCAATATTATTGGTGGCCAGTTTAACTACGCATCACGCATTCCAGGAAAAGAAGAGTTCAAAGAAACGATTCGTTATTGGGATACCATGCTTAAGAAGCACAATGTTGACCTTAAATTAAACCACAAGGTAAGTATTGAAGAGCTTAAAGCGGGTGGGTTTGATGAAGTGGTTATTGCTACTGGTGTGAAACCACGTGTTCCTAATATGCCAGGCATTGATAGTGAAAAAGTTATTACTTATCAGCAGTTGTTAGACCAAGAGTTAAACCTAGATAAGAAAGTAGCCATTATGGGTGCGGGTGGTATTGGGTTTGACGTTGGTGAATACCTAAGCCATGAAGGGGCTTCTATTACATTAGATACTGACCGCTGGCACAAAGAGTGGGGCGTGGATATCACTAACGAAGCGCGTGGTGGTTTAGTAAAAGCTGAGATAGAACCTTCTCCACGTGAGCTTGCGTTAATCCAACGTAAGCAAACACCGCTTGGTAAAGGACTAAACAAAACTACAGGTTGGGTTCACCGTGCTGTGATGAAAATGAAAGGCGTTGAACAAATCCGTGGGGCTTCATATGACCAAATTGATGAGCAAGGCTTGCATCTAACCATCACCGAAGGTGAGAGCAGACAAAAGCGTTTATTAGACGTTGATCAGGTAGTTATCTGTGCCGGTCAAGAGTCTGTTAACGAGATGTACGAAACATTAAAAGCTGAAGGTGAGCATAGCTTCGGATTACACCTAATTGGTGGTGCTGAGTTTGCTGGTGAACTAGATGCTAAGCGTGCTATTCGTCAAGGTTGTGAGTTAGCAGCCAAGCTATAAAGCAATCTAAACTGATACAAAAAATGTAATGAATTGACCCCGAAAAGTTAGACAAACTTCTCGGGGTCTTTTTATGTGTTAGTCAGCGTCATTTTCTTCGAGCTGTTTTGGCTTTTTCTTAGTGGGTAACACTAGGTGGAACTTCACTACCATAGCGAAGCCTTCGTTAACCTCAGGCCACTCAATATAACCTTGCATTAGCTCAGTCAGTAGATTGTAGGCTTGGTACATGCCTAAGCCTTTATTGTCGGCGCTTTCCGGATTGCTGGTATAGAACGGCATAAAGATAAGATCATGTTCTTCAGCAGAAATACCTTTACCATTATCGTAGTAGTGCAGTTCGATAAACTCCGTACGTTCGCGAATTTCAACACTGACCTTTAAGTTTCCTTCTTCTAGCAACTCGGTATTGTGTTCACAGGAGTTCTTAACCAATTGGTTTAACACTATGGTTAACGCTTCTGGGTATATTGCCCAATCTACTAAGTAGCTATGCACAGATACGCGTAGTTGAAGGGTTTCATAAGTTTCTAATTGCTGTTCCTTCCAGTCGTTGAGCCAATCACGAATTTTTACATCGCTTTGAGCATATTTATCATGATCAATAACAGCATTTTTCATGAGCTTATTTAATTCGCTTAAACGACCACTGCCTTGTTCTATGTACCAAAGCCCTTGTTTGATGTCGCGTTTACGCTCTTCAACAGTAATGTTAGGGCGGTCATTTCTTAGATAGTTTTCAGCGGTATGAAGCTCATGCAGCGGCGACTCCATTTGCTCTGCAATTCCCATTACTAGCTGGCGTAAAGACTGTGCTTTTTCTTTTTGCAATTGAATTAGCGTTTGTTCTTTTAAGTAGTTTTCAGTGATATCTTGGCCAGAGCCGTACCAAGCAATCGGGTCTTTGTTACCTTTACGAATAGTCATGGAAACAATAACACGCTCACCGGTGGTCGGTTGAGTGAAGCTTGCCACAAAGGCCTGCAATTGGTTTTCACTTTTAATGCTTTGCCAAAATGCATGGCGCTGATCGCTATCACTAAACAGTTCGTCAAAGCGTGGGTTGTCATCTAAGAAGTAATCTTCATCGGCGTAGCCTAAGATTTGACGCCAAGCGGCGTTGCTCTTAATAAAATAACCGTCACGATTAAGCTGAAACTTACCGGTTAAAGCGTTTTGATATAGGTCTTCATAACTTTGTAAGTGCTGAATAGCTTCTGCTTGGCTAAGTACCAACTGTTGGCGAGCTTCTTGCTGCTCTTTCTGCATGCGCATAATACGTTCAGATAGGGCTAATGACAGCAATAGTACCTCGATAAAAGAGCCAATTTGATAGGCGTACAAAGTAATATTATTGGTTGGAATTAAGCCAAAGCTGCGGACGTTGGCCAGCAGCAAACCAATGATAAATGCCAACCACGCAATGGTGAAAAAACGCGCAGCGGCAATACCTTTGACCCAAAAGTAAATACCCGTAAATAATGCTGTACAGCTAATAACAATACTCAGTGTATTGTACAGGGGTACTAATAATTCATAGTGCAGTAACGGCAGCATAATAACGCTGACCAGTACTAAGGCGCTGTAACCTCTAAAAATACGAAAAAGACTAAAGTTGTTTTCTTTTAAATTTAAAAAGCTTGGGACAAAGAAGGTCAGTGCCAGCATATTGATAGCAAAGAAAACGGGCAGAGCGTAGTTGTTTATATGGGGTAGGTTAGGCCAGAAAAATTGAAACGCAGAACCTTCGTACACCATATGAAACATTAAGAAAGATAGAGCAAAACCAGAATAGTAGAGGTAGCTACGGTCTTTAACTGAAATATAGATAAAGAGGTTATAAAGCCCCATTATCAATAAAATACCGTAGTAAAAACCACGCCATAGATTATTGCTATAGAGTTGGTCTTGCAGTGTATCAATATCGATAAGGCTGACGGGTAGCTGGTAAGTCCCTTGAGAATTAACGCGCGATAATAATAAATAATCGGTTTCAGGCTTAAGCGTTAGCGGCATAATTAACGAAGGATGATTGTATTCTCTTACCGAAAACGGCAATTGGTCACCGATTTGGTGATACTGGCAATTTTCGATGCCTTTAATCGGCAAGGGGCAAGTCCAAACTTCGGTAAGATCAATTAATGCGTATTTATTCCACAACGCCCACTGTTGAGTTTGGGAAGTGCGTAATTTAGTGGCCAACCAAAAGGCCGAACTACTAAAACCAAAGTTTAAATGTTCTGTGGTGCTTTCTTGCCAATGAGGATTTTCTAACGCTTGTTGAGGACTAAGCTCTTGGGATGGGTCTTCTAACCACACCGAGTGTAAACCAAGGCTATGCTCGCCTTGCGCTTCTAATAACAATGTTAGGTTGAAATTAGTTAAGGGCTGAGCCTGGCTGGGTAAACAAATACTGAGCCCAAACAGCAGCAACGCTAGGGAAAGAAAACGCATAGAACCCTCAAACTTATGATGAAACTAAAGGGGCAGTATACTCTTTGCACAGGCTTGATAAAACAACAGAAAGCCCTACTGGCTTTTGACGTTAAATTGGTCATTTTTATGAAGGGTGGTTACGCTAGCTTTTTAAACATCCTTTCAGTAATCTAGCTCGTTTGTTACGGAAATAGCGCTTATTTATGTTTTTTGAAGAATCTCGAGAACACTTTTTTAGGCCTTTAGTTGGCAAGTATCGCGCTCAAATAATGGAGTGCTTACGCGAACTCTATAAAAGGCTATACAGCTCCAGTAGTGCCGACTACGGGCAAGCGCTTCAGCGTGAAAATCTCATTGAAATATTTCAAGAAGCCTTAGTGCGTGCTCCGGAATTAGCCAGTGGTACGCTAGAAGGTGATGACGAGGGACGTTTTCATAGCACAAGAGAGCAAGCCAGTTGGGTGCTTAATCAGTTATTAGAGCATGGCTGGCTCGAAAAGCAGGTCGACCAAGCTAATTTACAAAGCACCTTTGCGTTTACCCGTTACGGTCGTACTTTCGCCGAACCCTTTGCTTCAGAAAGCCGTATGGTTGCCCATACCCGCCATAGAAATACTCGCAACGTTAGAAACTCATTAGCCTCCTTTTTAGAACGTGGCGATGTGTATGACTTACTCGATGCCTACGAAAACTCTGAGCATATTATTAGTGACTTTACGGATGTTATTTCGGAACTAGAAGAGCGTAAGCGAGATTTAGTCAAAGAAATGGAGCAGCATCTTCTGTTAGAGCATGCTAGCCAAGCGTTCTTCGACTTTATGGAAAACCGTTTCCAGCCTGATGTGTCCGTCCGCCTTTCGGCCGATAACGTCGAAAAACACCGTGACCATATTAACCAAGTCATCAGTCAAATCCGTAAAAGTAAAAAACGCTTTAAAGCCGATGCCGAGCGTCGCTTACGTGAGCTGTTGCCAGAGCTAGCCAAAGACGGGCAGTCTATCTTATGGCAGTTGCTTGATGGAATTGAAATGCGCTTACGTAATGCGTCAGAAATTATGCTGCCAGCGCTGCGTAAATCGCTACAAAGTTTTACTAAGCGTGCGGATATAATTATTCGACAAATGAGCTATTTAGCCAGTCAGCAGCACAATGATGTCTTAGCCGTCTGTAAGGTGTTGGCAGATATGCCAGAGGAAGAGCAGGGCAAGGTGTTAGAACAGGCAGGCGAATGGATGTCTGTACCTGAGGTTGCGTTAGTTGATCCTGCACAAGTACGCTTAACCCCGCCGCGCCAACGCCATATTGCAGAATCTGCTTTAGATGAAGGTACCGGCGAAGTAGACCAAGAAGCCCGTAAAGAACTGTTTGTGCAGCAGGTGCTAGACCAAGCCTTTTTCGTTAACCATCAGGCCTTAAAAGATTATATACAGCAGCACTTACCGTTAGGTAAGAAAATTTCCAGTCGAGACTTACCCATTAACAGCGCAAATGATTTCTTAGCGGTATCTCATGCTATTAGTTTGGGCGCGCCCGATCACTTATCCAGCGAATTTACCATTCGAGTGGATTACGATCCTAACCAAGACGCCAATCATAGCGACTCCATTTATTTCCTTAAAAAAGACCACTTCACCTTTGAACTGGTGCAGAAAGAAGCCTAATTATGTTAGAAGCCATCGAAAGAGAATTAGAAAAAGAAGGTCTTAAAACTCAAGAGTTTTCTGAGCTACTCATACGTTTATTAGATTATGGCGTTATCTGCCGTGACGAAAGCCAAGTTGAGCAACAACTCTATGACCGTTACGTGCGTTTAGAAGCCTTGGTAGCCGATTATCTAGCCTTGTTAGAAATACGTATTCAACACGATAAACGTTTTCAATTTGTGCGCCTGTATCCGCCCGGTGCTAAAGTACCTGGCTTGGCAGAAGAAGAGAGCTATCAAGGTGGGCAGGCATTCCGTAGTCGCTTAAATCAAAATGAAGTGGCGCTGGTATTAGTGTTACGCGCACAGTACGACAAAGCTCTACGTGAGGGCATGGTCGATGAGCAAGGTTGCGTTATGGCCTCGTTAGAAGCCATTAGTATTGCTATGAAGAACCTACTTAAGCGCAATTTGCCTGAGCACTTAACCGAACGTAAGCAGCTTTTCCGTCGTTTGAAACAACTCAGGCTTATTCAGATCAGTAATGATGAAAGCCTAACGGACAACGATACCTGGTTACGCATACGCCCAATGATTATGAGTTATGTATCAGACGACGTGTTATCAGAATTAATAGCAGTGGGTAACGGTGAAGAAGCCCCAGCAGACACTGCCGCTAACGAACCAGTCGCACAATAGACCTAAGTCTGTGTGCATGAACGAGAATAATTTATGTTTTTAAAGAAGTTTATATACGTTAACTGGGGCAACATTCCTGCTAGTGAGTTTGAGTTTGGCCCAATCAACTTGCTCTCGGGTGGTAATGGCTCTGGTAAAACTACCGCGGCTGACGCTATTCAAACCGTAATGACAGCGGCACACGATACCCTGTTTAACTATAACCCCGGCCAAGACGAAGCCAGTCAACGTGGGCGCGGTAAAAACGTTCGAACCTTAGCGTCATACGTACTTGGGTGTGACGATGGCAGCTATGCTCGCCCTAATGGTGCGGTAGGCTATTTAGCAGCGGTCTTTCATCCAACTCAAGGCGAGGGTGGTGAACCATTTACAGCGGTTATAGGAGTCGATGCTACTATTGATCGTGCGGGTGGTCGTCCGGTTGCACGTCAAAACGACATTCAGTTTTATGTGATAAATGACTCCTTGACCTTGTCCGATTTTGTTATTGAAGATCAAGAGCAACGAGAAGTTCTGCCGCTTAACAAGCTAACAGCGCATTTAAAAAAGCGTTTACCCGTCACTGCTGTTGAAAAATACGATACTAAAAAACAATATTTACGCCGTCTATACGCTGCCCTACGTGGGCGTAACGATGCCGTTAGCGAGCGAGAAGCGATTAATGCCGCACGTACATTTTCACGCTTTATGGCTTACAAACCGGTCAAAAGCATTAATGGCTTTGTTGCCAATGAGATCCTTGAAGAAAAAGATTTAGGCGATGCTATTCGTACGGTGTCTGATTTAATGAAGACCATCTATTCGATGGAGGCAGAGGCTAACAGTCTAGCGGCCACCATTCAGATGCTAAGCAACACCAAAAGCGCGGCCGACAAATATATTCAGCAATGGATCGACTTCAACAGCCTTGCATATACTGCAGCCAAGGCACGCTTTAACTTTGACCAAAAAAGTTATTTAAGTGCTAAAGAAAAGCAGCAAAAAATTCGTGAAGCTCTGCTACAAACCGAACAAGGGCGCGAGCAAGCGCAAGAAAAGCGTAAGCAACTTCGTGAACAACTGATTGGCATGGAAGCACAGCGTCGTGGGATTTCAGCGCTGCAAAATAAAGACAGCGCAGAGCAAACCTTAGCGAACGGTAAGCAAAAGCTGCAGCAGCTTAGTATTCCATTACTAGAACAGCAGCAAATTTTACAAGCCTCATTGCGTGCCACCGAGTTACTGCATACTAATTTAACCACTACTTCAATCAGTGCAGATATTCCTTCGTTAGGACAGAAAAAGCTGTTAGATACAGCCAAGTCTGTAATGAAGATAAAAGACGAAGACGCCATTGATTTACGTAAGCTATTAGGCAAAGACTGGATAGATTTATCCCCACTAGAACAGCACTTATCGGTTGCCAGTAAACAACAGTCGCTGATTAACCAATGGCGCGAGCGCTTTTTTGATTCCGAGCTTGAAAGTAGCGGTATCTCATTGCGCGACCAGGTTGCTAAACAACTTGACCGCCGTGAGCAACGACTGCAGCAGCTACAACAGCGCATCAGTCAAAAAGAAAATGACATCAGTCGCTTAGAAGCTCGTCAACTGAACTATCCACACTTTGTACGCCAAGCACTTGAAGCCATTATGCGCGAGTGTCCTCAGGCAGAACCTCGTGTGCTTGCCGACTATGTTGAAATTACCTCAGGCGAGTGGCAAAACGCTATCGAAGGTTATTTGGGCGGTGCGCGTTTCGGTATTATCGTTGAACCAGAGTTTGAAGCAGAAGCGGCGCATGTTGTACGAAACATTGCTGGTGGCAGTCGTGCTCGTGTTATTCAAGGGCAAAAAGCCAAAAAAGATGCTGAGCGCTTAACCTTATCGGCGAATTCTATTATTCATTTGATGGAGTTTGATCACGCCACCGCCCGTGATTATCTACAGGCCAGTTACGGCAGTGTAGAGCAAGTAAGTGACATTCAACAGCTACGTCTGACCCGTCGTGGATTGGTTAAAGAAGGGCTTGGCTCGGGCGCATACGCTGTGTATCGCTGTGACTTAGAAGACAGCGAGCTTGTCTTTGGTACAGGCGCACGAGAGCGTGCGTTAGTGGCTAAGCAAAGTGAGCTTAATAGCTTAATTGACCAAGCCAACGAAGCCGCTTTACAAGTACGCCAAGTGCAGCAAACATTAGATGCTATCACTTTATTGCGTCGCGTTAGTTTTACCGAACAAATTCAGGCCATGCTGGACGTGCAGTATGAGATTCAACAAGCTGAAAAAACACTCAGTGCCGTTGATCTGTCCGATTTTTCAAGCATGGAAGATGAGTTTACCCGCTTAAAAGAACAAGCCGATAGTTTAGACACTGATATTAAACAGCTAGATGGTGAGTTAGGCCGCTTACAACAGCAGCTATTAGACAGCGAAAAGCAGTGTAAACAACTGAGTGATCAGCAAGAACAAACCGCAGAACTGGCAGAGCAAAAAGAAGCCTACCTTGAAAGCATTACTAAAATTTGGCCAAGCTTTAATTTTATTGAACGCTTAGAACAAGCCGATAAAGAAGCCGCTGAAAGCTCACTAGAAGTGCTTGAGAACCTTCGTGATAGCACCTTGCAAGAGCTGAATGCCATTGCTTTGGAAATTGAGCGAAACATTGCCGAGCATAACCTGCATTGCCAAACATCAGATTCTATCGTCTACACACCTGATTACCGTCAGGAACATTCTGCCGATTTCTTTGGTAGTGTTTGTGCGGTGGAACAAGAAATAGAGCGTATCTATAACCGTTTAAAAAATAATATTTTAGTCTCTAAGCAAGATCAGCTGCACCAATTACGTGAGAGCTTTAACAATGCATTTGTTACTAACTTATGTCATTCCATTTACCAAGCCATTAACGATGGTAAGCGCGTTCTAGAAGAGCTTAATAAAGAGCTAGAACATCATGAATTTGGTGCTGATCGTGAGAGTTATCGATTCGATTGGCAATGGGTGCCTGAGTACAAAGAGTATTGGCAGTTCTTTGAAGAGATTATTAAAAATCCAAGCTTAGGTGAGGGCGCGACACTGTTTAATGCTGAGCTGTCTAAAAATGCTGAGCGTGTGCGTGACCAACTCATGAGTATGTTGCTGTCAGATGATGAACAAAAAGCCATGCGTGAGTTAGAACGTATTTCTGACTACCGTAACTACCGAGCTTATGAAATTTATAAAACCCCAGCCAATAAAGAGCCTATTGCACTAAGCCAATACGGTACAGGGTCTGGTGGGCAGTTAGAAACACCTGCGTACATCATTCGTGCAGCCGCTATTACTTCTGCTTTCCGCTTTAATGAAGGCGACACTCATTTGCGTATGGTGCTCGTAGACGAAGCTTTCTCAAAGATGGATGAAACACGCTCAAAAGAAGTAATTAACTATCTAACAGAAAGTTTAGGGCTGCAATTGCTCTTTATTATGCCTACCAGTAAGTCTGGTCCATTTATGGACTTAATTTCGAATCAGTTTGTGTTCGCTAAAGTGCCACTCAGCAGTGGTCAAAAAATAGGTGAGCTTCAAACACGTGTACTGGTTGATAGACAGCAATGTAATCAAGAGAAAATCCAAGAGTTATGGGCAAACCATAGACGCACAATACGTCATCAGGCTGCCTTAGACTTTATGGAAGAATTTGCATAGTAGATACAAAAATAACACAGGCTAAAAGAATGAATAAAAAGCTTCTCGCCATTTTAGCGGCACCCGTGGTTGTGATATCTGCCGCTTTAGCAGCAGGCATTACTCCTAAATATCTGGCAAACGCTCCTGAGGTTGCCACAGGTATTGGCGCGCGCTTAGCCTGCTCTATGCATTACGTTATGGAGCAAGACCCAGAACAGATTGCTAAAGATATTAAAGTCTATTCGCCTATGTTGGCGTATTTAGATTATGAATACGACCCAGAGAACAAAAGTGTCTCAGCTAGAATTGCAGGCGTAGAGCGCTCTGCTAGTTGGTTACCGAAAATCGGTTGCGCACTTAATTACGAAGGTATTGAACGACCAGAAACCGCTTGGATACGTGATTTTACCGTTAAGGCTGCTGCACCTTGGCCGCACGGTTATGAAGTGAGCACCATTAACCCTGCTATGCAAACTAAATTGGATTCTATGCTCATAGAAGACAACAAGTTAGGCATGGATACTCGGGCTTTATTGGTGGTGCATCAAGGTAAAATAGTGGCGGAATCCTATGCTGAAGGCTATGACGAACGTAGCTTGTTTTTAGGTTGGTCAATGTCGAAAAGTATTACGGCGCTACTGGCCGGTTGGATGGTTCAACAAGGCAAAATGAACGTGCTTGAAATGGCGCTTTTCCCAGAGTGGATGAATGATGAGCGTAGAACCATCAGTATTATGAATTTGCTGCAAATGACCGATGGCCTAGCATACGATGAAGTGTATTCGCCCGGTGAAACTGCGCCTGCCATGCTATTCCAAAGCCCTGATGTCACAGACTATATGCTGAGTTTGCCATTGCGACATACGCCAGGTGAGCATTACAACTATTCTTCAGGCAGTACTAACTTAGTGATGAAGCTTATTCAGCAGCGCTTAGCTAGGGATCCTTACGAAGCTATTCAAATCATTGATAGTAAGTTTTTTAAGCCGTTAGGGCTTGATAGCTTTATCTATGAAACAGACAGCCATGGCACTTTAATGGGCAGTGCTTATATGTACGCTAATGCGCGTGACTGGGCAAAAATAGGACAGCTAATGCTTAATGGTGGTCATCTGAATAATTATTATGTGGTGACGCCTGAGTGGGTGCGAGAATCCTTGCAAGTTAACGCTTCCATTAATCAGCAAAATTTTGGCTATAACTGGTGGCTTAATCAACCACAAACACGCTGGAAAGATCTGGCTCCTACTGCCTATACCGCGAAAGGAAATCGTGAGCAGCGCGTGATGGTATTACCTGATCACGAATTAGTTATAGTACGTTTGGGTTGGAGTCCTGATGATTACCGTGATAACGATAATGCTGTAGAGATAATCAGTTGGCTGGCAGAAAGCGAAAAAGACTAAGTTTAATGATCAACAAACCAGTTCTTTTGCCACGCCATTAAGACTTTTTCTGGGTACTTAGTGCGGCCGAGGCTGCCGTTGTAACGGGCAAGTCCGCGAATATGGTCGTTGTTTTCCATATCTAAGTAATGCTTCAAAATAGTGCAGCCATAACGGAGGTTAGTTTGTAGATCCATTAGGTTGTCATCGGGTCTACCAATTTCATTTTTCCAAAATGGCATGACCTGCATATAACCACGCGCTCCGACATATGAAATGGCAAAGCGATCGAAAGCACTTTCAATTTGAATAACCGCCAAAACAAGCTCTGGCTGAACACCTGCACGATTAGCTTCGCTGTGAAGTACTCGTAAAAATTCAAGTCGTTTTTTGTTATCGGGCATCCATCGTTTTAAACGGGTGCTCATGTCTAACAGCCATACCTCAGCATCGTATTTGTCGACAAAAGAGTCGGTGCTTTCTACCGCTTCAAGCAGAGCTTTGCGTAACGCCGGGTCGGCTTTAGGTTGATCAGCGAAGCTGTTGAGTGAAAAAAACAAAGCAAACAGGAAAGCGAGAAAAGTTAAAATATTGAAAATTGGGCGCACAGGGTGCGCCCAATATAATGCTTTAAAGGGTAAAGCAAACAGCATATTAAACAGCCATTGCTTTTTTAAGCATGGCAACGACATCGCCCGCGGCAACTTCTTGCTTAACACCATCACGGCGTGCAGTGTATTCAAGATTGCCTTCTTTAAGTAGACGATCAGACACTACGATACGATGTGGAATACCAATTAATTCCATATCGGCAAACTTAACCCCTGGGCTAGTACGCTTGTCGCGGTCATCTAAGAATACGTCAAAGCCAGCAGCGGTAAGCTCGGCGTATAGTTTATCTGTTGTTTGAGTGACTTCATCAGACTTACCATAGCCCATAGGCACAATACCCACTTGGAAAGGCGCTAAGGCGTCGGGCCAAATAATGCCTTTATCATCGTGGTTCTGCTCAATGGCAGCAGCAACAACACGGCTAACGCCAATGCCGTAACAACCCATAATCATTGTTTGTGCCTTACCGTTTTCATCCAACACAGTGGCGTTCATGGCAGCAGAGTACTTAGTACCGAGTTGGAAAATATGACCCACTTCAATACCACGTTTAATTTCTAAAGTGCCTTTACCACAAGGGCTAGGGTCACCGACCACTGCATTACGAATGTCTTGAACATCAGCAAGTTCAGCATCACGATCCCAGTTAAAACCAGTGAAGTGCATATCGGCTTCATTGGCACCGCAGACAAAGTCAGCCATCTTAGCGGCAGAACGGTCAACATAGCATTTAGCGGTTAAGTTTTGTGGGCCTACAAAGCCGGCAACACCACCAATAGCAGCGATGTCTTCATCAGAAGCAAACTGCAGAGGGCTGGCAACACCAGGCAGTTTCTCAGCTTTAATTTCGTTAAGCTCATGGTCTCCACGTAAGAATAAAACCACAGGTGCGGCTGGGTTACCTTCCTCGTCTTCACCACAAACAACGATAGATTTAAGAACTTGATTTGTATTAACCCCTAAAGCATTGGCAACATCTGCAATAGTGCGGCAAGCAGGGGTATTTACTTTGGTAAGCTCTTGGCTAGCAGCAGGGCGCTCACCGGCCGGTGCTAAAGCTTCGGCTAATTCAATATTAGCGGCATAGTCACTAGCATTAGAGAATACAATATCGTCTTCACCAGAGTCGGCTAACACTTGGAATTCATGTGATTTAGCACCACCAATAGAGCCAGTGTCAGCCAGCACTGGGCGGAAGTTTAAGCCTAAACGGTTAAAGATGTTGGTGTAGGCTGTGTGCATTTTCTCATAGGTTTCATCTAAACTTTCTTCTGTTAAATGGAATGAGTATGCGTCTTTCATCACGAATTCGCGCGCACGCATGACACCAAAGCGTGGGCGTGTTTCGTCACGGAATTTTGTTTGAATTTGATATAGGTTAACCGGTAACTGGCGGTAACTGGTGAGTTGGTTGCGAGCTAAATCGGTAATCACTTCTTCGTGGGTTGGACCAATACAAAAGTCACGATTATGACGGTCTTTAACACGTAGTAATTCACCGCCGTATTCAAACCAACGACCGGTTTCTTGCCATAATTCAGCAGGTTGTACCGCCGGCATTAGTACTTCTTGTGCACCGGCTTTATTCATTTCTTCACGAACAACGGCTTCTACTTTACGTAAGGTGCGTAAACCAAGTGGCATCCAAGTATATAAACCGGCAGCCAGTCTGCGGATCATACCCGAACGTAACATTAACTTATGACTAGCCACGACCGCATCGGCTGGGGTTTCTTTTTCTGTAGCTAATAAAAATTCTGTAGCGCGCATAGCGAATAGGACTCTTAACTTGAGTGAATAGGAGTAGGGCTGTGATTTTAGCCGTTTACAGAGTGGGTCACAATGGCATAAGTTTGGTAAGACATCATTATGAAGTTAGAATGACGCTCTTTACTAATAAGGAATACAAAAAATGAGAATAATTTTACAGGGCGTAGCCGTACTGGCTTTCGCATTACTTGCTGGTTGTGCTACGCAATTAGATGCCATGAAACCTACCGCCAGTGTGAGCAAAACAACGGTACAAAATATCAGTTTTGATAGCGTAACCTTAGGGGTTCTAGTCGATGTTATGAACCCAAATCACTTTAATATTCCAACGGGGAAACTTGATTTAAACTTGTTGGTTGATGGCAAACAGATTGCACAGGCGATGTCAGAAGAGTCTGTATCGTTAACAGGTAAAGAAAGTACGCAGATGATGGTGCCGGTTAAAGTGCCCTACAGCAGTTTGTTTGATCTTGTGCAGTCAGCGCGCGATGGAAATGAGTTTTTATTTGACGTAGCCGGTAGCTTAGCGGTTCCTATGCCGTTAATCGGCGATATTAGTCTGCCATTAAATTACAGCGGTAAAGCCCCCATTCCGCAGTTGCCTAAGGTCAGCATCAGTAATCTTTCTTTGCAGGATGTGAGCTTATCTCGCTTGAAAGCCGACCTAGTGTTAAATGTTGAAAACAACAACAAGTTTCCATTGGACTTAGGGGCATTAAAAATGGACTTAAAAGCCGATGGTAAACAGTTAGTGTCAGCAGCGCCTACTGGGACAAGCACGCTTAAAGCAGAACAAACCAATCAGTTACATATCCCTTTAGATATATCCACTAAGGATGCTGGTTTTGCTTTATTTAATTCACTAGTCTCATCTAAAAAGATTGAATGGCAAGTAGACGGTACAGGCAAACTTGAAGGTGACAATGGGCTTAGCCTAGACAACTTTGGGTTTAATATTAAAGAGCTACTGTCGGCTATACGTTAAGAGACTGAAATGAAACGCGCTGAACAACTGGTTCCTCTATCACATGATCACCACCAAGGGTTAGTGGTCAGTCAGCAAGCATTACGCTTAGATGACAGTGCCTCTGATGCCGACATCAAGCAGCACTGGTTAAAGCTGAAACGCTGCATAGAAGAACAAGCACAACATCACTTCGTTATTGAAGAGCAATATTTGCTCGAGCCGTTGGCTCAGCTAGAAGGTAACGACCTAATGGTTCAGCGCATTTATCATGAGCATAAACAGTTGTGTGCATTTGCCAGTCAAGAAATTAAACAATCTCTGTCGACACTCAAAGAAGCCGCCGCTTTATTAAAAGCGCACATTAAATATGAAGAACGTGAGCTGTTTGCAAAAGCACAAGAAGTATTCACTACTGAACAATTAGACAGACTTTTGAAAGCGCATGGATAACACCACAGAATTAATCCCTTGTCGTTGGGCGAAGGGTGATGATTACTTGCATTACCACAATACCGAGTGGGGAGTGCCATGCCATGATCGTAATAAGCTGTTTGAGAAGTTGTGTTTAGAAGGACAGCAAGCCGGCTTAAGCTGGATAACCGTATTGCGCAAGCGTGAACATTATCGTGCTTGTTTTTATGATTTTATCCCTGAAAAAATTGCCAGAATGACCGATAACAGCATTGAACTGTTGCTAAAGGACGCTGGCTTAATTCGCAGTCGTTTAAAGTTATTTAGTATCCGTAAAAATGCGCAGGCATTACTTGCCTTTGAAGCACAGGGCGGTCACTTTGTTGATTTTATTTGGTCCTTTGTCGATGGGAAACCAGTCATCAATACACCAGTGCGCATGGCGGATATCCCCACTCAAACGCCAGCCTCTGAAGCCATGAGCAAAGCGCTTAAACAACTAGGGTTTAGTTTTGTCGGGCCAACCATTTGCTATGCCTATATGCAGAGCATGGGGTTAGTTAACGATCATTTTATTAACTGCCCCAAGCATCCGAACAATTTATAGCGTTACCTTTATTGCACTAATAACATTTAATACTTTTTGACAGGCCTGTTCAGTGTCAGTCCCTCTGGCTAATGCTACGCCCATACGGCGTTGGCCAGTAACCTCCGGTTTGCCGAACAGGCGCAATTGAGTATTAGCTTCTGCTAAGGCCTTATCTAGCCCTGAGTAACTTAAATTACTGGACTCTCCGCGCACAAGAAGCACGGCAGAGGCTGAAGGACCGTGCTGGACTATGTTGGGTATAGGTAGACCCAAAATAGCACGGGTATGCAGCGCAAATTCAGATAAATCTTGAGAAATTAAAGTCACTAAACCGGTGTCGTGTGGGCGAGGGGATACTTCATTAAAAATAACATCATCGCCTTTAATAAACAGCTCTACACCAAAGATGCCACAACCGCCTAAAGCAGTAGTTACTTTTTCGGCAATGTTTTGTGCACGTTCTAAAGCAATCTGAGACATGGCTTGTGGCTGCCAAGATTCGCGATAGTCACCGTCTTCTTGTCTGTGTCCGATAGGCTGACAAAAGCTGGTGGTCATGCTTTTTTGACCATTGGCATCTGGGCTCGTTTTGTGTCGAATGGTAAGCATGGTGATTTCATAATCGAAATCAAAGAACCCTTCCACTATAACCTTGCCGGCGCCACTGCGACCGCCTTGTTGTGCATATTCCCAAGCGGCGGCAATTTGATCAGGTGATTTAACCACGCTTTGGCCTTTGCCCGATGAGCTCATAATAGGTTTAACTACACAGGGTAAGCCTATTTCGGCGACCGCTTGCTCAAACTCTTCTTGGTTATTGGCAAACTGATAGTTAGAGGTTTGTATTCCTAACTCTTCTGCCACAAGACGACGAATACCTTCGCGGTTCATTGTGAGTTGGGCAGCACGCGCAGAAGGAATAACATTAAAGCCTTGTTGCTCTAGTTCGGCTAAGGTGTCTGTAGCAATGGCTTCGATTTCAGGAATGATGTAATCAGGTTTCTCTTTTTTAATGATTTCCTCAAGCGCTTCTCCGTCGAGCATGCTTAACGTATAGCTACGGTCAGCAACTTGCATGGCTGGTGCGTTTTCATAGCGGTCTAGTGCAATAACTTCACAGCCTAAGCGTTGAAATTCGATAACAACTTCTTTACCAAGCTCGCCTGAGCCGCATAACAGAACTTTGGTTGCAGATGGTGAAAATGGAGTGCCTAAAGTGGTCATAAGGAATCCTGGTTTTTATAATCAATGGTGGGCATCTTATAAAGTTTTAAATTTTTATACTACTTAATGAGCTTAATAATATTGCCTGAGCCTGAATCAGTGTAAGTCGTACCCTTAACAAGTCTTATGTGATTATCATTGCCTGTTATTTTTACCGCTTTAGGTTTTTTCGTTAGGGTAATAAGGTTGTTGTTACCGCTAATGATTACAGTAGTGCCTGAGTCGGGTGATTTGGTGATGATTAAATTGTGTCTTTCAATCAGCAGTTCAGTGCCATCTGGAGTAAACAGAATTTTTACGTTGATGGGCTCATCATTGCCACCGCAACTTATAAGAAAGGGCAGGAGCAGTACAAAAAGAAAAACTCTTAAAAAGGACATGACTAAAGCTATTCTACTTTTTAATGATATAAGTGGGGTTATACGTTAAATAACAGTAAAAGATAAGCGTCAGGCATAAAAAAACCCAGCAAACACGGAGTTTACTGGGTTTTGAAATTCGTGGTAGCTATGGGCAGACTTGAACTGCCGACCCCAGCATTATGAATGCTGTGCTCTAACCAGCTGAGCTACATAGCCACAAGTTTACTTGAACACTAGGAGTGCCTCTCAAGTGGCGCGTATTATGCCAATATCTTTTTAGCTGTCAATTACTTTTTTATGATAACTATCAAATGTTTAGCGAAAAAGGTAAAAAGCTGCACTTAAACCCTTGGCGTTCGATAAAAGGCTAAGCACAGCGATTCTTCAAGCGTTAGATAATCTCTTTTTGTTTTAATATGGCAATGAGATTTTCTAGTGGCTCATCATCAGCAGCAAGGCTAACGTCTGCACCGTCGGCTCCTCCAACCACTAATACAACTAAACCTGCGTCTTTAAGAGTGGCAGCATTTTCTGCAGTGGCTATGGCTGCTAAACGACCCATTTGGAAGAGCATACGGTCTAGCCCACCGGCTACTTCTTCCGCGTTAACCGCGTTGATTGCAACAATAGCGGGCTGTTGGTTAAAACGACGCGCTTTTTCTTCGGCAGAAATAGGGCGGTTGTCGTAATCATCATTAGATGCACCTGTTACCATGCCAGCACCAATGGTGACGTTGGTTAAGCGGTCAATCACAATAAAAGAGCCAGTCCCTTGGATTTTGTCGTAAGGATCAAATGCAATGGCTTTTTCTAATGCAATTTCGACTAAGCCTATTTCATTGAGTTGTAGCTTTTCGGCCGGGTTTTTTTCTAAAGTATTTACATCGGTTTGATGATGAATTTTAGTGATGGTGCCAGTGCTTGTGCTGGTCCCAAATTTAAAATCATAAGGCTTGCCGGGAATGAGTGCGCTTTCATGCAGCCAAACAGTATTGGCGTTAAGCTTTTTGCCAAACTCTGGTTGGTCATCGACATGAATAATGGCATCACCACGACTAATGTCGATTTCATCTTCTAGAGTCACTGTTACTGCTTGTCCAACAAAGGCTTCTTCTAGGTTGCCGTCATAGGTAACAATTTCTTTAATTCGACTGGTTTTTTTAGACGGTAGAGCCATTACAGCATCACCTACACGCACAACGCCACTGGCAATAGTGCCGCAATATCCACGGAAGTCATGGTTCGGGCGGTTAACGTACTGCACAGGTAGACGGAAATTCGTGAAATTCTTTTCTTTGTGAATTTCAGCGGTTTCTAGAATCTCGATTAATGTTTTACCTTTGTACCAAGGCAAACGCTCAGAGCGCTCAACGACGTTATCACCATCTAAAGCTGACATAGGCACAAAGTGTATATTTGGAATATCCAGTTTGCGTGAGAACTCATGGTAATCGAGTTGAATTTGTAAGAACTTATCTTCATCGAAATCGATTAAGTCCATTTTGTTAACCGCCACAACGATATGCTTGATGCCTAATAAAGAAGCAATAAAACTATGGCGACGTGTTTGTGTTTGAACACCATAGCGTGCATCAATCAAAATAATAGCAAGATCACAAGTGGATGCGCCGGTGGCCATGTTGCGTGTGTACTGTTCATGTCCTGGCGTGTCGGCAATAATAAACTTACGCTTAGCTGTACTGAAGTAACGGTAAGCTACATCAATAGTGATGCCTTGCTCGCGCTCTGCTTGTAAACCGTCAACCAAAAGTGAAAGGTCAGGGCGTTCACCAGTGGTGCCTGCTTTGTTGCTGTCTTTAACAACAGCGGCTAACTGGTCTTCATAGGTTACTTTTGAATCGTATAACAAGCGACCAATCAGTGTTGATTTACCATCGTCAACGTTGCCGCAAGTTAAAAAGCGTAATAACTCTTTGTTTTCATGTTGCTGTAAATATTGATGTATGTCTTCAGAAATAAGAGCAGATTGGTGTGACATTAGAAGTAGCCCTCTTGTTTTTTCTTTTCCATAGAACCGGCAGAATCATGGTCAATGGCACGACCTTGGCGTTCTGAAGTAGTGGTTAAAAGCATTTCTTGAATAATTTCAGGCAAAGTGTCGGCTTCTGATTCAACTGCCCCAGTTAACGGGTAGCAACCAAGAGTTCGGAAGCGCACCGACTTCATTTCAGTCTTTTCGCCCGGCTGCAGTGGGAAGCGTTCGTCATCGACCATTATCAACATACCGTCACGCTCAACCACTGGGCGTTTCTTAGATAAATACAGCGGTACGATTGAAATGTTTTCAAGGTAAATGTATTGCCAAATATCCAGTTCGGTCCAATTGGATAATGGGAACACGCGAATGCTCTCGCCTTGGTTTACTTTGCCGTTATAAATGTTCCATAACTCTGGACGTTGGTTTTTAGGATCCCAACGGTGTTTGTTATCACGGAAAGAATACACGCGCTCTTTGGCACGAGACTTTTCTTCGTCACGACGTGCTCCCCCGAAAGCAGCGTCAAACTTGTACTTATCTAGCGCTTGCTTTAACCCCTGAGTTTTCATGATGTCTGTATATTTAGATGAACCATGAGTAAAGGGGTTAACGTTTTGCTCAACACCTTCTTGGTTGGTGTGCACTATTAATTCCATGCCAACTTCTTTGGCCATCTTGTCACGAAATTCAATCATTTCTTTGAATTTCCAAGTGGTATCAACGTGCATAAGTGGGAAGGGTGGCTTGCCAGGATAAAAAGCTTTACGAGCTAAATGAAGCATAACGGCTGAATCTTTGCCGATAGAGTAAAGCATAACAGGGTTATCAAATTCGGCCGCGACTTCGCGTATGATGTGAATACTTTCTGCTTCAAGCTGTTTTAAGTGCGTTAGATTGTAGTCGGTCATTTCCTAAGAGTGCTCCTGAAGAGAAATGGAGGCTAAAAGATTGAGAAAGAATATAACAACTTATAAGGCATATAAAAAGAAGGTTTGTTGTAACGATTAGTTATAAGGATAAGGTGAAAGATGCAATCCGAACAAAATGTATTTATTCAGGGTGAGGCAGGGCAGTTAGATATCAAACACCGTCCAGCCAGTGACCATCAGATAGGATTGTTGATGTGTCATCCACACCCATTGTTTCAAGGCACTATGGATAACAAAGTGGTGACTACTGTTACCCGTGCTGCCGCCGAATTAGGTTTACCCACCTTGCGTTTTAACTTTCGTGGTGTTGGAAAAAGTGAAGGCGAACACGACAATGGTAGGGGTGAACAACAAGATGTTCTTAGCGTAATAAAATATGCAAAAGAACAGTTGGGGTGGCAGAAAATAATTTTAGCAGGGTTTTCCTTTGGAGCCGGCATGGCATGCTTGGCTGCTTGTGAAGCACCTGAAACGGTGGCTAAGTTATTGTTAGTGGCACCGCCAGTCCATCACTTTGATGCTCCTAGCCAATTACCCTTTGAGTTTGAAACCTATGTACTTATGGGGAATGCTGACGATGTTGTTCCTTTTGATGAGGTTGAAGACTGGGTAGCAAGGGTTGTTCCTGCTCCGCATATGTATATTTATGAAGATGCAGGGCACTTTTTTCATGGGCGTTTAGTTGAGTTGAAAGATACGGTTCAATCCATAATCAACGCGGGATTACAGCAATAAGACCAACTCGGTAGATTACGAATTACATCGCATAAGGTGTCTATAATTTGCACTTTAAGCCGTACTTGGTTAAATTGCTGCGCTTCAAAAACCTATGCTGTAGGAGTACGTCGTGTCCACCCCTTGGGAACTATACCAGGCTGATTTAAAGAAAGAGGGCTTTGCTCATGATGCTGCGCAAGAAAACGCAGTGAGACATTTGCAGCGCCTCTATGATGATTTAGTTGCTGCTGAAGAGCGTCGCAAGAAAAAGAATGGCCTTGTGAAGTTGGTGGGCAAGGTAAGTAAAAAGAAAAAAGAGCCAGAAATGGGCTTGTATTTCTGGGGTGGCGTCGGTCGAGGTAAAACCTATTTAGTGGATACCTTCTATAACACTTTACCGTTCGATCGTAAGATGCGTACACACTTTCACCGTTTTATGCAGCGTGTTCATAATGAACTTACAGAACTGTCTGGTGAAAAAGATCCACTTAAAATAGTCGCTAAGCGCATCGCTGACGAAGCTGTAGTAATCTGCTTTGATGAGTTTTTTGTTTCCGACATTGGCGACGCCATGATTCTCGGCAGTTTGATGCAGGAGCTATTCTCACGCGGTGTTACGTTAGTGGCGACCTCTAATATTGTGCCTGATGGCCTCTATGAAAACGGCCTACAGCGCGCTCGTTTTATTCCGGCTATTAAACTACTCAATAAATACACCGAAGTGGTTAACGTTGACTCTGGTGTCGACTATCGTCTGCGTACACTTGAGCAAGCCGAGTTGTATCATTACCCACTCAACAACGAAGCAGAAAAAGCATTAGAAGCTAACTTTAATAGCTTAATTGCAGATAAAGCTCGTATTCGTCGTGACACTTCAGTGGAAGTGCTAGGACGTAAAATCCCTGTTAAAGCACGTGGTACTAGTATCGCTTGGTTTGAGTTTGATGCTTTATGTGATGGGCCTCGATCACAAAATGACTACATCGAGTTAGGGAAGCAATTTAGAGATATTATTATTTCTAATGTGCCTGTGATGGGAAATAAGAATGACGACTTAGCCCGTCGTTTTATTAACTTAATCGACGAGTTTTATGACCGTGGTGTAAAAGTCATTATGTCGGCTGAAGCGCCCATTCCAGAAATTTACGCTGGTGGACGCTTAGAATTTGAATTCCAACGTACCACCTCACGTATGCTTGAAATGCAATCACGCGATTATTTAATGCGTGAGCACAAAAGAGACGAAGTAGAGGTTTAACCTCTACTTGCTCACTAATTCATTTAAGCCAAATTTCTTCTTAAGAATATTGTCGAAAGTTTTAGTGGGTAACAGCTTCTTTATCAATGGCAGCAAGCGGCTGCCATTGCCTATCGCTACTGTCGCTTTAGGTTTTTCTTGTAATTCTTTCACTAAAATACGAGCTAATTCCTTCGCCGTCGTTGGGTTTTGTTGTGACGCCATGGCGCGTGCTTCTATGTATTCTTTTACCGGTGCATAAATGGAATCTTGGTTAATTAAGTCGGCTAAGTTCTTTAGAGAGTTATTACCAAATTCAGATTGTATGCTGCCTGGTTGCACCGTAATAACATCAATACCAAAAGGCTCTAATTCCATTCTTAAGGCATCGCTTAAACTGTGTAGTGCTGATTTAGTCGCGCAATAGGCGCCCGAAAAAGGCGTGGTCACAATACCTGAAACAGACCCTATATTAACCACCTGTGCATTTTGACCCGATTTATTATTCCTTAATAAAGGTAAGCAGGCTTGTGTTAATGCAATAGGGGCAAACACATTAGTTGCAAATTGTTGTTGTAATTTCTCTTGGCTAAGTTCGGCCACAGGCCCCATGGCGGCAAAGCCCGCGTTATTAACTAAGACAGTTAAATAGCCACTGTCGTTATTAATGGTCTCCACAACATGTTTAATGTCAGATTGGTTGTTAACGTCTAATGAAAGAGCAACTAAATTAGGGTGTTGGAAGTTGCTTAAACTGTTAAGCGAACGTGCTGTTGCGTATACCTTGTAACCTTGTTGTAGAAACTCATTGGCTAGTGCGCGACCTATGCCAGTAGAGCACCCCGTAATTAATGCGGTTTTAATAGACATTGTTATTCTCATTGATGCGTTTCAAACAATCTAACGTAATAAGTCTTGGCTGGCTAGGTGACCAACTTTGTCTGTAAATGAATTAAATATGAATTTATTGTAAAATTATGTAACTAACGGACCCTAATGTTAGCGAATACTGCAACTACGACTCATAATGTCCGCTAGCTTTCCGCTTTATATGGATAAAGTTATTTGATGCCACGAATATATACATACTGTTTGTTTTTTATAGTTTCAGTTTTGTCCCTGCCATTACATGCGAACACATTTTTTTCAGAAGACACAAACAACAGTTACGACATTATCAATCTTAAGTCTGGCCAAGCGTTGGATAACCTTCTGTTGTATTATGAAGATTCATCTACTCAGGCTGAGCTGGAAGATATCCAAGCGTTAGACAGTAGCGCGTGGACCGTTCAAAAAGACAGCAGCTTGTCGTTTGGCTATAGCCGGTCGTCTTATTGGTTCAAAATCAAACTCGACAATTCAAGTGATGCCATACAAGAGCGTATTCTAGAAATAGGTTACCCTGTTCTTGATTCGATCGAAATTTACCAAAAGACGAGCTTAGGTGACTGGCAATACTTACAAATGGGCGATAAATTCCCATTTGACAATAGGGTTCTTCCGCATCGATTCTTTTTACTTCCGTTCAGTGTTCCGCCACATGATTCACTAGAGTTAGTGTTTCGAGTAAATAGCACCAGTTCTTTACAATTTCCGGCAATTATCTGGGATACAGAAAGTTATTACACCCATGAGCAAAATCAGTTGCTAATGATGGGGCTGTATTACGGAATTATGTTGGTAATGGTGATATACAACCTCTTTGTCTATTTTGTCGCCCGTGAAAAAAACTATTTATATTATGTCTTTTACGTTGGCTTTTTAGCTATGTTTTTAGGCAGCTTGCATGGGCTGAGTTTTCAATATCTATGGCCTAAAGCTACCTCATGGAATGACACCAGTATGGTGG
>Ga0209075_1000958_pt1 | contig 27683 bp, 24 predicted proteins | sample Stecom2011_FD_187523 | JGI IMG/M metagenome (GOLD analysis project Ga0209075, IMG submission 187523) | Agricultural soil microbial communities from Utah to study Nitrogen management - Steer compost 2011 (SPAdes) (version 2) | ecosystem: Environmental > Terrestrial > Soil > Agricultural land...
ATTCATCCAGAAATTGAAGTGAAATATAAAAAATAATTTAGAGAAATTATTCCAAAAGAAAAACCGCTGTAATTTAGATTAAATTACAGCGGTTTTTTTGGAAAAGCTTTTTATTGTTTATTCAAAAAACCTTGAATTTGAGTTATCAATTCGTTTAATCCCGAATCTTTATCGTTCACTTTTTGTGCTTTCAAAAAATACTTTAAAGCATTTTCATAAATGGTTCTTTTCCTTTTCATCAATTCTTCTCGTTTTACATCTGAAGCGATGGTATTAGGAAGCGCATTGATTTGTGTGGTAATCTCAACGTCTTCTTGAAGTTCAAGGTTGCCCAATTCTCTTAAACTTTCAAAATGCGTTGGATTGTTATCGATGATGCGATTGAAAAAGTTTCGAGCCTGTTCATGCTTTTCATTGTTTAAATGAATGACTGCTAAATTATAAAGCAGGTTCTCATTTTTTGGAAAGTTTTCCAATCCTTTTTTAGCGTAATCCTCATAGACATCGATTCGATTCGTGTTGTAATAAAGCATCAAAACATTCATCAAGGCATTGATATTATTAGGGGCTAATTCATGCGCTTTTACAACAATTTCTTCGGCTTCTGAATAATTTTGTTTGTTCAAGAGAATCAATCCTAGGTTGTAATAAATTTCAGGTCGAACAGTTTTTGAACGTTCTGTTTCTGGATTGTTGTGCGTTCCATTTTTTACTGCCAAATCACGGGCTTTCATATCGGTTCCGAAAGACTGAACCTTGCCGTCGAGTTCAGAGGTTGCTACATAATTTTCCGAGCGACCATCAAAATTGAGTGCAATTAATTCTTTGTATTTACTTTCTGCAAAATCGTAGTCTCTACCATTGGCAGCATCTGACGCTGCATAATACAAATACATGGTGTCTGATTTGCTGAGGCGAAAAGCTTGTTCAAACAATCGACTCGATTTTTTAAAATCATTGGCGCTGTTATTTTGAATAGCTTCATTTACAATTTTCGCTAAAAGTTCATTTTTAATGCTCATTATTTGAGAAGTGTACTTTTTGCTTTTGGTCTCGTTCTCAAATGCAATCAAACGATTAATACTTGAAATAGCTTGTGCGCGTTTATCGAAGTTATTTTCCTTTTCCGAGTCGAGTTCACGGGTTTCGTATTGTACTTTGTAATAATAATAAGCCGCTTTTTGATCGTCTGAAGCATCGGGGAGATGCTCTTCGATTTTACTTAGAATTAAGCGAGCTTCTTCGGTATTATTTTTTTTGAAGGCACGTTCTAAATCTTTCAATTCTTCTTTTTGAGCAAAAGAAGAAGAGCACGTTAATACAAACGTGCTCATTATTAAAATACTATTCTTCATTGTTTTCTTCTTCATCTTCTAGGTCGATATCTTCTTCCTCTTCTGGTTCGTCAACGACATCCTCAAGAACGTCGTTTTCGTCCACTGCTAAAAGGTCTTTTTTAAGTTCATCGTCCATTTCGGTTTCTTCATCCTCTTCTCTCATTACTTTAGCGACAGCCGCTATTGAGTCGTTTCCTTTGATATTAATCAATCGAACTCCTTGCGTATTACGTCCCATAACTCTTAGATCAGACACACGTAAACGAATCGTTAAGCCCGATTTGTTGATGATCATCAAGTCGTCGTTGTCTGTCACTGAATTAATAGATATTAAAGCTCCTGTTTTATCAGTAATATTCATTGCTTTAACTCCTTTTCCACCGCGGTTTGTCTCACGATAAGCTTCTAAGGCCGAACGTTTTCCATACCCATTTTCGGAAACTACTAAAATTTCAGAATTTAAATCAGAAACGGTAACCAATCCGATTACCTCATCGTTTTCGTCATTTAATTTAATACCTCGAACACCTGAAGCGGTTCGTCCCATCGGGCGGGTTTTTGATTCATCAAAGCGGACCATTTTACCATTTTTGGCAGCAATCAAGACTTTTGAATTTCCATCGGTCAATTTTGCTTCCAGTAGCTCATCGTCTTCTTTGATAGTGATAGCGTTGATACCATTTTGACGTGGACGAGAATATTGTTCCAAAGAGGTTTTCTTTACTTGACCTTTTTTGGTACACATTACAATAAAATGATTGTTGATGTATTCCTCATCACGTAAATCTTGTGTACAAATGAAAGCTTTTACTTTATCATCACTTTCAATATTGATTAGGTTTTGAATCGCACGACCTTTGGCTTGTTTAGAGCCTTCAGGAATTTCATAAACTCTAAGCCAGAAGCATTTTCCTTTTTGAGTAAAGAACAGCATGTATTGGTGATTAGTCGCTACGTACATGTGTTCCAAGAAATCTTGATCGCGCGTTCCAGCAGACTTTTGTCCAACACCACCTCTGTTTTGTGTTTTGTATTCCGTTAAAGGGGTGCGTTTGATGTAACCAGCATGTGAAATTGTTATTACAACTTGTTCGTCTGCAATTAAATCTTCGATGTTCATTTCTCCACCAGAATATTCTATGGTAGAACGACGTTGATCTCCGTATTTATCTTTGATTTCGATCAGTTCCTCTTTAATTAGGTTCATTCGCATTTCTTTGCTTGCTAATAATTCCTGTAAATGGTTGATCAATTTCATTATTTCTTCGTATTCAGCACGCAGTTTTTCTTGTTCCAGTCCCGTTAATTGACGTAAGCGCATTTCAACGATGGCTCTAGCTTGAATTTCTGATAAAGAAAAGCGTTCTATCAAACGACTACGAGCTTCATCTGCATTTTTTGAACCGCGAATGATAGCGATAACCTCATCGATATTGTCTGATGCAATGATTAATCCCTCTAAGATATGTGCGCGTTCCTGAGCTTTTCTTAATTCAAATTCAGCTCTTCGGGTGACTACATCGTGTCTGTGTTCAACGAAGTGGTAGATTAAATCTTTAAGATCCAGGAGTTCCGGACGACCATTGACCAATGCAATATTATTGATGCTAAACGAGGATTGAAGTTGCGTAAATTTGTACAACATATTCAGTACAATATTTGGAACAGCTTCACGCTTTAATACATAAACGATACGCATTCCTTTTCGGTCTGATTCGTCACGTATAGTTGAGATTCCATCAATCTTCTTTTCGTTTACCAGGTCCGCTGTTTTCTTAATCATTTCAGCTTTATTAACCTGATAAGGAATTTCTGTAACAATGATACATTCTCTTCCGTCCACTTCCTCAATAATGGCTTTGGCGCGCATCACTACTCGCCCTCTTCCGGTCTTATAAGCTTCTTTTACACCTTCGTAGCCATAGATGACACCGCCAGTAGGGAAATCTGGAGCTTTGATATGCTGCATCAATTCGTCGACTTCAATATCGTTGTTGTCGATGTATGCCAAAGTACCGTCAATAATCTCGTTTAGATTATGAGGCGCCATGTTTGTAGCCATCCCCACTGCAATTCCAGAAGCTCCGTTGATGAGTAAAGTTGGAATTTTAGTAGGCATTACCTTGGGTTCTTCCAAAGTGTCGTCAAAGTTTAATTGAAAGTCAACAGTTTCTTTATCGATGTCTGCTAAAATTTCTTCCGAGATTTTTTTCATTCTCGCTTCTGTGTATCGCATCGCAGCTGGACTGTCGCCGTCCACAGAACCAAAGTTACCTTGTCCGTCAACCAATAAATAACGCAAACTCCAATCTTGAGCCATACGAACCATAGCATCATACACCGAAGAGTCTCCGTGTGGGTGGTATTTACCCAAAACTTCACCGACAATTCTTGCCGATTTTTTATGTGGACGATTCGAAGTAATACCTAAATCATGCATACCGAACAAAACACGGCGGTGAACAGGTTTTAATCCATCCCGAACATCTGGTAGTGCACGGGAAACAATCACAGACATTGAATAGTCAATGTATGCGGACTTCATCTCATCTTCGATGTTAATAGGAATTAACTTTTCTCCTTCAGACGTCATATTTTAATCTAATTTTGTTTCTATAAATTTAACGTGCTAATATAAGAAAAATAATTTAAAGTTTCGTGTTTTTTAAATGAAACTTACAACAAAAGTTATAAAGAAAACTCCTATTAATTTTAAACAAAAAAACTATGATGCTTTACCAAAATATATGTTTAATTTTGCCTTGTGAGTCACAAAAGTAGGCTTAACTAATTTTAGTAACTTTTCAATTAACAAACCAATGAGTATCATCATAAAAAACGCAACTATCATTGATAAATCCAGTGAGTTTCATAACAAAATGGTGGATATTAAGATAGACAATGGGAGAATTAGTGACATTGCACCCAATCTTAACGTAAAAGACTCTAAAGAAATTTCACTTGAAAATTTACATATTTCAAATGGTTGGATGGATGCCTCGGTCTTTTTTGGAGTGCCTGGTTTTGAAGAGCGTGAAAGCATTGAAAATGGGTTAAATACTGCAGCTAAAAGTGGGTTTACACACGTTGCGCATCAGCCAGCTTCGTTTCCAGTTGTTGATAATCAGAGTATCGTTAGTTTCCTTAAATCTAAAGCCGAAAATCACGCTGTTTCTTTACATCCCATCGGAGCTTTAACAAAAAATCAAGAAGGAAACGACTTGTCCGAAATGTTTGATATGAAAAACGCAGGTGCGATTGCTTTTGGCGATTATAAAAAGAGTATTTCCAATGCTAATTTACTGAAAATTGCGCTTCAATATGTGCAGGATTTCGACGGAATTGCAATGGCTTTTTGCAACGAATCTACGGTGAAAGGTAAAGGCGTGGTGCACGAAGGAATTGTTTCTACTCGTTTGGGTCTGAAAGGTTCTCCTGCGCTTGCAGAAGATTTGATTGTAGCTCGAAATCTGTTTTTATTGGAATATACCGGAGGGAAAATGCACCTACCCACAATCTCTACTGCCAAAGCAGTGGATTTGATCCGGGAAGCAAAAGCAAAAGGATTAAAAGTAAGTTGCAGTGTAGCAGTTCATAATTTGGCGTTGAAAGACGAAGTGCTGGAGGGGTTTGATACACGTTTCAAAGTTGACCCACCATTAAGAGACGAAGTTCATCGACAGGCACTGGTTAAAGGAGTTTTAGACGGTACAATAGATTGGATTACATCGGATCACTATCCCTTGGATATCGAGCATAAAAAGATGGAATTTGATTTGGCAAAAGACGGAACCATTGGTTTGGAATCTGCTTTTGGTGCTTTGTTGCGTTTGTTTCCGTTGGAAATAGTCGTAAATAAACTCACCCATGCCAAAACAATGCTTTTAAATGAAAAACCGGAAATTAAAATAGGAGCAAAGGCTGACTTAACATTGTTCAACCCTGATAAAGATTGGGTGTTTACCACTGAAAATATTTTGTCTAAATCAAAAAACTCTGCTTTTTTAAACCAATCGATGAAAGGATGGGTTTACGGTATTTTTAACAATAACCAATTAATACTTAAATAATGAAACCAACAAAAGACGGAAAGCTCGCAGCGATTATTGCACACCTCACTTTTTTGGGACCGATTATAGCGTGGTTTATCAACCAAGAAGACAGAGACCCTTTTGGTCGTTTTTACATTAAACAATCTTTTGGATTGGTTTGCTTGTACTTTTTATTAGGCGCATTGGTGGCGATGATACCTAATCAGTATGCCTTTTACGGCTTTAATTTGTTTTTATTCATTCTATGGTTTTATAGTTTTTCTGGAGCAATCAATAATGAATATAAATCGTTGCCAATTATTGGAGCTTGGATTCAAAAAATATTTACACCAAAAAATAAAAATAAATAATGCAAAAAGAAACACTAAATTACTTGATTCAACAACCAAAAGTTATTCATGACAAAAATCCTCTGTTGCTATTGATACACGGCTATGGAAGTAACGAGGAGGATTTATTTTCATTCGCTTCTGAATTGCCCGATACTTATTTTGTGATTTCGGTTCAGGCACCGCATGCCATGCCGCCGTATGGTTATGCTTGGTATGCTATAAACTTTGATGCAGATATGAATAAGTTTACAGATGATGCCCAAGCGGTACAATCTCGAGATTTATTGGTGAAGTTTATCGATGAAGTTTGTGAAAAATATCCAATCGATTCAAAAGACGTGAACTTGATTGGTTTTTCACAAGGAGCCATTTTAAGTTACGCAATTGCAATAACTTATCCAGAAAAAATTAATAAAGTAGTTGCGTTGAGTGGCTATTTTTATTCTGAAATTATGACACCAAAACAAGATTTAAGTGCCTACAAGCATTTGAGTGTTTTTTGTTCACATGGTTCATCAGATCAGGTCATACCTGTGGAATGGGCAAGAAAGACGCCAGACTATCTAAAAGAATTTAACATTCAATACGAATACAAAGAATATCCTGTAGGTCACGGAGTAGCACCTCAAAATTTCTTTGATTTTAGAAAGTTTTTAAATGACGGGGCTAAGTGATAGCTATTCTTTAGTTTAAAAAATAAAGCTGTCTAATTAGACAGCTTTATTATCAAACAACAACTATTTTCTTTTTCTAAGCATTCCCAGTTTCGTTCTGTTTAAATATAATACTCTTGTATTTATTTAATAACTTTGCAAAAGGTTTTAAAGCTTGTTATAAGAAAATTTTTTTAGAACAATGTTCTATTATATTAGACACTAAAAATGTGTTTAGGTCACATTAAAATTATAATAATTTTAGTTAAATTTTGTTAATGTATTGGTTGTTATTGTTTTATGTCTTTTGATTTAACATTATTTTTTAGTTCAATTTAAAGGTAAAAGACAATTGAAACTGCTAAAAAAATAATAAATACTGTATGCCAACTTACATTCCGGCAGATGAAGCCGTCCAATTAGTAAAAAGTGGAGACCGAGTTTTCCTACATGGGAGTGCTGCAACTCCACTTCATTTGATTGAAGCACTTTTTAAACGAGCAGGTACTCTTAAAAATGTAGAGTTAGTCTCTATCAGCACTTTTGGTCACATCGATTGGAAGAAGCCTGAAATTTTAGATTCATTTTATTTCAATTCACTTTTTGTTTCTGCAAACATTCGAGAGTGGGCAAATAGTTCCCATGGTGGTTATATTCCTATTTTTTTGAGCGAAATTCCAAGGTTGTTTACCAATGGAGCACTTCCATTAGACGTAGCTATTGTTCATGTTTCACCACCTGATCGCCATGGTTATTGTTCATTGGGAACTTCGATAGACGCGGCATGGACTGCTGTTCGTGAAGCAAAAACCGTAATTGCTCAAGTCAATCCTAAAATGGTACGAACACATGGGGATTCTTCTGTACATGTTTCAAAACTTGACGCTATGGTATGGCATGAAACAGATCTACTTTCTGTGGATTATAATTGTAACGATGAGGTTTCCATGCAAATTGGTAAAAATGTAGCCGAATTAATCGAAGATGGTTCCACTCTTCAAGCAGGTATTGGTTCTATTCCAAATGCTGTTTTGAGTAATTTAATGAATCATAAAGATTTAGGTGTTCATACAGAAATGTTTTCTGATGGACTTATTCCATTGATACACAAAGGTGTGGTTACAAATGAAAAAAAGAAGATTCATACTGGAAAAACAGTAACCGCTTTTGTAGCAGGGACTCAAAGGCTTTATGATTTTGTGGATGATAATCCCACGATTTCCTTTATGAATGTAGCTCACGTCAACGATACCGCTGCCATTCGAAAAAACCCTAAAGTGGTAGCAATCAACTCTGCCTTGGAGCTTGATTTGACAGGACAAATATGTGCCGATTCTATTGGTACTTATCAATATTCAGGAATTGGAGGGCAAATGGATTTTATGAGAGGTGCTTCGCTTTCCGAAGGAGGAAAAGCAATTATTGCTATGCCTTCTGTCACAGGAAAAGGTGTTTCAAAAATCACTCCTTTATTAAAACAGGGCGCTGGAGTAGTAACCACTCGTGGACATGTGCATTATGTGGTTACCGAATACGGTGTTGTCAATCTCTATGGAAAAAATATGGAGCAACGTTCGAAATTACTGATTAGTATCGCACATCCTGACCACCGAGAAATGCTTGAAAAAGCACACTTTGAACGTTTTAAATAATCTAATTATAAAGCTAAATGGAATTATTAAGAAAAAGTATTGAACAAGCTTGGGACAACCGAGATTTGTTGCAGCATGAAGACACTCAAAATGCAATTCGAACCGTTATTGATTTAATTGACGAAGGAAGCCTGCGTACAGCGGAGCCGATCGAAGGAGGTTGGAAAATTAATGAATGGGTTAAAAAAGCTGTAGTGCTTTATTTTCCAATACAAAAAATGGAAACAATGGAGGCTGGCGTTTTTGAATACCACGATAAAATACCTTTGAAAAAGAATTTCTCACAAAAAGGTATTCGTGTGGTTCCAAATGCGGTAGCACGTCACGGAGCGTATATTTCTTCGGGTGTGATTTTGATGCCTTCGTATGTCAATATTGGTGCGTATGTAGATGAAGGTACGATGGTGGATACCTGGGCTACCGTTGGTTCTTGTGCTCAAATTGGTAAAAACGTTCACCTGTCTGGTGGCGTTGGTATTGGTGGTGTTTTAGAACCTTTGCAAGCTGCACCTGTTATTATTGAAGATAATGCTTTTGTTGGTTCTCGTTGTATTGTAGTAGAAGGTGTTCGTGTAGGCAAAGAAGCGGTTTTAGGCGCCAATGTGGTTTTAACTGCTTCTACTAAAATCATTGACGTTACCGGCGAAACTCCGATAGAAATCAAAGGTTATGTGCCAGAACGTTCCGTAGTGATTCCGGGCTCTTATACCAAAAAGTTTCCTGCGGGTGAATATCAGGTTCCTTGTGCGTTGATTATCGGAACGCGTAAAGAAAGTACCGATAAGAAAACGTCGTTAAACGATGCGCTGCGCGAACATAACGTAGCGGTTTAAAGTACAAAAAAGACAGTTTTTTTAACTGTCTTTTTTTATACCAAATTCCGTCCAAATACTTTTGTTGTATTTTGTTTGTTCACGAATTTGCTTATTGATTGCCAAAGCCTTTTCGTTAACATATCCACGGGCGTGATCTAAATGAATACATGTGGTACTGTATCTGATTTGTTTGCCTTTTATATTATTATTTGTCAAGCGTTCTCCCAGTTCACGGTCTTCTCCGCCATACTCCATTCGTTCATCAAAACCGTTTACTGCCAGAATATCTTTTTTCCAGGCTGATGAATTGTGTCCATTCCACGATGGTGTTGTAGGTGTAATAAAATTTAAAAAAATACTTTTAAAGCCTTTAGCACTTAGTTTGTTATTTTTAAATGACGACTCCATTCCGTTTTTCTTCAACCATTTTACATCGAAACAAGTTCCTGAAAGAATATCCTTTTTTGAAATCAGTTTCGATAAATTCATCGGTAATTTATGATAACCACCCGATAAGAAACGTCCAGCCTCTCGAAGCTTGAAATGGGTTTCAACAAAGTCTTTCCTTGGAATGCAATCACCATCTGTCATGATGATATAATCCGTGTTGGTACGTATCAAAGTTTTGTTTAAGATGATGGTTTTTTGAAACCCTTGGTCGGGATGCCATATGTGAATAATAGGGAAATCAACCTCCTTTTGTATTCTTGTGATTAAATCCGCTGTTTGTTTTGTTGAACCATCGTCGGCAATCAACAACTCAAAGTCCTTGTAAGACTGCACACTAAACCCATAAATAACTTTTTCAAGCCATGCCGGAGAATTGTATGTACTGACTATAATTGAAATATTTGGTTTCATGCCAACAAATATAGAGTATTTTAATATTTTTGTAAAAATAACTTTCAACAAAAAGGATGAAAAAAATATTGGTAATTCAACAAAAAATGATTGGGGATGTTTTGGTTAGCACCATTCTTTGCGAAACACTTTGCAAAGCGTACCCCAATGCTCAAGTAGATTACCTGATTTATGAAAGTACCTATCCTGTGATTGAAGCTAATGATAAGGATTACAATGTTATTTTTTTTAAGAAAGAATACAGAAACAACAAAAAGGCATTTTTTCAATTTGCACTTCAATTAAAAAAGCAGCAATATGACGTCATCATTGATGCTTATAGTAAATTAGAAAGCTGGATCATCGTTGGTTTGTCTAATGCCCCTTTAAAAATTTCATTTAAAAAAGGAGTTTCCAATTATTTGTACAACCGCCTTATTGAACGCCACCAAAAACCTGAAACAAATTTAGGTTTGGTCATCGAACATCGTTTAAAACTATTGAATCCTTTGGAGATAAGTAGTGATTTATTGGTAACAAAGCCCTTAATAAAGGTGACTTCTATTGAAAATAAGCAAGCTATTGATGCTTTGGTTAAAAATAAAATTGATTTGCAGAAACCAATAATTATGCTTAATATTATAGGTAGCAACGAAACCAAAACATATCCGCTGAATTACATGGCAAAAGTAGCAGATGAGTTGGCTAAAATCGAAGTGCAAATTTTGTTTAATTATCTTCCTAATCAGCTTGAAAAAGCAAAAAAAGTTTTTGATTCATGTATGGAAAATACAAGAAAAAAAATTTTCTTCAATGTTTTGGGAACTGATTTAAGGGGATTACTTGGATTAATGAACCAATGTTGCATGGTGATTGGAAACGATGGAGGGACTATGAATATGGCGAAAGCATTAAATAAAGCAACCTTCATTATCTTTTCGCCATGGATTGAAAAAGCAGCGTGGAACACTTTTGAAGATGGTAAAAAGCATGTTTCAGTACATTTAAATGATTACAAACCAGCATTTTTTAATAATAAGAAATTAAAAGAGATTAAAAAGGAAAACGAGCAGCTTTATCAGTTGTTTTTACCAAGTTTTTTCGAAGATTTGCTGAACCGTTTTGTCAAAACTAATTTGATTAATGAAAAAAGTTAATAAAAATAAACTCACTGCATTGGTTATCACCCTTAATGAAGAAAAGAACATTAGGGAATTGCTTCAAAATTTGAATTTTGCAGACGAAGTTATTGTGGTCGATTCTTTTAGTACTGATAAAACGACGGAAATTATTAACGAATATAAAAATGTTAGGTTATATCAGCACGCTTTTAATAATTTTTCAGATCAACGCAATACTGCTATCAGTTACGCTTCAAACGAATGGGTTCTGTTTGTTGATGCGGATGAACGCATTTCTGACGATTTAAAAAATGAGATCATTCAAACATTGAATTCAAACCAAACCAAACGTGGATATTATTTAAAAAGGAAGTTTTATTTTTTTAATGAACCTGTAAACTTTTCTGGTTTACAATCGGACAAGAATTTGCGTTTATTTAGAAAAAAAGATGCTAAATACCACGGAATTGTACATGAAAAATTAAATTTTAAGGATAATGTTGCCACGCTAAAAAATTACTTGATTCATTATTCGTACGCTCATCATCAACATTTTGAAGACAAAGTGTTTTATTATAATCGTTTAAAAGCGATTGAAAAACTAAATGAAGGTACAAAATACAATCCGTTGCTGGCTTTTTTACATCCTGTTTATACCTTTCTGAATCGCTATTTTTTTAGATTAGGTTTTCTCGATGGTAAAAAGGGTTTTGTGATTTGTAAGGTTTATGCCCAAGGAATAAAGGAACGCTACAAAGAAATCAAACGTTTACAAGGAAAATAAGACGTTGAACTCATCTTGACTTTTTTCAATTGGCTACAAAATGTTCTTTTTGTCCTCTTTTTTATACTTCGTAGCGCTGCTATGCGGTGTAAAAAAGTCTTTAAACAGAACAAAAATAACCTTCAATCAAAAAAGTCAAAGCAAGTTCGTTATTTCTTCCAAAACTTAATTCGTTTTTTTATTTTTTGTTTTCTTTTAAAATGCTCTTGAAAATCTAATGTATATTGCCACATCAATTGAAAAATGTCCTTTTCAGTCCGTTTGGTATATAATTTAGAATATTCGTTTGCCATCACGGAGATCATTTCTTTTTTTGGAGTCAATCTTCGCAAATTATACATGCGTTGTTCAAAAGACATTTCTTTTAAAAAATTCATACGATTCAAATCGACCAAATAAAAGGTGTAATCAGTATCTTCTTCTGCTATTATCAAGGTGTTTCCTGGCGAATGGTCTTTAAACTCCACGCCATTTTCATGCAATTCAAAACAAAACCGTGTGAAAGCTCTCAGTATTAAATTATGATTTTTTAAAAATGGCTGTTCTACCAAATCTCGAAAAGTATGGATTGCGTGGATATGTTTACACACATAAAAGCTTTTTCCCAATCCCATGCCGTTTGGAAACTCTGAAAAGGCAATTGGTTCGGGAGTTCCGATTTCTTTGGATCTCAACTTTAAACCGTATTCAAAAGATCGTTTTGCTTTGGAAGCTCGCAAATAACGATAAACAATCGTATTGATGAAATTGGGCTTTTTGAAGGATTTTACATTGATGATGCCAGCTGAAGTTTCAAAGGTCTTTATTGTATTCCGACTACCTTTTACTAAAAGCGTACCTTTATGCTCAAAATGTAGCATCGCTTCTTTAATTTCATTTTCGATCTGTTTAAAATCAGGGTTTATTGTTAATTTCATAAAGAAATTTATGGTATTTATGTTGATTGTGAACAAGCTAAATTCGATACTATCCAAAGTACTCCATTGAATTAAATTAGAGTCTGTGATGTATATCGAATATTGGTTAATAAAAAACAAAACTAATAAAAAACACGCTTTAAATAAAGTTTCAACCAACTGTTTTCATTCGTTCGTAAAAAGAATCTTATATTTGTTGCATTCTATGATGAAGTAAAATGAAGGAATCGCAAGAGAAAGTATTGATTATAATTCCTGTTTATAGAGATTATTTTGATGATTTTGAGCAAAAATCATTGGGTAGCGTAGGCAAACATCTAAAGGAGTTTCAAATTGCATTTGTAGCTCCAAAATCATTAGATATCAGTTTTTTGAATTCTTATGACTTGGATTTTGAATACAGTGTTTTCAGGTTTGATGATGCTTTTTTCTCAGACATTGAAGGATACAATCAATTGATGTTGTCTCATGGTTTTTATCAAACTTTTCTTGATTATGAATACATCTTAATTTGCCAAACCGATGCTTATATTTTTAAAAATGATCTAAATTATTGGTTAAATAAAGGTTTTGATTACGTAGGGGCTCCATGGTTGGACAGTAAAAACAGGTTTTTTAGTCATCAATGGCGTTCTTTTTTTAACAAACTCAAGAAATATTTTGGATTCAAAGAAAAACGCTATACACATATAAATAAAGTTGGGAACGGAGGCTTTTCCCTTCGAAAAACAAGTACATTTTTTGAAATTGCCACCAAAGAACAAGCGCAAATAAAAAAGTTTATCGAGAACAAAGAGAAAGAGAATTATCATATTGAAGATGTTTTTTGGTCACTATACGCACCTCAATATCATACTGTTAATATAGCGGACTATAAAACAGCTTTATTCTTTTGTGTGGATAGAAAACCGGAGGTTGCATTTGAATTGTTAAAAAATCAATACCCTTTTGCATGTCATGGATTTAACAAAAAAGGAGTTTCAGAATTTTGGTCAAAACACATAATATGAACATTTTAAACGTTACATCAATCGTTGAATGGAGAGGTGGCGATGCGCAGATGTACACCATTTACAACCTTTTGAAAAAGCATTCCACGTTGAATCAATATATTTTGTGCCCAGAAAATAGTGTTTTGTATCAGAAAGCAATCGATGATCAAGCGCAAGTAGTGTCTTATGTTAAGAAAAATAAAGTTTTTTCACTAATTCAACCTATTATTGAACAGGTTAAAATAAAAAACATAGATGTTTTGCACACACACGATTCAAGTGCCTTATCGGCGGCAATTATTGCTAAACTGTTTATTAATAAGGACGTCAAATTGATTTACAGTCGCAAAAGAAACAATCCTATTAAAAACAATTATTTTAAAAAACTGAAATACAATAACAAACTCATCAACAAAATTGTTTCGGTTTCAAAAGCCGTTGAAAAAATTTTTCACGATATCAATTTGCCTGCCGACAAGCTATTAACAATCTACGATGCTATTGATGTTCAGTCTTTTGCGGGTGAATCTAAAACAGGTTTTTTACTAAATGAGCTAAGTTTGTCATCAGAAAACATTATTGTTGGTAATATTTCTTCACTATCAAAACAAAAGGATTTGATTACCTTTATCAATACAGCTGAATTAGTTTGTCAAAAAAACAACGACGTTCATTTCGTAATCTTAGGAAAAGGTTCTGAAGAAATGATGTTAAGACAGATTGTTGAAGAAAAAAAGTTGACAAAAAAAGTTCACTTTTTAGGTTTTAAATCCAATGCGGCAGCTTATTTACAAGAATTCGATTTATTATTGATGTCTTCGATTACAGAAGGATTACCACTAACCATTTACGAAGCTTTTGCTTCCAAAATACCTATTGTATCTACCAAAGCAGGTGGCATTCCAGAGGTTATTATCGATGGTGAAAATGGCTTTTTGACCGAAATTGGCGATGAAAAAAGTTTAGCCGAAAAATGCTTACTTTTAATCGAAGACCGTGATTTAGCCAATAAATTTAAAGAAAAATCGTTTAATATAGTAAAGGAGCGTTTCGATTTAAATAATTTAGAAGAAAATTATCTGGACTTCTACCAAAAACTTTAATTATTTTATGAAAATTACAATCGTAGCTTTTGATTTATGGGGTTTTAATAAAAAAGTAGCTGATTATTTAGTATTGCAAGGAAATGAAGTGACTTTTATTGACAGTGATAAAATTAAATTTATTTATAAAAATAAAAGACAGCGCATAGGAAATTTTTTAAGGAAACTGTTTTTAGGGAAAAACATCAAAAAGAATTACAGAAACATAAAAATTTTGGAAATTATAGACGAACTTCCAAAACAAGATGTGATTTTAATTGTAAACCCATATCAATTCCATAATGAGATAGTTGTTTCTTTACGAAAAAAAACGCAGTTTTATATAGCACATAATTACGATTCATTGACAAGGATTCCATTACCAACGAATTATAAACAACTTTTTGATAAGGTTTTTTCTTTTGATATTGAGGATGTTAAGGTAAATGATGATTTGAATTTTCTGACAAATTTTATTTATTTGGATCAACAAGTCCACGAGAATTGTACTAACAAAGCATTCATGATTTTATCAAAATCGATAAAACGTGAAAAAACTTTAAGTCTAATTGCAGATATTTTTGATAAAAAGGGAATTCATAATTATGAGTTTATCGTTGCACATCCCGAAACAAGAAAGGTAAATAAAAATATTAAGTTGACAAATAATCATATAGATTTAGAGTCAGTTATTTCAAAAATGAAAGATTCTGAAATTCTTATTGACTTGGTTAGACCTAAGCAAACCGGGCTTAGTTTTAGAATTTTTGAAGCGATGGCATTGCATAAAAAAATTATTACCAATAATAAAAGCATAACGCAATACGATTTTTACAATCCCAATAATATCTTGGTAATTGACAATCAAAATATAGAACTACCTGATTCTTTTTTAAATGCTAAATATCAGGAAATTCCCGAAGAAATCTATCATAAATATACACTACAAAATTGGGTTCAAACTGTTTTTTATAACAACAATAAAAAATAACAATAATGCAAATGAAAATTTATATTGTTTGTCCCGAAATAAAAGTCCCAACGGGAGGTGTCAAACAACTTTACAAGTTGGGCGAAATCTTGCAGAAAAACAATTTTGATGTTGCAATTCTCCATGGAAAGAAAGGCTTTAAAAACACTTGGTTTCATTGTGATGTAAAGGTGAAATATTACCCTTTTTTGTTTTTTAAAATCAATAAACTCATTCGGAAGAAAAAAATAAAATACATCTTTAAAGATTTTTTTCAGTTATTGTTCATGAAAAAATCACTTCCCGAACAAGATGCAATTTTAATATACCCCGAAATTTATGGACCACAATTGCATACGATTACGAACAATAAATATATAATTTACAATCAAAATTGTTATTATACTTTTAATTTATTTCCTTTTTTGGTGAATTTACAGCCAAACACATATAATAACGTGAATTTCATTGGGTTTCTAACTGTTTCTGAAGATTCCGAAACGTATTTAAACCGTGCTTTTCCTGATAAAAACACGCAACGTATCCAATTAGGAATTAATCCTTTGTTCTCTTTTAATGATAAAAAGGAAAAAATAATTGCATTTATGCCCCGAAAATTAAAAGAAGATTTTAATCAAATTTATCATTTACTTGCTAATAATCCTCATTTAAAAGATTGGAGATGGCAACCAATAGATAATTGTACCGAAGAGGAAGTTGCAGAAATCTTACAAAAAAGTGCTTTGTTTTTGAGTTTTAACTTCAATGAAGGTTTTGGATTACCACCTGTCGAAGCTATGGCATGTGGCTGTTATGTGATTGGATATGCTGGAAATGCTGGAAATGAATACTTCTTAAAGGAGTTTTCAACAAAGATACCTGATAGAAATATTATTAAGTTTGTAAAAGAAATCGAAAATAGTGTTATAATATTTAATAAAGACCCAAATAAATTGATTAACTTGGGGCGAAATGCTTCTCAACATGTTCAGAGGTATTACAATTTAAAAAATGAAGAACAAACGACATTGACCGCAATAAATAATTTAATATCATAGAAGAAATGAAGTTTTTACCTAGTATTATCGTTTTTTTTCTCATCTTTGGTCTGACTTCCTGCCGCGACGACTTCCATTTTGAGCCATCTTCTGGTTCTGAATTGACGTTTTCTAAAGACACAGTTTATTTAGATACGATTTTTTCGAATATCGGTTCAAGTACCTATAATTTAAAAGTTTACAACAACAGCGATAAAGATATTAAAATACCTTCGATTCGTTTGAATAAAGGTGAAAATTCTGGATTCCGGCTTATGGTGGACGGAATTTCTGGGAAGTCCTTTGAAAATGTCGAGCTTTTAGCAAAAGACAGTCTGTTTATTTTCGTTGAAACGACGGTAGATATTAAAGCACAAACTAACGACAAAGAATTTCTTTACACAGATGAGATTGTCTTTCAGTCACTTGAGCAACAACAGCATGTCAATCTGGTAACTTTGGTACGCGAAGCTGTTTTTCTTTATCCACAGCGATTTTCTGATGGAAGCTATGAATATATAAATATTAATGGCGAACCTGTTTACGGTTTCTTTTTGAATGAGAACGACGCAATAAATGGAAATGAATTATCATGGACTGCAGATAAACCCTACGTAATTTACGGTTATGCAGCAGTGCCGCCAAATAAGATGCTGGAAATCAGTGAGAATACAGAGGTCCATTTTCATAGAGGTTCTGCTTTGCTTGTTTTTCCCAATGCAGAAATCAGAGCAGAAGGCAGCATCGACCGCCCGATTGTTTTTCAAGGAGATCGTTTAGAACCTTATTTTGAAGATGTGGAAGGACAGTGGGATATGGTTCTTTTTGGAAACGGAAGTAAAGGAGTTTTGAAAAATATGGTAATCAAAAACGCTGTGATAGGGATTAATGCGCAATCACAAGACTTGACTTTAGAAAATATTCAGATTTACAATTGTTCCAATTATGGAATTATTGGAATTAATGCTAAAATAACAGGGAAAAATATCGTGACCAATAATATGGGAAGAGCTGCCTTAGCACTTTCCAAAGGCGGAACTTACGACTTTACTCATTGTACTTTTGCTAACTATTGGAACAGACAAAATCATACTGCTGTGATAATCGATAACGACAACGGCTCGAATGAATTTGCAATAAAAACGCATTTCAAAAACAGTATTATTTTTGGTAGCTCCAACGAATCTTTGCTACTTTTTCCAGGTAATGAAACCACAAATTTTGATGTGAAATTTGAGCATACATTGATTAAGTTTTTCAATACAGCAAATAGATTCCCTGCTGGGTTTCCTTACGATTTTGAAAATGCCACTTATTTTGATAACTGTCTTATTTCTAAGAGTTATGCTCAGTTTAATCCCTATTTTTTCAATACACAGAAAAATCAAATGATGATTACAGACCAGGCAGAAAGTCTTATAGGTTTTGGTAAATTGATTCATGCACAAGAAGCACCTTTAGACTTGAATGGAATAAACCGAACTACAAATGCCGATTTAGGTGCTTATCAACATGTAGATTCACCTAAAGATTAATTGCTAATTTCATTTTTTAGTGGTAAATTTGTTCATTAATTATTTGTAGTTAAAACAAAACTCGACAAACTTTTTTCGCGATGATTCAATTCTTTGAAAATGTATCTGGTACGGTTTATGCGGTGCAAACATCGTCCCCTTTAAACACTGAAGACGTAGCAAAACTAAATTGGTTGTTTGGAGACGCCAACGCTTTAGATACGCCTACGATAAACAATTTTTATATTGGTCCCCGAGCGGCTATGATTACCCCTTGGAGCACTAATGCTGTTGAAATTACTCAAAATATGGGAATCAATGGAATTATTCGTATAGAAGAATTTCATAAAATTGAAGCTGATTTTAGCGACTTTAATCCGATGGTTTCTCAAAAGTTTGAATCATTAAATCAACAATTGTTTACATTTGACGCACAACCGGAACCAATTCTGGAAATTGAAGATATTGCTGCCTACAATGAACAAGAAGGATTGGCAATGAACGAAGAAGAAATAGAATATTTAGAAAACATCTCTAAGAAGATTGGTCGAAAATTAACTGATTCTGAGGTTTTTGGGTTTTCTCAAGTTAACTCTGAACATTGTCGTCATAAAATTTTCAATGGTACTTTTGTCATCGATGGAGTGGAACAACCTGTTTCACTTTTTAAGTTGATTAAGAAAACTTCTGAAACTAACCCTAATCAAATAGTTTCGGCTTATAAAGATAACGTTGCTTTCGTAAAAGGACCGAAAGTGACACAGTTTGCGCCAAAATCAGCCGATATTCCTGATTTTTATGTGGAAAAAGACTTTGAGTCAGTGATTTCTCTTAAAGCGGAGACACATAATTTCCCCACAACGGTAGAACCTTTTAGTGGAGCAGCTACCGGTTCTGGAGGAGAAATACGTGATCGTTTAGCAGGGGGGCAAGGCTCTTTACCTTTGGCAGGAACTGCAGTTTATATGACATCTTATTCCAGATTAGAAGAAGATCGTCCGTGGGAAAAAGGTATGAATGAAAGAAACTGGTTGTACCAAACGCCAATGGATATATTGATTAAAGCTTCTAACGGGGCGTCTGATTTTGGTAATAAATTTGGACAACCTTTGATTGTTGGTTCGGTTTTGACTTTTGAACACGAGGAAGGAGGACGTAAAATCGGTTACGATAAAGTCATCATGCAAGCTGGTGGAATTGGTTACGGGAAATTGGAACAAGCAAAAAAATTAGACCCTAAAGAAGACGACGAAATCGTAATATTGGGTGGAGAAAATTACCGTATTGGAATGGGAGGAGCAGCTGTTTCTTCTGCTGATACTGGAGCATTTGGTTCGGGCATAGAATTAAATGCTGTGCAACGTTCTAATCCCGAAATGCAAAAACGCGCAGCAAATGCTGTACGAGGAATGGTGGAATCGGACTTTAATCCAATTGTTTCCATTCATGACCACGGTGCAGGTGGACACTTGAATTGTCTTTCGGAATTGGTCGAAAATACAGGAGGTTGGATTGATTTGGATAAACTACCTGTGGGTGATCCAACGCTCTCTGCTAAAGAGATTATCGGAAATGAGTCTCAAGAACGAATGGGATTGGTAATCTCTAAAGAAAATAGCACTATTTTGCAACGTGTTGCTGATCGGGAGCGTGCGCCAATCTATACGGTTGGAAAGGTGACTAATAATCATCGTTTTACTTTTGAATCTTCTTCTACAGGCGAAAAACCAATGGACTTTGCCTTAGACGAAATGTTTGGCTCTTCACCAAAAACTATTATGAAGGACCAGACAGTTGTGTATAATTATGCCGATTTAACATACGAAAAAGAAGAGGTTTACAATTACCTCAATCAAGTTTTGCAATTAGAGGCTGTGGCGTGCAAAGATTGGTTGACCAATAAAGTAGATCGTTGCGTAGGCGGACGTGTTGCCAAACAACAATGTGCAGGACCTCTGCAATTACCCTTGAATAATGTGGGAGTTATGGCATTGGATTTTAAAGGAAAAGAAGGAGTAGCAACTTCAATTGGTCACTCTCCTATTACCGCTTTGGTCAATCCAGCTGCGGGAAGCAGAAACGCCATCGGAGAGGCTTTATCTAATATAGTGTTTGCGCCTTTAAAAAATGGCTTAGATAGTGTTTCATTGTCAGCCAATTGGATGTGGGCTTGTAATAATACAGGGGAAGATGCTCGCTTGTATGATGCAGTTAAAGCTTGTTCTGATTTTGCTATTGAATTAGGAATTAATATTCCTACAGGAAAGGATTCTTTATCGATGAAGCAAAAATACCCTGAAGGTGATGTAATAGCTCCAGGTACCGTTATTATTTCGGCTGCAGGAAACTGTAATGATGTTACTAAAGTAGTAGAGCCTGTGTTGTCAAAAAGCGCAGGGTCAATATACTATATTAATTTATCTAAAGATAAACTTAAACTCGGGGGTTCCTCTTTCGCGCAAATTTTAAATAAGGTTGGGAACGAAGTCCCAACGATTACAGATGCTGTTTACTTTAAAAAAGCGTTTAATGCCATCCAAGAATTGATTACTGAAAATCAAATAGCTGCAGGCCATGATGTAGGTTCTGGAGGTTTGATTACTACTCTTTTGGAAATGTGCTTTTCTGGTTACAATTTAGATGCTGATTTGGACTTAACTGGATTAAACGAACCAGATATTATCAAGGTCTTATTTAATGAAAATATAGCGGTGGTTTTACAGGCAGAGAACGACCGAATTTTTGAAGATAAACTGTCCGCAAACGGTATTGAATTTGTTAAAATTGGCGTTCCATCAGAAGGTCATGAATTGAAAATCTTCTTTGGAAAAGATTTTTATAACTTTAACATCAATGAATTAAGAGACACCTGGTTTATTACATCTTATTATTTAGATAAGAAGCAATCAAAAAATGGAATGGCACGTGAGCGATTGATGAATTATAAATACCAGCCGTTGCGTTTTTCATTTCCAATTCATTTTAATGGAAGAAAACCTGAAAACGGAACCGCAAGACCCAAGGCAGCAATTATTCGTGAGAAAGGGTCTAATTCTGAAAGAGAAATGGCAAATGCGATGTATTTGGCAGGTTTTGATGTGAAAGATGTTCATATGACTGATTTGATTTCAGGAAGGGAAACTCTGGAAGATATACAGTTTATTGGTGCTGTAGGTGGTTTTTCAAATTCGGATGTTTTAGGTTCTGCAAAAGGCTGGGCTGGAGCATTTAAATACAATGAGAAAGCACATACGGCATTGAAAAACTTCTTTGCACGACCCGATACGCTTTCTGTTGGTATTTGTAACGGTTGTCAGTTATTTATGGAAATGGATTTAATCAATCCTGACCATGAAATACACGGTAAAATGCTACATAATACTTCTGAAAAACACGAATCTAATTTTATTTCTGTAAAAGTTCAAGAAAACAATTCAGTGATGCTGTCAACATTAGCTGGAACGACTTTGGGGGTATGGATTTCTCATGGAGAAGGAAAATTTAACTTACCTTATGAAGAAAATCAATATCATATAGTAGCAAAATATGCCTATGACAAATACCCTGCAAATCCGAACGGTTCAGATTTTAATACCGCAATGATGTGCGATAAAACAGGGCGCCATTTAGTGACTATGCCTCATATAGAACGATCTGTTTTTCCATGGAATTGGGCGCATTATCCATCTGGAAGAAAAGATGAAGTGACACCGTGGGTCGAAGCTTTCGTTAATGCTCGCAATTGGTGTGTAGAAAACAAACAATAAAAATTATAAAAAGCCAAAGTTTTTACTTTGGCTTTTTATATCGATATTAAAGTCGTTTATTAGTATCAAAAATAGATTAAAACGACGCATTTTCACATCGACTTTGGTTTCTGAAAGTCATCAACTAGTAATCTTTACCATACATCTGTGTGATTTTAAGCTATTGTATTTAAGAATAGACTTTTGATCCGCAATCAAGGGTGGTATCTTCAGTTCAAAGTAGTTTATTTCGGTTGCTTCACGTATCTTAGATAGGGTTTTATCTCTTTAACTTCACCAAATATCTCCTTTGCTTGATCTGTTGCTACGGCAGGTGTTACGATACAATCGTCTCCGTTTTTCCAATTTGCAGGTGTGGCGAGTTGATGTTGATCTGTAAGTTGCAAACTGTCAATCACGCGGATAATTTCATCGAAATTTCTACCTGTACTTGCAGGATATGTCAGTGTGAGACGTATTTTTTTGGACGGATCTATAATAAAAACGCTCCGAACCGTTGTGGTTTGACTGGCATTGGGATGTATCATATCGTATAACTCCGAAACTTTTCTTTCTTCATCTGCAATTATTGGAAATTGTACGGAAACGTTTTGGGTTTCATTGATGTCGCCAATCCATCGGTTGTGACTTTCTGCGTCGTCCACACTTATTGCTATGGGCTTCACGTTTCTTTTAGTAAATTCAGTTGTTAAAGCTGCGGTTTTACCAAGCTCTGTTGTACAAACTGGTGTGAAATCAGCAGGATGACTGAATAATATACCCCAACTGTCTCCTAAATAATCGTGTAAATTCAATGTGCCTAAGCTAGTGGCTGCTGTGAAATTTGGAGCAATATCTCCTAATCTTAATGACATATTTTTGTGTTTAAAATTAATCTTCACAAAAATAGTAAACTTTATTTAATCTTCACTAATAAAATGAAGTTTGAGACTAATAAAAAATTGTTAATTTTGCTTTTAATAAAACTATTAAATATGCTGTCGCAAAAATCGAAATACGCATTAAAGGCTTTGGGTTTCTTGGCGAAGAACCACGGTAGAGGACCAGTGTTGATGAGTGTCATCGCGCGTGAAAAAAAGATACCTTTGCGTTTTTTAGAAAATATTTTTCATGAATTAAAAAATGCAGGTTTTTTAAACAGTCATCGCGGTCGTTTTGGTGGTTATACATTGGTAAATGAACCTTCACAAACAAAGGTCTCTTCAGTCATTAGAGTTGTCAATGGTCCCTTGGCAATGTTGCCCTGTGTCAGCTTAAACTTTTATGCTACTTGTGATGATTGTTGCGAAGCGACTTGTGGGTTGAGAGGTGTTTTCCAGGAAGCTCGGGATGCTTTATTAAAAGTTTTGGAAAACAGATATTTGAGCGATATCATGGATTTGGATGAATTGATTTAAATGGAGCTTAAAAGTAGGAGCGGAGGGGACTAAATAAAAAAAACCTACTCAGATAAGAATAGGTTTTGAATATTTTAAGTAAGGAACGGGTTTGACAAACGTTATTTTATTTTGTTTACAATTGCTTCGAAAGCAGCTGGGTGATTCATAGCTAAATCGGCCAAAACTTTTCGGTTAAGTTCGATGTTGTTTGCTTTAATTTTCCCCATGAATTGAGAATAAGACATTCCATGTAAACGTGCACCGGCGTTGATACGCACAATCCACAAAGAGCGGAAGTTTCTTTTCTTTTGCTTTCTATCACGATAGGCGTATAGCATTGCTTTTTCTACCGCGTTTTTTGCTACTGTCCAAACGTTTTTACGTCTTCCGAAGAAGCCTTTGGCTTGCTTCAAAATTTTTTTTCTACGAGCTCTTGAAGCTACTGCATTTTTTGCTTTTGGCATAATCTTAATTTTTTTTGTAGTAAGGCGAATGGATTTTCATTGCTTTTGTTTCATTTGAAACGCCCACTCCAGGGTTATTTAAATGATTTGATAAAACCGTGAACGATTCAGATTAGATTAATCTCAATTGTTCTTTGATGCTTTTTTCATCTGCTTTATGAACTAAAGCTGAGTGTGTTAAAGCTAATTTACGCTTTTTAGACTTCTTTGTCAAGATGTGACTTTTAAAAGCGTGTTTTCTTTTGATTTTCCCAGTTCCCGTCAATCTGAAACGTTTTTTGGCACTGGATTTTGTTTTCATTTTAGGCATTTGTTCCTATGTATTAATTGTTCTCTTACTTAAAAGTACCGCAAAGATACTATTTTTTCTTTTTAGGTGCAATATACATTGTCATTCTTTTTCCTTCCAAAACAGGCATGGATTCCACTTTTCCATATTCTTCTAAATCTTGCGCAAGGCGCAACAATAAAATCTGTCCTTGCTCTTTGTAGATAATAGAACGACCTTTGAAAAAGACGAATGCTTTTAGTTTCGAACCTTCAGTCAAAAATTTAATGGCATTTTTCTTTTTAAATTCGTAGTCGTGTTCGTCTGTTTGGGGGCCGAATCGAATTTCTTTTACAGTGATTTGAGCGGTTTTTGCTTTCAGCATTTTATCGCGTTTCTTTTGTTCATAAAGAAACTTTTTATAATCGATAATTTTACAAACCGGTGGTACTGCCTTGGGAGAAATCTCTACCAGGTCTAATCCTAAATTATCAGCAAGAACCAATGCTTCGGATGTCTTATAAACGCCCGCTTCTACATTATCGCCTACCAAGCGAACTTCCGGCACACGGATTTTGTCGTTAATTCTGTGTGCATCTTCCTTTTTTTCCTGAGGTCTTCTAGGACCTCTTCTGTTATTTACTGCTATGGTTTTATAAATTTATGCTTGTTTCCAAGCGGTTAAACTCAAAATGATTGGACAGAATTTGAAACCTCTTTTTGTATCAATTCAATAAAATCTTCAATAGACATCACCGTATTTGATTTTCCAGAATCTCCATGTTTTCTGATTGATACGGTACCATTTGTCTCTTCTTCTTCCCCTATAATCAGCATGTAAGGGAATTTTTGAATCTCTGCTTCACGAATTTTTCTACCAATGGTTTCGTTTCTGTCGTCTATAACGCTGCGAATTTCGTTATTTTCCAACAAATTTAAAACTTTTTTCGCATAAATTTCGTACTTCTCACTCAAAGACAAGATAATAACTTGTTCGGGCATCAACCATAAGGGGAAATTTCCAGCAGTATGTTCTAATAAAATTGCGATAAAGCGTTCCATGGAACCGAATGGCGCTCGGTGAATCATGACCGGGCGGTGCAGTTTATCATCAGAACCTTTATAAGTCAAATCAAAACGTTCAGGTAGGTTGTAATCTACTTGAATGGTTCCTAATTGCCAGCTTCGTCCCAATGCATCTTTCACCATGAAATCTAATTTTGGTCCATAAAAAGCAGCTTCACCAGTTTCTACAACAAAGTTTAAACCTTTGTCTTTCGCAGCACTAATAATTGCGTTTTCAGCTTTTTCCCAATTTTCAACCGAGCCGATGTATTTATCTGGGGTGTCTAAATCTCGAACAGATACTTGAGCTGTGAAGTTTTCAAAGCCTAAAGATCCAAATACATATAATACTAAGTCAATTACATTTTTAAATTCCTCGTCTAACTGATCTGGCGTACAAAAGATATGTGCATCGTCTTGTGTAAAACCACGTACGCGAGTCAATCCATGCAATTCGCCAGATTGTTCGTAACGGTAGACAGTTCCGAACTCTGCATACCTTTTCGGCAAATCTTTATATGACCAAGGTTTTGCATTGTATATTTCGCAATGATGGGGACAGTTCATCGGTTTCAATAAAAACTCTTCTCCTTCTGTAGGTGTGTGAATAGGTTGAAACGAATCTTCGCCATATTTTGCATAATGCCCTGAGGTAACGTACAATTCTTTATGTCCGATGTGCGGCGTAACAACTTGTTCGTAGCCGGCTTTTTTCTGTGCTTTACGTAGAAATTGTTCCAAACGATCTCTGAGAGCAGCACCTTTTGGTAACCATAAAGGTAAACCTTGACCTACACGTTGTGAAAAGTGAAACAGTTCCAATTCTCTTCCTAACTTTCTGTGATCACGTTTTTTTGCTTCTTCCAGTAAAGCTAAGTATTCGGTCAAGTCTTTTTGCTTTGGAAATGAAATGCCATATACGCGTGTGAGTTGTTTGTTCTTCTCATCTCCACGCCAATATGCACCAGCTACATTTAAAATTTTAATCGCTTTAATGATGCTTGTGTTTGGTATATGCCCTCCTCGACACAAATCCGTAAAAGTAGAATGGTCGCAAAAGGTAATTGTACCGTCTTCCAAGTTTTCGATCAACTCGGTTTTGTATTCGTTATTTTTGTATAGTGCAAGAGCGTCGGCTTTTGAAATCGAACGCATTTGAAACAAATGTTTTTCTTTCGCAATTGCTAAAATACGGTCTTCAACCTTCTTGAAATCAGTGTCTCCGAATTTGTGTTCACCAAAATCAATGTCGTAATAAAATCCGTTTTCAACAGCCGGACCTATGGTTAATTTGATGCCCGGATAAAGCTCCTCTAAAGCTTGTGCCATCACGTGAGAGGTAGAGTGCCAAAACGCTTGCTTCCCTTCTTTATCATTCCATGTATATAAAACTAAACTACCATCTGTGGTTAATGGCGTAACGGTTTCAACAATATTATTGTTGAATTTTGCTGAAATCACGTTACGTGCTAAACCCTCGCTTATACTTAAAGCCACATCGTGCGAGTTAACGCCTGAAGCATATTCGCGCACCGATCCGTCTGGTAATGTTATTTTAATCATTTTCTAAAAAATTTGTTGTGCAAATATACAAAACAATTAGCATTTGTTAAAGCTTGATTAATAAGAAATTTTTCAACCTTTTTAACGAAAGCTATTATTTAGAATTAATAATGACTTTTACGAAAAAATACAAGGGAAATCAAACTAATATTATTTTGAAAATATATAGACAAATAATTCTTTAGCTTTTACTCACAATTTCCGTTGATGTCACAACTTTGACCTTGTGTCATTTGCAGTTTCACTTCCGGATTTTTCTCTCTCCATTCATCAAATGATTTGGATAGTGTTTCCAAGAAAGCTTCGGCAGGTTGCGCGCCATAAACGCCGTATTTTCGGTCAAATACAAAAAACGGTACGCCTTTTACGCCAAGGTTTGCGCCTTCTTGTATATCTTGTTTCATTTGATACAAATATTGGTCGTCTGTGAAAGCCACTTGCAATTCGTTTTCGTCCAAGCCAACTTCTTTGCCCAATTGCGTTAAGGTTTCGAGGTCTGCCACGTTTTTACCTTCGGTAAAATAGGCTTTAAACAAACGCTCTTCGATTTGATCGCCCAAGTTTTTGGTTTTTGCAAATTGTATCAATTGATGGGCTTTTTGTGAATTGACCATCACAGATTTATCCAAATGATAGTCCAATCCGGCTTGTTTTGCCATTTCAGTTACATTTGCTAACATTCCTCGCACTTGCTCACGACTCATTCCTTTGTGTTTGACCAAATAATCTTCCTGACTTTCGGCTGCAACTTCAGGCATTGATGGGTCTAACTGATAGCTTTTCCATTCGATTTCTATATTTTCTTTATCGGCAAATTGTGCCAATGCATTTTCAAAATTTCTTTTTCCGATGTAACAAAATGGACACATTACATCGCTCCATATTTCTACTTTCATAATTTATTGTTTAGGCTAATTTTATTGGGGTTAAATTTTTTAATTCTTCGTCAGTAAAAATTCGATATTTTATTTGAAACGTTTTGCCCAAGGGCGTTTCGAGCGAAAATCCGCCAGCGCCAAATCCATCGGTTACATCCAAGGTAAAATGGGCGTGTTTCCAATATTCGAATAAATCTTTGT
>Ga0209075_1000959_pt1 | contig 27652 bp, 25 predicted proteins | sample Stecom2011_FD_187523 | JGI IMG/M metagenome (GOLD analysis project Ga0209075, IMG submission 187523) | Agricultural soil microbial communities from Utah to study Nitrogen management - Steer compost 2011 (SPAdes) (version 2) | ecosystem: Environmental > Terrestrial > Soil > Agricultural land...
AGTTACCGAACTAAACTTATTTTTGCACTTTATTTAAAATGAATCTAACATTGAATACTGATTTAGAAAGAGAAGAGCTGATAGAGATGATGGGCATCCATCTTCAAAACCAACATTCTATTTCGCCTCTTACAAGTAAAGTTTGGGGAACACTCATTATGGAAGGCAAGGACAAAGGCCTTACTTTTGAATATCTGGTAGAAAAACTTCAAGCTAGCAAAAGTAGCATCTCTTCGAGTCTAAATTTACTGGTAAAAACAAACAAAATCTATTATAACACTATCGAAGGTGATCGAAAAAAATATTTTAAAGCCTATCCGTTTAGCGAGCGATTCGTAAGGTTCTTAAAAAATATGGAATTCGAAAAAGCACTACTCGATAAAGTTATATCGTATAAGAGCAAGGAAGAGAAAACAGCCGAAAATTTTTGCTCTTTACAAAACATAAAAGCCTATAAAGAGCACCTTAACGAAATAGAGCAGCTAACCAAGAAAATGCTAGAGAAACTAAAAAAAATCGAACAAAAAAATCTTATCATCAACAATTAAATTTAACTTTAAAATATGAGCAAATCAATTATTTGGAGTGGATTATTAGCCTCGTTATTACTTGTTTCTTGTAATAAAGAAAATAACAATCAACAACAGGCACCTACTGCCCTACCGTTTCCGGTTATAGAAGTTCCTACAAAATCTCTAGTCGGGTACAATACTTATCCGGCAAATATCGAAGGTACTACAAACAGCGACATAAGAGCTAAAGTTTCGGGGTATATTACAAAAGTTTTAGTGGATGAAGGACAAAAGGTTCGCAAAGGACAAGTACTTTTTACTTTAGAAACTCAATCCATGAGTCAAGACGCTCAAGCAGCTATGGCTAATGTAAATGCAGCACAAGTAGAAGTGGATAGATTGATTCCATTAGTTGAAAAAAACATTATTAGCAGTGTGCAACTCGAAACAGCAAAAGCAAGATTAGCACAAGCAAAAAGCACCTATAGTAGCGTAGCGGCAACTATTGATTATGCCAACATCAGAAGTTCAATAGATGGGTATGTGGGCTCTATAAATTTCAGAGAAGGAACTTTAGTAAGTCCAGCCGATCCAATGCCTTTAACTACGGTATCTACAACAGAAGATGTATATGTTTTCTTTGCTCTTAACGAAAAAGACTACATAGATTTTATCAGTAGAGCCGAAGGAAAAACAAGAGAAGAAAAACTCAAAAACTTTCCGGAAGTAGAACTTCAATTGGCTAATGGTGCAGCCTATTCTGAAAAAGGAAAAATAGAAACAGTAACCGGACAAGTTGACAAAACAACCGGAACAGTAAGTTTCAGAGCTAGATTTAAAAACCCTAATGGAATTTTAGCTAACGGAAATAGCGGAACCATTCTTATACCAAAAGAATACGAAAACGTAGTAGTAGTACCAGAAGTAGCAACCTTTGAACAACAAGGTATTGATTATGTTTATAAAATACAAAACGATACTGCTTTTGCTACTATAATAACTATCAAGGATAAAGTTAACAGAATTGCTATCATCGAATCAGGTCTTAAACCAGGAGACAAAGTAGTGGTTGAAGGAATCGTTAAACTTCGAAATAATACTCCGGTTATACCACAAACCGTAAATTTCGATTCGCTAGTTAATTCTCTAAAACCTGTATTTTAAAAATCTATTAGATTATGTTAAAGAAATTCATAGAAAGACCGGTACTGTCTACCGTTATTTCGATTATTATAGTTATTCTAGGGGTTTTAGGAGTTACCGTACTTCCTATTACTGAATATCCTGAGATAGCTCCTCCTACTGTGCAGATTTCTGCAAACTATCCGGGTGCCAATGCTCAAACTGTTTTGGAAAGTGTAATCATTCCGATAGAAGAGCAAGTAAATGGTGTAGAAGGAATGGATTATATTACCTCTACTGCTACCAATACCGGACAAGCAACCATCAACGTACTCTTTAAGCAAGGAGTTGATCCGGATATTGCAACTGTAAACGTACAGAACCGAGTGGCTCGAGCTACACCTCTTTTACCTGCTGAAGTAAACCGTACCGGAGTAGTTACACAAAAGCAGCAAACAAGTGCTTTGATGTTCGTTTCGTTTTACTCCGAAAACGATAAGTTTGACCAAACCTACATCCAAAACTACCTAAATATCAACATCGTTCCGCAACTTAAACGAGTAAACGGAGTTGGAGATGCCAGTGCTTTCGGACAGCGAAACTACTCGATGCGTATTTGGCTTGACCCTATAAAAATGGCAAACTACGGGTTGGTTCCGTCTGATGTTACTGCCTCTATCAACGATCAAAGCTTAGAAGCAGCTGCCGGACAATTGGGTGAAAATAATGCAGAAGCCTTTCAGTATGTTATTCGCTATAGCGGAAAATATAAAACACAAGAACAATACGAAAACATCGTAATTAAATCATTAGATAACGGACAAATCCTTTATCTAAAAGATGTTGCAAAAGTTGAAATGGGAGCTCAAGGATATACTGGAGTATCTCGATATAACGGACTCCCGGCTGCCGCTATGGCTGTTTACCAAACTCCAGGATCAAATGCACAAGAAATTATCAACGAAATTAAAGTTGAATTAGAAGAGCTCTCCAAATCAATGCCTGACGGATTGAATTATGTGATTACTTACGATACCAACCAATTTCTAGAAGCTTCTATATCTAAAGTAGTGGTTACACTCATTGAAGCCTTTATTTTAGTATTCTTCGTAGTATTTATTTTCTTACAGGATTTTCGTTCGACACTAATTCCGCTAGTAGCAGTACCTGTATCGATTATTGGTACTTTCTTTTTCTTGAATCTGTTTGGATTTACTATCAATATGCTTACACTTTTTGCCTTGGTACTCGCCATCGGTATTGTGGTGGATGATGCGATAGTCGTCGTCGAGGCTGTTCACGCAAAGATGACAAAAACAGGACAAAACGGAAAAGACGCTTCTATCAGCACAATGAGTGAGATTTCGAGTGCAATTATTTCTATTACTCTGGTAATGGGAGCTGTGTTTATTCCGGTAACCTTTATTTCAGGTCCTACAGGAGTATTCTATAAACAGTTCGGAATCACCCTTATTGTGGCTATTGCGATTTCGGCCGTAAATGCTCTTACGTTGAGTCCTGCTTTATGTGCTTTACTTTTAAAGTCTCACGAAGACGAACACAAAAAGAAAAAGAATTTTGGTCAACGTTTCTTCGATACTTTCAACCGAGTGTTTGAAGCTATGACGGATCGTTATGCACGAAGCTTTAAATTCCTTTTAAAACACAGATGGGTAACTTTTGCTATTCTTGCTCTATGTGGTGGACTTATCTATTTTGCTGGTAAAACAATGCCAACCGGATTTGTACCGAGCGAAGACCGTGGTTTTATTATGGCTAACTTTGAACTCCCTCAAGGAGCAAGTGGAGATAGAGTTATAAAATTCCAAGAAGAATTCAGACAATTAGCCATGCAAATCCCCGAAATAGAAGGAGTAACCATGGTATCAGGTTTCAGTTTCATCAACGGACAAGGTTCTAACTACGGAATGGGAATGATTCGTTTGAAAAGTTTTGACCAAAGAAAGGACAATAGCTCTTCTATTGACAATGTTATCGGAAAACTCTTTGGAGTAGCTGCCCAAATGCCAGAATCACGAAGCATCTTCTTTGCACCACCAAGTGTACCTGGATTCGGATTTTCGTCTGGATTTGAGCTAAAATTATTGGATAAATCAGGTGGAAGCTTGGACGAATTTAACCAAGTAGCCAATCAATATATCGGACAACTTATGCAACGTCCTGAAATTCTGTATGCACAATCTTCGTTCGATACTTCGTATGCACAATATGAAATTGAACTAAACGTACCTCGTGCTAAACAATCAGGAGTTTCAGTAAGCAGTATATTTTCTGCTCTTCAAGGTTATATTGGAGGAATTTATGCAGCCGACTTTATTCGTTACGGAAAACAATTCCGAGTAATGATTCAGGCCTTGCCCGAAGATAGAGCAACCGAAAGTGATTTGAGTAAAATATTCGTACGAACTGCATCAGGAGAAATGACACCAATTACGCAATTCGTCAACCTGAAAAAAGTTTACGGACCTCAGACTGTGAATCGATATAATCTATTTACCTCTGCAAACATTTCAGGAGCAAATAGCCCGGGATACAGTACCGGAGACGCTATTAAAGCAATTCAGGAAGTAAGTCAGCAAAATCTTTCTACTAGTTACGGAATTGATTTTACCGGACTCTCTAGAGAGGAAATTAATGCCAGTTCGCAAACAGCAATGATATTCTTCTTGTGTATTGTCTTCATCTATTTTATTCTTGCAGCCCAATACGAAAGTTATTTATTGCCTATGGCAGTACTTTTATCATTGCCTGGTGGAATTATGGGAGCTTTCTGGGCTCAGAAAATAGCTGGATTAGAAAACAATATTTATTTCCAGATTGCACTAGTTATGCTTGTGGGACTGCTCGCCAAAAACGCCATCTTAATTGTGGAATTTGCTATTCAAGGAAGGCGAAATGGACAAAGCATTGCTCAATCTGCCATTAGTGGTGCAAAAGCTCGTTTACGTCCGATTTTGATGACATCATTTGCTTTTATCTTAGGACTAATGCCTTTGGTATTCGCAACAGGAGTAGGATATATAGGAAACCGTTCGATTGCAACAGGAGCAGCCTTTGGATTACTTATCGGAACAATAATTGGAGTGTTTAATATTCCGGTATTGTATGCTATCTTCCAGTGGTTGCAAGAAAAAGTAAAACCAATTACAAAGAATTAGAAAAATTAGAGTTGGGATTTCATTTTAAATTATGGTGAAATCCCAAAACTCTAACATATTATACAACAAAATAATATACAGTAAATAAATGAAACATCGTTTTAAATATATATTGGTTTTAGGTGGTTCGCTAATGTTACAATCATGTTTTGTAGCAAAGAACTACGAAAGACCCGAAATAAATACAGAAGATTTATATCGTACTGAAATAGTAGCTAATGATACTGTTTCGATGGCAGACGTATCTTGGCAAGAATTATTCAAAGACCCTATTTTACAAGATCACATTCAAAAAGGTCTTCAGAATAACTTTGATATCAGAATAGCAATTCAGAATATTGCTGCAGCAGAAGCTAATCTAAAGCAACGAAAAATGGGGTATTTTCCTACTTTAGGAGCTAACGGAAGCTGGACACACCAAGAAATTTCAGGAAATAGCCAATTCGGAGCTATGTTTGAACGAATTGATCAATACCAACTCGCAGCTAACTTATCTTGGGAAGCAGATATTTGGGGAAAAATAAGAAGTAACAAACGGGCTGCAAATGCTCAATATTTACAGAGCATTGCCGCAAATCAAGCCGTAAAAACACAAGTAATCACAGGAATTGCTTCTATTTATTATCAGCTCTTAGCCTTAGATGCACAGCTTAAAATAGCAGAGCAAACACTCGAGAACAGAAATAAAAGTGTAGAAACTATTTTAGCCCTAAAAGATGCAGGTCAAGTAACCGAAGTTGCGGTTCAACAAACCGAGGCTCAAAAGTTTGCTACAGAAATAATCATCGAAGATTTAAAATACAATATTTCTATTCTTGAAAACACGATGAGTATCTTATTAGGAGAAAACTCTCAAAACATCCCGAGAAGTACTTTTGAAGAACAGGAATTAAACCCCGAGATTAATTTAGGCGTACCTGCTAATTTATTAAGCAGACGACCTGATTTAATTGCAGCCGAATACAATTTGGTCAATGCTTTTGAATTAGTAAATGTGTCAAGAAGCAATTTTTATCCATCTCTTACCATTACAGCCACAGGAGGATTTCAGAGTTTAGAGCTAGAAGACCTTATTAGTGCAAATTCAATTTTTACTAATATTGTAACCGGATTAACGCAACCAATTTTTAATCAAAGACAAATAAGAAGTCAACACGAAATCGCTAAAGCAAACCAAGAAAAGGCATTAATTCAATTCGAACAAGCCTTAAAAACAGCCGGAAAAGAAGTGTCTGACGCTTTAGCCAATTACGAAAACGAAACCAATAAAATTCAAATCAGAGAACAACAAGTGAATGCATTGAAAAAAGCATCTGAATATTCAGAAGAGTTATTAGCGTATGGTTTGGCTAATTATCTCGAGGTGCTTTCTGCTCAAGACAATGCCTTGAACTCTGAACTGAGTCTTATTGACAATAGATTTAAACAATTTAATGCCATTATAACGCTTTACAGAGCCTTAGGTGGTGGATGGGAGTAATACGAAAATTATGAAAAAAATACTTTTCCCTACTGATTTTTCTGAAACAGCTAACAATGCATTTATTTTCGCATTGAATATTGCTCAAAAGAACAATGCTGTAATTTATGTATTGCACATCTACAAAAGTCCGATTATAAATAGTCGAATTCCGGCCGAATTTATTTCAAAATACAATCTGGATGCCGAACTCAAGTCTTTTGAAAATTTCAAAGATAAATCAAAAGCCATGCATAAGTTTGCGGATGAAAACGGGTTTTCGGATGTTGAACTAAAGCTAATCCTTAGGGAAGGTTATTTTACCAAAAATATAAACGAATTTGTAGACGAAGAAAAAGATATCGACTTAGTGGTGATGGGAACAAATGGAGCTTCGTCTTATTTAGAAAAAACTTTTTTTGGTTCGAATACCGTAAATACTATCGAAAACCTGAACATTCCTGTCTTGAGTGTTCCTGCTAAGGCCAAGATAAATCAAGAAAAAACAATAGCTTTTACAACTCTATTTAAAGAAAAAGACAAAGAAGCACTCGAACAACTGATAAAAATAACCCAGAGATTCGAAACTAAAATATATTGTTTGCATGTAAATAAAAACAATAAAGATTTAGATAAGGTTTTGATTGAATGGAAAAAACATTTTGAAGGAAAACCAGTGGTGTTCGAGATTCTTAATTACGAGGGTTCGCTCAATAAGAGTATTTTAAATTTTGTGAAAGAAAATAAAATCGGAATGATTGCTGCTGTTTCTAGAAATTTAAACTTTTTCGAAGAATTATTCAGCCCCAGTTTTACTAAAAGCATAAGCTATGAATCAGATATTCCTATCTATATCTTTAAGAAGTAAGCGAAATCTGATGAGTATAAAATAAGCCAGCTATAAGTAGTTGGCTTATTTTTTTGTTTTAAAAAACAAGTTAAGTGTAACAAAATAATTTTACATTCGTCTTGCTTATATAAACAGAAAGTAATGAACCAAAAAGAATTTTTAGAGTTAGTTCTTCCGATAAAACAAAAAGTATTTCGTTTAGCAAAACGTTTACTTACTAGTACAGAAGAAGCAGAAGATGCAACTCAGGAAGTTCTTATAAAAATGTGGCATAAAAACGAAGAGCTCAACAAATATAATAGTATTGAAGCCATGATGATGACCATGACCAAGAATTATTGTTTGGACAGGCTCAAATCAAAACAAGCTTCAAATTTGCAACTGGTTCACAGTAATTACACAGGTAAAGAAGCCGGATTAGACAAACAAACCGAAGACAAAGACAAATTAAAATGGGTCGAAAAAATCATTAGCGAATTACCCGAAACTCAGAAAATGATTGTACAACTTCGGGAAATTGAAGAACTAGAATTTGAAGAAATTGCCCAAATTATGCAAATGAGCCCGACCAATGTGCGAGTTACGCTTTCAAGAGCAAGAAAAAAAATACGAGAAGAAATGACAAAAGTTAATAACTATGGAATTGCATAACATTAAAGAATTACTCCAAAAATATTTCGAAGGAGAAACTAGTATTCAGGAAGAAAAAAAACTGAAAAGCTATTTTACTTCTAAAAATATTGCTCCCGAACTTATGCAGTATCAATATATGTTCGGATACTTTTCTGAAGAACAACAAACCGAAACACAAAAAGAGTTTGTTTTGAAACAGAAAAACACAAAAAAATGGCTTTGGATGGTAGCCTCGGTACTAATAGTATCAGGAATCGGACTGACCCTCTTAAAACAGCCAAAGAATTCTGAGAATTTAGGCACCTTTGACAACCCGGAAATCGCCTTCGAAGAAACACAAAAGGCCTTACAGCTAGTAGCAGAAAACCTTAATAGAGGAAAACAAAAAATAGAATACATACAAGAATACGAAAACACAAAAAACTTTATTTTTAAAAACTAAAACACAAAAATCATGAAAAAGATATTCATCACATTAGTATTGGCTTTAGCTCCTACTCTATTCTTCGGACAATCATTATTTGACAAATTTGATGGACCTGAAGAAATCAAAACCGTAGTAGTCAACAAAAAAATGTTTGAAATGATGGGTAATGTCAAAACAAACGATAAAGATGCCCAACAATTTCTACGACTTATTAAAGGACTAGATAATCTAAGAGTTTTTACGACTACTGACAAAAAGTGGAGCTCCGACATGAAAGCAACTGTTGAAAAACACCTGAAATCAAATACCTTAGAAGAGCTAATGAGAATTTCGGATGCAGGTAAAAACGTAAAAATTTACGTAAAATCAGGAGACACATCAACTAAAGTAAAAGAATTACTTATGTTTATCGAAGACGGAAACAACGAAACCGTTCTACTTTCACTTACCGGAAACTTTGACATGAATGATATTTCAGCATTGACAGACAGAATGAATCTTCCGGGAGGAGAAGAACTCAAAAAAGCGTCTAAAAAATAACAGACAACACACTAAACATATACAGAATTTACTTTATACAAGAAGATGAAAAAACTAATTTATATCCCTTTACTGATAGTTGCAATGATGAGTTGCAACTCAGAACCAAGCCTGCAAAAATATATGGCTACAAACTCCGAAAACAGCAACTTTTTAGCCATTGATTTTGGAGCAGATATCTTAAAGGTAAGTAAAGACAAGCTTTCGGAAGACGAAAAACAAGCTTTGAATTCTTTTAAAAAACTCAATATAGTAGCCTTTAAAAAAACAGCTGATAATGAAGCACTGTATCAAAAAGAGAAAACAGAAGTTCAAAATATATTAAAAGAAAACTCTACGTATGAACAATTGATGCGATTTGGTTCAAAAAAACAAGGTGCGTCAATTTATGCAGTAGGAAAAGGAGAAAAATTTGACGAGTTTGTATTATTCGGAAATCAAAATGACACAGGATTTGCCATTGTTCGGATTATAGGTAAGAATATGACCCCAAATCATTTGATGAGTTTAATGTCTATTGTTCAGAAAGCAGATATTGATCAAGAACAAATCAAACCTTTGATAGAGAGCTTTGGAGGTAAAATTGAAGAAGAAATATAGTTATTTAATTTATATTTAATTTGGGTTAATTATAAAAGCCTCAGATAATTTTTCTGAGGCTTTTGTATTTCTTATTTTAATGTTTTTACTGAGTTTTTCAAAATCCAACCATTCATTCTATTTGGGAGTTCAACTTTATAGTATTGGTCCAAGGATTCTTGAATATATACTTTAGTACCTTCGTGAATGACAGCAGCATTGGATGCACTCGCATTGGGTTCTGATTTTACAGTAACAGATTCAGAAAAAACAATAGCAGGATTGTAGTTTTCGGATTGATTTTTTTCGAATGAAGCAATCATTACCGAAAGTATCGAACATACCAAAAACAACACGGCTAGTCCGAAAAAACTACGCTTTAATACAATTCTCGAAATAAAATAATATCCGATAAAACTCAATAAAACCAAAAACGAAAAACCAATAGCTATATTAGCCCAAATATCGTAATGATACACTGAGGTAAATCCGCTCAACCAATTCGAGAAACCTACTTTCGGAACCTCCGAAAAAGAATCAATCATCATATTTTGAGCAAACTTCAAGTTGTTTTTTACATCAGCATTATTCGGTTCTAATAATAATGCTTTTTCGTAATTATAAATGGCAGGAGCAATTTTATTGACTTTGTAATAGGCATTTCCTAAATTATAATACAATTCAACTGAATGCTGACCGTTATCTAGAATCTGCTCATATACTTGTATGGCTTCTTGATATTTTTCTTGTTGGTATAATTCATTTGCTTGATTAAATGAGCCCTGCCCGAACAATAAAATCGGAAATAAAAACAATATGCTTTGTACTATTTTCATTCTTAATAGTTTGTCAATTATAGGTTTGAATTACAAAATCACTTAATATTCTTCTCTAATTCGGTTATAGTTTTTACGGCCTTATCATAATCTTGTTCAACCTCAGAGGCTAAACTCGGAGCGTATCTTACGAGTTCTGCGCTTTCTAAAAGTGAAATAAAATCTTCAATAGCCTTCGGATTTGCATTTTTTTCCGAAAGAATTTCAGAGATTTTGTCTTTGCTCAACTCATAGGTTTCTATCTTTAATTTTGCTTTTAAGAAATTATGCAAAGCTCTCTCTAATGAATCATAAAACTTCTGTTTATCGTGTTGATTCTTTTTAGCATCAGAAAGGTATTTCTTAGCTAACTTATTAGTTGAACGAATCTTATTCCCTACTACATCGCTATCCCTCTCGTCTTTTTTGCGTTTTGCTAAAATCATTATCGGAATCATAACCAAAGGTAGAAATAGCCAAATATAAAAAGTTTTAGAGAACAAGAAATCTTGTTTTACAATGGGTTGCAGATTAGTTTTTAAATCAATAAAGCGAAATAAATTCTGCGATTCAACCTGATTTTGAGCAATCGTTACAGCTTCAGCATTGTGTTGATCACCACCCACCGGACCGTCAATCATATCAATCACAATTTCGTCTGAGGTCAAGGTTTTGTATGAGTTTGATGCCAAATCAAAATACGAGAAACTCATTGGTTTAATAATATATTTTCCTTGATATTGTGGAATAATAGTATATTTATCGGATACTTTTCCGCTCATTCCGGAAAGGGAAACTGTAATCTGTTTTTTCGAAATCGGATCATACATCTCTAACGCACTCGGAACCGCTGGTTTTGGAAGTGAAAATAACTCTAGGTTCCCTTTTCCTGTAACGGCTATATCTAGTTCAATAGTCTCTCCTTGCCTTACAGCTGTTCGGTTGGGAGTTACAACAAAATCAAAGGTACCGACAGCACCCGAAAAATCTTCGGGTCTTCCTTCCTCCGGAAGTGGTTTTACATTTACGGTTGTAGAACCAGTCGTAACTTTAAGATTGGTTACTCCGTAACTTCTTCTTCCGAAAATATCTCTTCGGTTTGTAGGATATTCAAACGCTACATCCAACGATAAAGGTGCAATGGTGAGTGTTCCAGATTTTTGAGGATATAAAACCACCTTTTTAATAACTACACTTCGGTATCTTTCATCTTTATAAATCTCATCTTTTGGATCTTCGAATCCGCCTTTAATTTCGATATTGTGTGCCCAAAAATCATTGTATTCTGGGGTTTGAGTCGGGATAAAGTTCCTAAATCCGGTATTTTCTCTGAAATATAATTTATAAAGAATGGTAATAGGTTCGTTCAGATAAGGATTTCGCTTAGAAACCTGTGCTACCAAATGCAAACTTTCATCGGGTTCGACAAGCGGAACAGAGGTGTCATTAGGTCTTTGAACAGGTTCGGTAACCGTAAGCTGAACAGGCTCGGTAGTATAGGTTTGTCCTTTTATTACGATTGATGCACTTCCTATAGTTAGCACACCTTGTTTGGTAGGTTGCAAAGTAAGTCCAAAACTTTTAGAAAAAGAGCGTCTCCCGTTTACCACAGATTGGCTCATGTGTTGGGTCATACCTCCAACCACTCTAAAGTTATCGAAATCAGGCAGCTGCAAATCATCTCCATCGGGAGTGTTCATCACAAATTCAATTCTTACATTTTCGTTTACTCCAATTTTAGTTCTGCTCAATTTGGCCGTAAACTCCACTTGAGCAAAAACCGTTTGAGTGAGTAAAAAAAGTAGTATAAATGTTAGTTTTTTCATTTGTTTAATCGTTGAGTTGTGAGTTTTTGAACGGTTTATTTTCGGTTAAACAATTTAACCTTTAAACCAACCTTTACCAATTTTTCTCTACTTGTCGGGGTTGTCCTTTTTTCTCTTCTAATTCTTTTTTCTTCTGTACGCGTTGTTGAATACCTTTTTCCTGATTTTCTACTGCATCGAGTAGGTTTTCAATTCTTTGTTTTGGCATTCCTCCTTGATTGCCTTCAGGTTGTTGATCTTGATTTCCGTCTCCTTGTTGATCTTGCTTATCTTCATTCTCTCCTTTATCCTGGTTTTGATTTTGGTTATCTTGATTTTCCTGATTATCGTTTCCTTTTTGATTTTCTTTATTCTGATTGTCTTGATTTTCGTCTTGGTTATCCTGATTGTCTTGATTATCCTGATTTTGATCCGGAGGAGGAGGATTTTTGTCCAACATTTCTTTAGCTAAAGCATAATTGTACCTTGTTTGTTCATCATACGGATTGTTTCTCAAGGCATTTTTATAAGCCTCAACAGCAGCTTGATAATTCTTTTCCTGCATTAAAACATTTCCTAAATTGTGATAGGCCTTGTGTTTTTCTGTTTTATCTGTAGAATTTTCAATGGCTTCAGTATATGCCAATTTAGATTCTTCATAAGATTTTTGTTTATAAATCGAATTGCCCAAATTATAGCTAGCTATAGATTTTTTTTCGGATTTTGACTTTTCGATACGGTAATTGGCCTCTGCATCTACATATTTTTGTTCAGCAAATTCTTTGTTGCCTTGTTGAAGATTTTTTTGAGCAAACCCCGTAACAGTTGCAAATAAAAATACCACAAGCACCGGAAGTTGTAAAGCTTTTTGTGATAGATTAGCTTTATTCAACAAAATCAAAATATGCGTTAAAAATCGTTTTATCTGTATCATTTGTATAAATCCGTATTACTCGTTAAACAAATTAAGTTTGCTAATCCAATACGTTTTTCTATCTAAAAACAATATATCTACTATCAGTAAAAAAAGTGCTGCTCCTAAAAACCATTGAAATTTCGAGTCGTATTCGGCTACTTCTTGACTTTCGAACTGTGTTTTTTCGATAGTATCCACTACCGCTTTAAAGTGTTCGACAACCTGATTAGAATTATTACCAAGAACATAACTTCCGCCTGATTCTCTAGCTATTTCTCTTAAGATTTGTGAATCGAGTTTTGTTATTACTACATCGTTATTCATATCTCTTAAAAAGCCATGAGTAACTCCGTTGATTTTTATAGGTATGCGTTCTCCTTTTTCTGTACCTACTCCGATGGTTAATACCTTAAGGTTGTTTTCTTTAGCTTTTAAAAGTGCTTCAGCAATGTTTTGTTCGTGATCTTCTCCGTCAGAAAGTAAAACTAATAATTTGTTTGTATTGATATCGTCAAAATAGGTACTTGACAACAAAATTGCTTCACTGATTGCTGTTCCTTGTGACGAAAGCATATCCGTATTCATTTGTTGCAAAAACATCTTAGCAGCGCTATAATCGGTAGTAATGGGTAAAACCGGAAAAGCACTTCCTGCATAAGCCACAATTCCTACTCTATCTGCTCCTAAGGTATTGATAATTTGCGAAACAACTTGTTTTGACTTTTCTAATCGACTCGGAGCCACATCTTCGGCTAACATACTTTTAGAGACGTCAATGGCAAAAACAATATCGATTCCTTCTCTTTTTACCGTTTCAATTTTTGTTCCAATTCTCGGATTAGCTAATGCTAGAATCAAAGAGAAAATTCCTAATAATAAGACCACTAATTTTAAAACTGATTTTAAAACTGATTTTTCCGGACTTAATTTACTCAATAAATCAGCCTCCGCAAAACGTTTCTGTTTCTTGGTTTTCCATAACTGATACAACAAGAATATCAGTACCAAAATCGGTATGATTAAAAGTAAATTCAGGTATTTTATTTCTTCTAATTCCATTTTTTTAGTCGTAATCTCATAAAGTCGAAAGTCAGCTTAACTTTAATACTTATATAAATCCTCTGAACAAAGTTTTTCTCAATAAAAATTCTAACAACAACAATATTCCTGCTAACAAGATAAAACTTCTGTATTTTTCGTCATAATTAAAGTACTTAAGCTCTTCGACATCGGTTTTTTCGAGTTTATTGATCTCTTCATAAATTTCGTTAAGCTTGGTGTTACTAGTTGCTCTATAATATTTTCCTCCTGTTGCAGAAGCTATATCTCTCATTAGTTTTTCATCAATTTTCACTTCCATCATTCTATACAAAAGGCCTCCATTTGGTGCGTAAGCATAGGGCATTTCGGCCATTCCGTTTGTTCCGATTCCGATGGTATATACTTTTATTCCGTACTCTTGTGCAATTTCGGCTGCTGTTCTCGGCTCTAAAAACCCTGAATTATTTTCTCCGTCTGTCATCAAAATAATCACTTTGCTCTTGGCTTGACTTTCTTTGAGTCGGTTTACTGCTGTTGCCAATCCCATTCCGATAGCAGTTCCATCTTGCAACACATTATCGTACTTTATATCTCGGATGGCATTCAGAATAATTCCTTTGTCACTGGTTACAGGCGTTTTTGTATAACTTTCGGCTGCATAAACTACCAACCCGATTCGGTCAGTCGGTCTTTCTCGAACAAATTCAGAAGCTACTCTTTTTAAAGCTTCTAAGCGATTAGGTCTTAAATCGCGTGCCAACATACTACTTGAGACATCAACCGCAATCACAATATCAACTCCTTGTGTGCTTCGGGTTCTGCTGGTCACATCAACCGTTTGTGGTCGTGCCATCCCAACAATAATCAATCCTAAAGCTGCCAAACGCAACACAAACAAAATAGGTTTTATCTTTCCTAACCATGAACTTGTAGCTTCAAAGCCTTTGAGCGAACTCATTTTTAAGGTAGCTGACTGCCTTTTCCGGGTAACTACAAACCAAGCAATCAAGAACGGAAATAAGGCAAAAAGCCAAAAGAATTCAGGATTTAAAAATGTTACGTTTGTCATAATTATCTTATTTGTCCTAATTCTATCGAGTTAATGATTCGGTCAATGATTTCTACTTTGTTCAGGTCTGATTCGTCAATCACAGTAATTATCTGTTGAAAAGAGTTATTTTGTTTGAATACTACTATTTCATAATATTTCTTTTTACTTTGTTTAGCTTCTTGGTCTAAAACATCAAAAGTTCCTGAAGCCTTTAGTCCTGATGTGCCTGATACAGTATTAAATTCCTGTACATTCATCAGGATATTCTTGGCATTGTAACTTTCGAAATATTGATAATTCAGTTCTAACAAAACCTCTGGAGTTAGTTTCTCAGAAGCATTTTCACCGGTTTGATCTGGTTTAAAAACCATTGTTTTTATCTCAACATATAAATTATCCCATATCCTTCCGTACGAAAATCCGGCATATTCTTTTGCCATCATTTTCATTTCTGGGTTTACTTCCTCGGTTATTCTTTTCAGCACTTTTGGAGTTTCAATTTTTATTGGAGGATTTCCGTATTCTGAAGTAATCCATTCTGAGGTTAAAAACTCAGTTGTTGGGCTTCCAAAGAACTTATTTTTAACGGATGAAATTCCGCTCGTTGCTATCCAATAAGCCAATCCGATTACAATAATAACTCCTGCAGCAAACGAAATGTTTGAAATCATTTTTTTCTTTTTCCGTTTTCTTTCCAACTCCAAACGCAATTCCTCGTTTCTTTCTGCCTCTTCTTCTTCCGGGGTTTTAAGCGGAATAATTCCGTGCATGGTTCTAAGTGTTTTTTCTACCGTATTTCGGTCTTCAACAATTTCGAACTCCAATGGCTTTGATTTGGCAAACTTCACTAAATCAGCCTGTTTCAATACTTTTTCGAGCGATATAATTATTTCATCAGAAAAGGCTAATTTTCTTCTGACAGCTGTTCGTTTTAAATTTTCGATAAGTTCAGCCGTTGTATTTTCCATAGCTGGAATTTTCACAGCTTCTTCGAGATAAGTCCTAGCAATATCTGTAAGTTCGGAATAATAATCTTTAACAGCACCTTTTTCGATAAGTTGTTTTTCTTCAAGTTTTTTGAGTCCGATGGTAGCTTTTTCAATAGGTGTATAGATAATTTCAGGTTCTTTAGTATGGTTTTGTCTCTTTTTCCAAACGAAAAAAGCCCAAACTCCCAATCCCGCAATCACTAATCCGATTAACAACCACAACCACCATTTTGAGGAGGACTTTTGAGTGTCTCCTATTACGTCTTTAATGTCAAAAAGAGGTTGCTTTAAGGTATCCACCTCTACGTTATTGACATAGATAAACATCGAATCTGTTAGATAAGATTTGTTGTCAATCACTACCTTGAGTTGCGGAATTACATATTTTCCTGAATCGAATTGTGTAAGTCCGTATTTCTTGACAAGTTCCCATTTGGCCCTATCTTTTTTATCAATAATCGTATCGGTAGGGTAATCTTCTAAAACTTCTAATGCTCCGAACAATTGTTCTTTCGGGAAAAAAACAGTCGAAGCCGTATCTACTTTTGTTTTTAAAATCAAATGGAATTGAGAACCTATACGGATTTCTGTGGAGTCCGTTGAAGTTTCTATTTTTTGGGAATGTGAAACTTGAATTCCTATGAATATAAAAAATATGTAAAGTAGTTTTTTCATTTTGTTTAGACGGCTTTCTTCCTCCTTCTTAATACTAAAATTTAAATCCTTATCTGGCTCTAAAATATCCTAACAGCTTTTTAGCATAATCTTCATCCACTCTTGTGCTTATTGTTCCCGCTCCACATTTGGTAAATACTTCCTGAAAATATTTTACTTTTTCTTGATAGTATTTTTCGTACTCCATCCGAACTCTTTTTGAACCTGTATTGATAAATTTTTGCTGTCCTGTTTCTGCATCCAGCATATTTACCAGCCCTATATTTGGAAGTTTTTGTTCTTTTTCGTCAAAAATTCGTATTCCTGTTACATCGTGCTTTTTCCCTGCAATTTTAAGGGTATGTTCATAATCACCAGCCATAAAATCAGATATCATAAACACAATAGCTCTTTTTTTCTGAACTCCGGACAAAAATTTTAAAGCTTCGGACACGCTTGTTTTATTGCTCTTTGGTTTAAATTCGATGAGTTCTCTGATAATTCGCAACACATGAGATTTGCCTTTTTTAGGCGGAATATACAATTCTATTTGATCTGAAAATAAAATCAGTCCTATTTTATCGTTGTTTTGAGTGGCCGAAAATGCTAGAGTAGCTGCAATTTCGGTAGCTGTATCTTTTTTGAATTGTAAGTTCGTTCCAAAATTTCCAGAACCACTCACATCGACCATGAGCATCATCGTAAGTTCTCTTTCTTCTTCAAAAACTTTGATATATGGCTCATTGTATCGCGCTGTTACGTTCCAATCAATAGCTCTAACGTCATCACCGAACTGGTATCTGCGTACTTCGCTAAAGGTCATTCCTTTCCCTTTGAAGGTCGTGCTATATTCTCCTGAAAAAAGATGATTGCTTAACCTTCGGGTTTTGATTTCTATTTTACGTACTTTTTTGAGTAGTTCTTTTGTATCCATTTTCTGAAAGTCTTAATATCTGAAAGTCGAATGTCAAAAGTCAATTTGTTATGACTTTACGACTCTGGAACTTTATGACTGATTAAGGTACTTCAATTTCGTTTACAATTTTGTTGATGATATCAACCGAGGTCATATTTTCTGCCTCTGCTTCATAAGTAATTCCAATTCTATGACGAAGAACATCGTGAACCACAGCTCTCACATCTTCTGGAACCACATACCCTCTACGTTTGATAAAGGCATAACATTTTGAGGCTAAAGCTAAATTAATACTTCCTCTTGGAGAGGCTCCAAAACTGATAAGTGGCTTGAGACTTTCTAATTTATATTTTTCAGGATAACGGGTTGCAAATATAATATCGAGTATATATTTTTCGATTTTTTCATCCATATACACTTCTCGAACTGCTTGTTGTGCACGAAGAATCTGATCAGTAGAAACTACCGCATTTACTTTTTCGTAAGCACCTTTGAGGTTCTGACGCATCACCATTCGTTCGTCTTCCATTTTCGGGTAATCGATAACGGTTTTAAGCATAAATCTATCCATTTGAGCTTCCGGAAGCGGATAAGTTCCTTCTTGTTCTACTGGGTTTTGAGTTGCCAAAACCAAAAAAGGTCGATCGAGCTTAAAGGTTTCTTCGCCAATAGTCACTTGTTTTTCTTGCATCGCTTCTAAAAGTGCCGATTGCACTTTTGCAGGAGCACGGTTAATCTCATCTGCCAAAACGAAATTAGCGAAAATAGGTCCTTTTTTTATAGAAAATTGATTGTCTTTAATATTATAAATCATTGTTCCGACCACATCAGCAGGAAGCAAATCTGGAGTAAACTGTATTCTGCTAAAGCTGCCCTGAACAGCTTGCGAAAGGGTATTGATGGCCAAAGTTTTTGCCAATCCAGGAACTCCTTCGAGCAAAATATGACCTTGTCCTAAAAGCCCGATAAGCAATCTGTCAACCATATACTTCTGACCTACGATTACTTTGTTCATCTCCATCATCAACAAATCAATAAAGGCACTTTCTCTTTCGATTTTTTCGTTAATCGCACGAATGTCTAAAGTAGTTGTGTTTTCTTCCATATCGTTTTTATTTTTTCTCTAAATTTAGCTCTTCCAAGGATCTAAAGTCGCAAAAACTATTACAATAAAAAACTTTTTATTTTTTTGTGTCTTATGTCTTGGCAAGAAATCATAAATGCTGTTTTCTAATTCGAATGCAAATTGAAAATTTTGTAAGACTATACGTGTTAATACATCGTTAAAAGTTTTGAGTTCTATAAGCTTTTAAGGATAATTTATCAGTTATTTTTTATAATTTTAAGGACTTAAATTTTTATACTGATGAAAACCATACTTTCGCCTGTAATTGCAGGAACAATGAACTGGGGTACTTGGGATAAGAACCTGAATACCACTCAAATGTCAAATTTAATTCAAGTATTTTTAGAAAACAACGTTTCGTCTTTTGATTTAGCCGACATCTACGGAGGCTATACTACTGAAGCTTCTTTTGGCAAAGCCTTAGAAAAGACCAAGACAGACCGAACAAAATTACAACTTATCTCAAAGTGTGGTATCCAATATGTAGCCGAATCACGAGAGAACAAAATTAAACATTATCAATACGACAAAGACTACATCATTTGGTCGGTTGAAAATTCACTCAAAAATCTTCGTACCGACTATTTGGATATACTGCTCTTACATCGTCCGAGCCCGCTTATGGAAGCAGATGAAATTGCAGAAGCTGTTGCTAAACTCAAGGCAGATGGCAAAATTATTGATTTTGGAGTTTCAAACTTTACCAGCTCTCAAACCGAACTCATTCGCACCAAAACTCAGGTAGATTATAATCAAATTCAGTTTTCGGCTACACATCACGAAGCCATGACAGACGGAAACCTTGACTATATGCAGATTCACAACATCAAACCGATGGCGTGGAATCCGCTTGGAAGTGTTTTTAGAGAAAACACATCACAAACCCGACGACTCAAAGAGCTATTGGCTAATCTTGTGCAAAAATACGGAGTAGGTTCAGACACCATTTTATTAGCTTGGATTTTGAAACATCCAGCCCAAATCACTCCGATTGCAGGAACAGTAAACGTTGCTCGTATTCAAAACTTACAAAAAGCAACCCAACTCGATCTTGATAAAGAAGATTGGTTTGCTATTTGGACAGAAAGCATGGGACATAGAGTGCCTTAATTTAACTTTCAGATTTAGAGTCTCCATCACTTTAAATCTGAAAAAATTCAACTTATAACACTATGATTAACAAACGTATTCTGATAAAGAACTTACTCGCTTATATGGACGAAAATAGTTTTTTCGACAGAAAACGTCAGCTCAATCTACATACTAAAGAAGGAAAGGCCAAATTTGTGAAGCATATTTGCGCTTTATCGAATTCTAATCCTGAAAACAATTCCTATATTGTTGTTGGAGTAGAAGACAATAACGAAATTTCAGGAACGGATTTTTATGACGATAGCCGAATCCAAAACTTAATTGATGCCAATCTTGAAAATCCTCCGCTAATTTCTTACGAAAACATTCCGTTTCCAAATCTTCCTAAAGGAAAAGTTGTCGGACTTGTAACCATCAAACCTACTCCTAAAGAGTCTTATTTTAAAAGACCTCTTTGGAATATTCCTTATCGGGCTACTTATGTTCGTAAAGGAAGTTCGTCCGCTCCACTCGATAGCGACTATAAACCCAATTATCAGAACAAAGAAATCGTTCAGAGTATCGAATTAAACTCCCGAAATAGCATCAAAGACACACTTGATGCGGTAATGGATTTTGTGAATAACAAACACAAAGGAATCACTACTAAATACAAAGTTTTTCGAGAACTTTTTGTGATTTGCTGGGCAGGAATTGAAAAAAAAGTCGAGGATAAATCTTTCTGGACTCGAGTCGACATTGAGTTAATTAACGAACAAGTAAAGCTCTTTTATTCCACGCTGGATGAAGTAAAAATAACGTACGACCAAAATAGTTTTACCATTACCGAATATGTTCCGCTTGGAATAAACGGAACTTTGGATTTTTTTCCGCTCGAAAAAACCGTTTTAAACTTTTTTGACAACGGAAGTTATACCATAACAACCGAAATGCTTTTTAATCCTCCGAAATGCGATAAAAAAACACTGTTCCATATGTATAACAGTGCTGTATCGCTTCTTAAAAAAGTTAGCAAAAACATTCATCTTACCGAATCTGAAACTCTTGATTTAAAAAACCTGCCTTCGACTTTGTTGGTTTGTTATCTAAACGGATTTGACGAGGCTCTAGACAAGCTAACTCTTATAAAAGACCATTTAAAAGAGAACTATCCTAACGCGTACAGAAATTATAAGGAAGTAATGCGTATTCAAAGAAAAATCAAGTATTGAAGTTGTTGTAAAAAGGATTATAAACTCAAAAAACCGACAACTCAAAAAGCGTTGTCGGTTTTTTAGTGTTTTGTAATATGCGATATTAAAACCCGTAGTTAACTCCTACTCCAAATACTTGACGTGTTTGAAATCCTTTAAAGGCATTGTCATCATAAATAGTTTGGAAGGTAAGATTAGCAGAAATATATCGGTTGATAGTCATTACGATATTCATCTGATAATCCAAATCAACATTTTGTGGGTCTTCAAGATAATTCGAATATAAATTCAATATATTTTCCATTGAGATATTTTCCATGATGTTGAATTTATAATAAGCAGAAGCGTAGAAACCCAATTCATAGCGCATTGATTTATTCGCATCTACACCAAAATAATCTCCGTCCACATAATCTACATCAGACGTAAAGTCATCGGATACGAAAGTAATTTTAGAAGTAGCAGGAGCTAAATTAACCTTAAGATTATCTGATTTTTTCCATAACATACCCGGACCAAAAGTCAGATAACCTGGAGACATAAATTTAGTGTTATTTTCTCTAATTTCTTTTCCGTTAGCATCTTTGTCGTACACATATCCATCAGTAAATTGTGTTCTGAAATTTAAAAAGAATGAGTAATACCAATATTCTGATGCTCGTTTACCAACCACTGAATTAAACTCTAAACGGTCGGTTGTTTTTTTCTCAAATTCTGCGTTTTTCGTTTGTAAAATTCCGTATTCAGCAATGATTTTGTTGTCCCAAGTCCAATCATTTTTTTTATAATTAAAATCATAATTCAAACCTACATTTCCAGAAAAGTTATTTTCTCCTCCTGCTAACCAATTATCAAAAGTAGATTGATTAAACAAAAATGAGATGTTTCCTCCTCTTGTCCATACCTTGGCAGAATCCTGTGTTTCTTCTTGAGCTTGTGCTGTAATTCCTACAAACAGCAAACAAGCCATCATTAGTTTTTTCATTTTTTGTATAATTTTGGTTTAAAAAATCGATGCAAAGATATTTGTTTTTTTAACACATTCTTACTTAAATCCTTTAAAAACAACAAAACCTCAAAAAGAAGTCTCTTTTTTGAGGTTTTACTGTGATTATATTAAAGTGAAATTATTTTAAGTATGAATGTGCTGTTGTATCTTGTTCGTCTTCATTATTTTTCTTAAAAATTCGAAGTTGTTTTAGCCAATACACCATAAAATAACAACAGATTATAAGAAAAATCCAGTTAATGATATTTGCTGTCCACCAGTTTTCTAATTCTGTTTTAGCAAAAAAATTCATAGGTATAAATAAGATTTGCTCAAAAAGATACTGAACTCCTTCAAAAAATGATTTCATCACTATTATATTATTGTTTTACATTTGCAAATGTATAAAATTAAAATATGATTACAAATATTTTTAGCCGGTCAAATCCGATGAATTTTTTGATCTGCCTAGTCATACTGCTTTTGGCTTTTATTTTTTCATCGATAAAGATGTATCGAGCTGATTTTAGTATTACGGAGAGCATAGCGTATTTTTCGATATTTTTCGTACTTATCTTTACGATGTTTCTGACGGATTTTATTGCTAAAAAAAGTAACTTAAACAAAAATGATAGCTATGCCATTATTTTGTTCACTTTGTTTTTACTACTTATCCCGGAAACTTTATCCGACTTTTCGGTTGTAGTGTCCAACGCTTTTGTCTTGTTGGCTTTAAGGCGTCTTGTATCTTTACAATCCTTAAGCCAGTCTAAACAAAAAATATTAGATGCTTCGATTTGGATTTCGATTGCTTCAATTTTTGAGTTTTGGTCTATACTGTTTTTTCTACTAATTTTTATCGGAATAATCCTCTATGTATCAAATGATTTTCGAAACTGGATAATACCTTTAGTCGGACTTTTCTCAGTATTCATACTTTTATCTTTATATGCTTTTATAATAGATTATGGAATTTTTGACTACATCTTCGATAAAGCGGTGGTAAAACTTGATTTTAGCGATATTTCCGCTATATTTCAATCTTTTTATGTGGTGGTTTTTTTAGTGATTTTTATAACATTTTTAGTTTCACAGTTGATTAATTTCCGTAATTATTTAGCTTCACTACAAAACACTATTAAAATAATGGTAGGACTTTTACTTCTTGCCTTGTTCGTCTATTTAATTTCAGAAAACAAGCATAGTTTACTTCTGTATTGCATAGGACCTTTGTCAATTATCGGGTCTAATTTCATTAATTCTCTTAACAGAGATTGGCTCAAGGACGCTTTATTATATACAGTAGTGATTCTGAGCTGCATTTCTTTTTATTTATTCATTTAATTCAATAAAAAAAGGATTTACTGTATTGTAAATCCTTTTTTTTTATGCGAGTGAAGTATATTTAATTTACTTCTTTAATCAAATACAGGTAAACCGGAAAGTGATCGCTATAACCTACTTGATTATTTGTATTTCTTAAAGGATAACCTTTGTATTGTCCGTCTTGCTGAACCAAATAAGGTTTGTTAAAGATTCCTGCTTTCCAATATTTATAAGTTGAATAATCTTTATCGTTATTATCTAAAAAAGAACCTGTGATTATAATTTGGTCAAACAAATCCCAAGCATCGCGATACGCTAAGGTTCCTAATCCTTTTCTTGACATTTCTTCAAACGGATTAAACATTCCATTCATAGGAGTTGATTCTTTTTTACGCTCTGCTCCTAATGATTTTTTGATGCTTTTATTATAAGGACCGTCATTAAAATCTCCCATTGTCATCACTTTAGCGTGCGGATTGATTTTTTGAAGAGAGTCGATGATTTTCTTGTTTAAGGCTCCTGCTGCCTCACGATACGGACTACTTCTTTTTTCTCCACCAGAACGCGAAGGCCAGTGATTTACAATAAAATGCATTTCTTCTCCATCCAGATAGCCACTTACTAAAAGTTGGTCTCTAGTGTAAACTCTTTTCCCGCTTCCGTCTGTATTGGTTAGGTACAAAGGAATACTTGAAGAGCTAGTCACGATAAAATCTCTTTTTCTATACAAAAGCGCAACATCAATTCCTCTCCTATCAGGCGAATCGTAATGAACGATTCCGTAGTCTTTAGAAATCATATTAGGTTGCTTTATCAAGTCTTCTAAAACTCCTCTGTTTTCTACTTCACACACTCCTATAATAGTTGGTGCTTCGGTATGTTGGTCATTTGTCCCGATTTCTGGGATAACACGACTTAGATTGCTTAGTTTTTGATTGTATTTTTTGTAAGTCCAAGAATTTCTGCCTCTTGGAGTATATTCTTCATCAAAAATCTCTGGATTTCGAATAGTGTCAAAAAGGTTTTCTAAGTTATAAAACGCTATAGTATGTACTTTATATCGCTTTTGAGATTGAACAGAAAAAACCACTAAAAAAGTAAGTAGTAATGTGGCAAAATTTTTAATTTTCATACACTGAATTATTTGTTGGGTGTTAGTATTGTTAATATTAAGCTAATGTAAACTTATAAACAAAATTCGGGGCAAAGGTAAATAATATTATTAAATGATGTACATTTGCGGCAGTTAAGAAATTGTTTCTTGACTCAAAATGACTTAATAATTTTTTTAATTTATTTATGAGAAAACTCGTATTGAGCATCTTATTTTTGATGCAAGCTGTTTTGGTTTTTGCTCAGCAAACCGGTTCTATTACAGGTAAGGTTGTTGATTCAAAAAATCAAAAATCACTCCACAATGTGGTAGTATCTCTTCAAAACACCAATTTCACAAAACTTACAGATATAAATGGTGTTTTTATGTTTGAAGAGGTTACTTCAGGAAATTATTTGATACAAATCAGAAGTAACGGTTATGTTACACAATTGTTCCCGATACAACTAGAAGAAGGGCAATTGCTTGATTTATCAACTATTATCTTAGAAGAAGATATCACTGCAGAGCAACAATTAAGCTTGATTACATTAACCGAAAGTGACTTAGGAGATGATAACTCTGGTTCAGAAACAACTTCGGGATTACTTCAGGCTTCAAGAGATGTGTTTGAGCAGGTTGCTGCTTATAACTGGGGGCAAGCTCGTTTTAGAGTAAGAGGATTAGATAATGAATACGGAAACATTATGATTAATGGTATTCATATGAATAAACTATATGACGGAAGACCTCAATGGAGCAATTGGGGAGGTTTAAACGATGCCACTCGTAATCAAGAATTCTCCTCAGGCTCAAGACCATCAGACTATACCTTCGGAGGAATCTTAGGAACTCAACATATCAATACTAGAGCTTCTCACCACAGAACAGGCTCAAGGGTTTCTATACTAGGAACCAACACCAACTACAACTGGAGAGTGATGGGAACTCACGCTTCAGGAATGGACAGAAACGGATGGGCTTATACAGTTTCGGCTTCTTATAGAATGGCAGACGAAGGACATTTTGACGGAACAGACTATAACGCAGCATCTGCTTTTTTGGCTGTTGAAAAAAGATTTAACGACAATCACAGCTTAAACTTCACTTCTATCTACGCACAAAACAGTAGAGGAAAAAATTCGCCAAATACAGAAGAAGTTAATGACTTAATGGGAGTAAGATACAACTCATATTGGGGATGGCACAACGGAAAAAAACGCAACTCGCGTGATAAAGACGTAGAGGAGCCGGTTTTAATGTTAAGCCACTACTGGAAGCTGAGTGACAATACCAGATTAAACACTAACGTTGCTTATCAATTCGGACATATTGCCAATTCGCGTATTGATTTCTTTAAAGCAGATAATCCAGATCCTACTTATTACAGAAACCTTCCTAGTTATGCCACAACCTATTTTGACAATGGACAATGGATCGGAGGTACTCAAGCTCAAACAGATGAAGCTCAGAGACTGGAAGATCAATTTTTAAACAACAGTCAGCTTAATTGGGATAATATGTATTATGCAAACTCGAATCCGGAACTAAACGGACGTAGTGTGTATGTATTATACGAGGACCGAGTAGAAGACAAATTATTCACTGCCAGCTCTATTCTAAACTCAAGACTTTCTGACCACATTACCTTAAATGCAGGTGCAAACTATCGAAAGTTAAAATCTGAAAACTTCCAACATCTTACTGACTTATTAGGAGGACAATATTTTATGGATTACGATCCGTTCTTTATGAGTTATCCTAATAACGAAATGCAAGCAGACCTTAGAAATCCGGACAGAGCAGTTGGTGAAGGAGACCGATTTGGATATAATTATATCCTTCATGCAGACGTTGCAGATTTCTTTACTCAATTTAAATTTACGTATGACAAATTTGACTTTTATTTAGGGCAAACTTATAGTCATTCAAGATATCAAAGAGAAGGACTTTTCCAAAATGGTATTTATGCAGATAATTCTTATGGAAAAGGAAAGTCAATCACTTTTGAAAACTTCGGTTTTAAAGGTGGATTAACCTATAAAATCACCGGTCGCCACTTATTAGACTTTAATGCTTTGCATATGACCAAAGCACCTACCTTAAGAAACACCTTCCCAAATGCTCGTTTGAGCAATGCTATTACTAACGGGATTACGAGCGAAACTATTTCGAGCGTGGATGCAAGTTACATTATTAGAGCTCCAAGATTCAAAGGACGTCTAAGCGGATTTTACTCTAAAATTCAGGATGCAACCGAAATCGGATTCTTCTTTACCGAAGGACTCGGATTGCTTGGTGAAGGTTCTGATGGAAACCAGTTTGTAGCAGAAATTATAACAGGTTTAGATAAACAAAACCTAGGGGTTGAATTAGGTGCTGAATACCAAATTACTCAAACTCTTAAAGCTACTTTTGCTGGAACTATCGGACAATATATCTACAGTAACAACCCGAATGTATCTGTAAATATCGATAACCTTAAAGGAATCTATAACCTAGGAGAAGCAAAACTTAAAAACTACAGACAATCAGGTATGCCTCAAACGGCAGCTTCGTTAGGATTAGAATACAGAAGTCCTAAATTCTGGTGGATTGGAGCTAACGTAAACTATCTGGACAACAACTATCTTGATATTTCAGCTATTATGAGAACAGACAACTTCTTTGCAGCACCAGGAAATACAGGATTATCTATTGCAGACTTTGTTGACCATAACGGAAACACCGTTAATGTGTACGAGACAGGTAGAGAATATCTAAAACAAGAGAAGTTCGAATCTATTCTACTAGTAAATTTAGTCGGAGGAAAATCATGGAGAATCAATAATAAAACCATTGGGTTCTTTGCTAACATCAACAACCTATTTGACATCGAATACAAAACAGGCGGTTTCGAACAAGGACGTAATGCAAGTTTTATGGAAGTTTACCAAGATAACCAAGGCCCTAACCGTTCTTTCGGACCTAAATATTTCTACGGATTCGGACGTACCTTTATGGTAAACCTTTATATGAACTTCTAATTCATTAAATGAAAAAATTATGAAAACAAACATTTTAAAATATAGCTTACTTACTGCAATAACACTAATGCTAGTTACATCTTGTGTAAGTGAAGATGATTATGCACTTCCAACATATAAGAAAGTAGTGCTCTCGGAAAATTTTGAATCTTCTCCTCACGGGAGCGGTTCAAATGAAGTTCCTGTAAATTTAGAAGGTTGGGTAAACGTAAACCTTGGAACAGGAACTAGAGTTTGGGGTGTAAAACAATACGACAACAATAAGTTTGCAGAATTTTCATGATTCTATTCTGTTACTCCTGAAGTAGATGAATCTTGGT
>Ga0209075_1000960_pt1 | contig 27641 bp, 20 predicted proteins | sample Stecom2011_FD_187523 | JGI IMG/M metagenome (GOLD analysis project Ga0209075, IMG submission 187523) | Agricultural soil microbial communities from Utah to study Nitrogen management - Steer compost 2011 (SPAdes) (version 2) | ecosystem: Environmental > Terrestrial > Soil > Agricultural land...
CTCAAATATACACCATTTCACCCACACCCTAAACCCTCTGAAAATCCTTTCAGTCAGCGAAATCCTACTGTTTCCTTGGAATCTGGTAAAGATCTTAACCGTTAAGAACGGATAGGGGGTGTTTCAACTACTGGATAAGTTGTAATTTTTACAGCGTTTTTTTATCAACATGTGCTGGACAAGTAATTTTCCAACCCTACTCTCTCTCATACTTAAGCAATCGCAACGCATTTAAAACAACAATCACAGTAGAGCCTTCGTGACCAACTACAGCGGGTCCAATGGCTACAATACCCATTAGCGTTAAGGGAACCAGAACAGCCACCATTCCCAGACTGATAATGAGATTTTGCTTGATAATGCGTTTTGCCTGGCGACTAAGTCCGATGGCAAACGGAAGGTTGTCTAATTTGTCGGCCATCAACGCAATGTCTGCAGTTTCTAAAGCAACGTCCGATCCGGCGGCACCCATCGCAATTCCTACCGTGCTTTTTGCCATCGCTGGCGCATCGTTCACGCCATCGCCAACCATCGCAACACTGCCTTCTTGTGCTTTTAATTGTTCTATGGCGGTTACTTTATCTTCAGGAAGTAAATTTCCCAAAGGATCAGTAATACCGATGTTTTTGGCAATCGCATTGGCCACTTTTTGATTGTCTCCGGTGAGCATTACCATGTGCTTAATGCCTATGTCCTTCAACGCGGCTAAGGTTGCAATAACTTCAGGACGCGCCACATCCATCGCGGCTATAATTCCTAAATAATCAGCTCCCTGATGAACAATCATTGCGGTGTGGCCTTCCGATTCGAGCACCGCCATTTCTTGGTCGATTTCGTCCGGAACAGGTTTTCCCGTCAGTTCTTCAAAAAGTCTGCGATTTCCGATGTGAACCAAATCTCCATTCCAATCGGCTTTGATACCTCTGGCAATTAAGGCTTTTAAGTTTTCAGCTTTTGGAATTTCAATGGCACCTAATTCTTTTCGCCCGCCAATGACGATCGCTCGCGCTAAAGGGTGATCGCTCAATGCTTCAACGGCTACCGAAGCTTTTAACAAGTGTTCTCGTGTGTTGGTTCCGTAAGGAATGGCGTGGGTAAGGGTAGGCCTTCCTTCGGTAAGCGTTCCGGTTTTATCGAAGGCAACCGCGTTTATTCCGCCTAAATCTTCGAGCGGTCGCCCGCCTTTTATCAAAACACCTTGTCGTGCAGAACGAGCAATTCCAGCCAAAACCGCACTCGGTGTAGAAATTGCCAAAGCACACGGTGAAGCAGCAATAAGCACAGACATCGCTCTGTAGAAACTATCCTGAAACGATTCATCGATTACGACGTAGGCGAATAACAAGAGAATCACGACCGCCAAAACAGAAGGCACGTAGTATTTCTCAAACTTGTCTGTTAGATGCTGTGTGGGTGATTTTTGTGTTTCTGCTTCACGCACCAAATAAATCAATCGAGAGAGCGTACTGTCTTTCGACTCTTTTAAAACCTTGATTTCCAAGGCGCCATTTCCATTGATGGTACCTGCAAAAACCCGATGTTCCGGGAGTAATTGCTTGATTTCATCTTCTGTTTCCCACAGTGGGTTGGGTTGTTTGGTCACGGGCATACTTTCGCCCGTTATCGACGCTTGGTTCACCGGACTCGTGCCTTTAATGACTACGCCATCGGCAGCAATTTTTGTGTTTGGTTTTACGACGATGATATCGCCAACTTTAAGCGTTTCGATATGCACTTCTTTCAATTCGCCATTCTGTTTTAAAAGGGCTATAGGAGGTGCCAAATCCGAAAGCGCCGATATGGATTTCCGCGCGCGTTTCATCGCATAATGTTCTAACGCATGGCCTAAGCTAAAGAGGAATAGGAGCAAGGCACTCTCGCCCCATTTTCCCAATGTTGCCGCACCGATGGCTGCAAATAGCATCAGGAAATCGATTTCAAACCTGCCTTTTAGTAATCCTTTGCCCGCTGAGAAAAAAGTGAAAACACCCCCAAATAGCGCTGCGATAATATAAAGCGTGGTCGATAGGGTAGGGAAACTGCCGATAAAATAAAAGATGACGCCTAAGATCCAAAATACACCACTTGTTATGGCAAAATAGAGTTCGGTGTTTTCGCCTAGGAAATTTAGATACGCGTGGTCATCGTGATCTGGTTTGCGCAACGGCTGGCTATCGGCCTCTATATTCTGAATGCTTAAGCCCAATGTATTGATAGCTCTGATAACTTCTGACTGACTCGTCTCGCTCGCATCCCACTGAATTTGTATCGTTGCTCTATCGGCAATAGTGACTTTGTCGATGCCTTTTCTTTGGATTAAATCCTGCTCAACCTTGCGAACTTGCTCGGTTTCTAGCTTGCTAAGTAAATCTACTTGTAGTTTGTTCATTGATTAATCCGGTGTAGTTTGAGTGAATTCTCGAAATTTTATAAGAGAATTTTTAAAAGCTGAAGCGAATGCGGTGTCAATCTAACGTTATCTAGAAAAACCGACTTAATTTAATATTCAGTAAAACATCAAAATTACTAAATCCATCCGATTTTAAAGGCTGCACGCCACCATAGTGGGTAATTTTTAATGATTATACATAAGCGGAAGATGACGGAAAAATTCAGCAGAAGACCGGCTGTTTGATAAATTAATAATGAAGTTTTTAAGTGAAAATCTTACAAGATAAAAGCGTATGTGCAGACGATGGATGCCGTAATGGCTGTGTAGAATAACCCGACGATTGAAATAACGCCAAGTCTTTTATGTGTGATGGTAAAGCTTCCGGGGAGCGCTCTGGGTTTTTTCCATTTCCTGTTGGATGTAAAAACCGTGATTCCCCAAATAATATAGGTCAAAACCGCTCCAATAATGTGCGCCGTTAGTATGGTTTTGAAAAACGGTGTACTGGTATGCGCACTACCGGCAATAAGACTTCCTGAACCTCCTAAAATTCTGAGTTGGATCTCGAAAATAAGGACGGCAATGATACACGTCCAGAATAAGCGCTTTTGAATTTTGATGTGCGTTTTGTACTCATGTTTTTTGATAAGCGATACGGCATATAAAGATATAAAAGGAGCCAAAATGGCTAAGATGAGCAATCCGTATATGATAACTAAGGTGATGTTCATTGCGCTAATTTGAAATGATCCGCTGTTAAGATAAGACTTCTTTCAATGAAATCAAAAGTAAGGAATTTTTGATTAGAATATGATGAGCGTTATTTAACTCAATAGTGTAAAACGTGGTCATTTCTAAGTTATCGTCAATCACGATGCGGTTTCTGGCAATTCAGGATCCTTATTGCCCAAAATCACCTGAAGCAGCAGCGCAATGCCAATCACAATAGCAGATCCTACCAAGTTCAACCACAGATAGGGCATCAGGTCGATATACCAGAAATAAATAATGATGATTTGTGTGATGATGGCTGCAATAAACACCGCTCTGCTCTTTACGTAGCGAATGAAAAATGCCAGTAGGAAAATCCCTAAAACATTGCCGTAGAATATCGAGCCGATGATATTGACCAATTGTATGAGGTTGTCGAACAAATGGGCAGAGCTGGCAACGATAATTGCGATAACTCCCCACATTAAAGTAAAGGCACGCGAAACAGCGACATAGTGTTTTTCGCGTTTTCCAGGTCGGTTTCGCCTGTATAAATCTATCGTTGTGGTACTTCCCAAAGCATTGAGCTCGGAAGCGGTTGACGACATAGCGGCACTTAAGATTACCGCCAACAAAAGCCCGATAAGACCCCGCGGAAGATTATTCAGAATGAAATGAATAAAGACATAATCCTTGTCGTTGGTTTCTGCATTCGGATTGGCTTTTTTGATAAGGGCAACCGCCTGATCGCGCAATCCTTGTTCGGCTTGGTTCAACTCACTCACCAAAACAGCATATTCTTGTTTTTCTGACTCATCAACGGCTTTTCCATAGCTTAATTGCGCTTCGATAAGCTGTTCGTCTAAACCTTGTTTTTCGATTTCCAACGCACTGTATTCTTCAGCATAAACCGAGTTTTCAACCGCATTTACTGCAGAAGGATTGAAGTGTAAAGGCGAACTGTTGAACTGGTAGAAAACAAAAACCATAACCCCTACCAATAGGATGAAAAACTGCATCGGAACTTTTAAAATTCCATTCATAATCAATCCCATCTGGCTTTGTTTCAAACTTTTTCCAGAGAGATAACGTTGCACTTGACTTTGATCTGTACCAAAATAGGAAAGCGCTAAAAAAGTTCCACCGATAATTCCACTCCAAAACGTATAGCGGTTGTCGAAGTCGAAGGAGAAATCCAGAATGTCCATTTTGCCGTTAGCGCCAGCAATTTCTAAAGCTTTTACAAAGGTAATGTCTAACGGAAGGTAGTTTAGAATCAATAGGAAAGCGATGAGCATTCCGATGAAAATAACGGCCATTTGTTGTCGTTGTGTCACACTCACAGCTTTTGTTCCACCCGAAACGGTGTAGATGATGACCAACACACCAATGATGATGTTTAGGTAGAATAAATTCCACCCCAATACGGCGGAAAGAATGATGGAAGGGGCAAAGATGGTAATCCCACAAGCCAAACCACGTTGAATTAAAAATAGGATGGCGGTTAGTGTTCGGGTTTTCTGGTCGAAACGACTTTCGAGGTATTCGTAGGCCGTAAATACTTTTAATCGGTGATAGATTGGAAGAAATACCAAACAGATAATCACCATCGCGATGGGAAGGCCGAAGTAGAATTGCACAAACCCCATGCCGTCGTGAAAAGCTTGGCCCGGTGTTGATAAAAAAGTAATCGCACTGGCTTGGGTTGCCATTACACTGAGTCCGATGGTCCACCAATTTGCGGTGCTTCCTCCTTTAAAATAATCGCCAACACTGCGTTGTTGTCGCGATTTCCAAGTGCCATAAAGCACAATAAACAAAAGGGTTCCAATTAAAACAATCCAATCAATCCGTAGCATTTAAGCGAAGTTTTGCATTAATAGATAAAACAAATAGATGTAAACAGCATTGAGTGTCAATACCAAGGTGTAGCTAAACTTCCAAACAATTTTTTCAGGTTTTTGTGCCATTTTAAATGTATTGATAGGTCGGTTTAAATTTATATTTGGTTTAAATGTACTAAAAATACATCGACTCTTCACCTTGTCTTTTACTTGCCAATGGAAAGTATGTTTGCAAACAGCCGATATGCGCCGGGAACACCTGCGGGGAGCTCTCTAAAGAAACTCAATCCAGTATAGATGTAATGGCCTTTGCCATGCTTTGCAACGAGTAAAGACCCTTTGGTTTGCGGTTCGCCTTTGTCGTGCATGCCTAAAATGGGTGTGAATTCTTTTGCCCATTTATCGGGGAAATACAACCCGCGTTCTTGTACCCATCCTTCAAAATCTTTTTGAGTGATTTGATTCGGGTAATTCAAAACCGGATGTTTTGGCGCGAGAAACTTTACATCGGAAAACTCATCCGTCACCCGATCGCGAGATAAAGTCAGCGGATAAGGTGCTAAGTTTTCAGTGACAAGCGCATGACTGGTGTTGTACTGAACAATCAGCGTCCCACCGTTTTTAACGTAATTATTTAGATACGTCTGAACAAAAGCCAATTCCGGAACGGTGTTGTAAGCGCGAATTCCAATAACAATGGCATCGTATTGTTGCAGGTTATTATCTGAAATGGATGCAGGGTCGATGGTCGTAACCGCATAACCAATTTGCGTTAAACTTTCGGGAACGGCATCGCCAGCGCCGTGAATATAACCGATGTGTTGTCCACGTTTCTGAATGTCGAGTTTTACAATCTTTGCTTCCGAAGGCAATAGCACACTTTTATAGGGGATGTGGTCGTATTGAATCGAAATTAATTCTTTGTCAAAAACGTTGTTCCCAAGAGTCATTTTTGATTTTAAATACCCTTCGTGTTGTGTTTTAGGAGGGGTGACTTCAAACGTAAATGTTCGGGTTTTTCCTTTTCTTTGAAAGTTGAAAGTGTGTGATGCCGGTGTCACTTTCCAACCTTTGGGGTGTTCTAAAGTCAATTCTCCCGAAATAGCATTTTTTCCCGCACGAACCACAACATCGACTGTTCTTGGCTGTTCATCGTCAAAAATCAACACCTTTTCTGGGAGCGAAGCGGTTACTTCCGGAAGTACTTCCAACGGTCGATACACTTCGCCTGCAACGGGGTCGTTGAATTTATAGACGATATCACGTTCAAAAGGAATGGTTATATCGCCAAACTCCAATTCAAAAATGATTTTTTCTGCAGAAGGCGCTTCAGGAAGTCCGGTAAATTCTTCGGGTACGTGATACATCCCCAAACTCCCTTTTTCCGCCAACCAATACGGCGACGTGTATTTTCCTTTCGGAGTGTGGGAGGGCGCTGTTAACTCAATTTCCTTTCGCGCTTCAAAAAGGAGGGGTTCAGCGTTATTCCACAACAGATTGTTTTTCGCATCTTTGATGGATTTCAATGTGATTTTCTGTTCGCCGCGATTAACAGCTTCGATGGTTAACTGAATTTCATCGGTTGGATTGATGTTGTTTTCTTTGGAAACTGCTTCCAAGAAAACGCCACTTGCGTTGAGGATTATTGCCTTGAGCTGTTGCGTTTTTATCTCGCGCCAATGTGCGTCTTCCAACCGTGAAATGAGCGGATAGGCTTTTAGCAGTTGGGGCACAATTTGAGAAGGATCTTGAAAATCGAAATTTTCGTTTAGCGGATCTAATATTTCAGCGATTGCGTCACCACCTTTTAAGCGAGACCACGTGGTGTTGATGCCTTCAAACAGATTTTCCTGGCTTGGTGCAGAGCCCTTCAATAATTCTAAATATTCTGTCCTGCTCCCGCGAACTCCGGTACTGCCGAATCCTTGCGATTTATGTTGACTTCTGCTATACGCCGCAATTTCTCCGTTTGAAAGTCCGAGTAATGGAAAATAATGTCCGGATTCTATAGCGATATATCCTGATTTATCTGCTTTTTCGAACTTCTCTTTGCTTCCGAAGAAAAACCACGACGAATTAAAGAATAAGCGTTGCGGTTGCCAGGTGCCGAATTCTTTTGCCGATTCCGGAAATTTTGAAGCGTCGTCAGCAATGTCGAAAGCTTCCACACCCAACAGGGCAGAAGCGGTGTGATGGCCGTGGGTGCTTCCCGGACTGCGATGGTCGAATCGGTTGACAATAATATCGGGTTTGAATTTTCGGATGGTGTGGACCACATCACTTAAAATCAAGTCGTGATCCCAAAACTCGAAAGTTTCATCGGGATTTTTACTGTATCCGAAATCAATCGCACGAGAAAAGAATTGCTGTCCACCATCGGTTTTTCGTGCTTCTAAAAGTTCTTCGGTACGAATAACACCGAGAATAGCTCCTAACTCCGGGCCGATTAGATTCTGACCGCCATCGCCGCGTGTGAGCGACAGATATGCGGTGTTTGCATGAAGGTGATTGACAAAATGCGAAATCAACGCGGTGTTTTCGTCATCCGGGTGCGCAGCAATATATAACGCCGATCCAATAAAATTCAACTTCTGTAGGTCGTGATATATTTCTGAAGAGGTGGGCTTCCGAGGGGTTTGTGCAGTGATTGAAAGGGTGAAGAAAAAAAGTAAAACTTGGAGAAATCTTCTAGTGCACATAAAAATTAGTTGTTAAATCGAACGAATGAAAGCAAAGATATTGAAATGCGATAAATTCGCTTCTGTGTAGGGTAAAGTTTTCGAATTAGAAGTTATTCTTTCTTTTCTTCGATGGATTCCGGTGCCATTGGTGGCGTTTCGATGAGCTCATCCTCAGGAGAATCGGCGATGGGTTTCTTGTACTTTATAATGCTGACCCCTTTCTGAAGCATGATACTATTCGGATAGGTTACAATTTCATTGTCTGGTGTGAGTAAAATAATATGAAAGGTTTTAATGTCTTCGATAGTGCCTTCGCAAGGAATATCTTTATCGTGAATCCTGATGTGGTCTCCGATGCGATATGGAAACGTAAAAAACATAATGATGCCGCTGGTTATATTACTCAGGATCGACCATTGGGCAAAGAGCGCAATTCCTATAACTGCAAAAATAGAAGAGAAAACAAGTCCGATATTTCTAAAATCAACGCCCCAGATGAAAATCAATCCCAATATTGCCAATATGAATATGGTGATATTCACGTGTTTAATAATCAAAGCCGTTCGGTGTTCCAATCGCCCTATTTTGCGCGTGAAATTGCGAACACCTTTTTTTAATAATTGCCGTAAGACAAATAAAACTAGAAGCAATACGCCAGTTTCAATCAACGGGATGTAGTAATCTTGGATGTTAAATTTCATGGGTTGAGAAAATATGTATCGACTGTTTTGTCGGCATTCAAAGATAACGAAAATCAGAATCGAAGCGCACTGCTTAACACTTTATACACCAAGCGCGTCGGAAGGCCCATTACATTAAAATAACAGCCTTCTATTTTTTCTACACCAATATATCCAATCCATTCTTGGATGCCGTAACTGCCTGCTTTGTCGAAAGGTTTATAGACGTTTATATAATGTTCGATTTCTGCATCGGTCAATTCCTTAAACCAGACTTTTGTTGTATCGTGAACTGTTTTCTGAAAGTTTTTCGAAGTGAAACATACCGAAGTAATCACTTCGTGCGTGCGTCCGCTGAGTTTCTTTAGCATGGCGAAAGCCTCATCAAAATCTGCAGGTTTTTCTAACGCGCTATCGTCTAACCATACCACAGTATCGCTAGTAATTAAAATATCTTTTTCCTGTAAATCTGGAAATGCCGAAGCTTTCTGCTGAGCAATATGGTCTGTTATTTCTGCGGCTTTAAGATGTTCTGGATATGTCTCGTCGATTTTTCTAACATCAACAACAAAATCGATTTGCAGTGATTTGAAAAACTCTTGCCGTCTCGGAGATCCCGAAGCAAGAATGATGTTGTAATCTGTAAGTTGTTCTCTTAACATATAGGGTATTGGTTGTTTTACAGCGTTTTGTGGGTAATGGTGTCGTCTTTAAATTCAACTTTGGTTTCGGTGTTGTTGGCTTCGATAATCGCGATGAATTCTGAAGAAAATGCCTTGTCATTTCCAGGGAACCAATCTTTTCTGTTTTTATCAATCAGAATAAAAAGTCCATATTCAGAACCTATGGCGCAAAAAACTTCATCGCCACCACTAAATTTTGATACTCCAGGAATGGCAGTTAACGATTTGAATTTCTCGGTGAAATCTTTCGTGGCAATACCAATTTCAGATATTTCGAAAATGTCTTCAGTACTAAAATCACCTTCTGTTTTGTTGTCTAAATTCTTACGAGCGATAAATTCTAAAATGTTTTTATCGGGGTCGTAGAAATAAATGGATTCGGCATTCCACGCCGGAAAATCGACAATGTCGTCATCCTTATTTTTTAGGATGGATACGCGGCTTTTCAACCATTCTAAAGCTTCTTTTATTTTGTTGGAAGCAATGTTGAATGCAAAGTGGTAGGGCCGAGACGATTCTTTTCGAATGAATCTAAGCTTGGAGTTTTTCAGTTCAAAGAGTAACTCATCATCCAATTTATCCACCAATTTTAAGCCGAGTATATGCTTGTAAAAGTCCTCTAAAACCGATGGTTGCGATGTGTATAGGGTCAATTCTTTTAGTTTCATCATCGTAATATTTTGGTTTTCCGAGTTTATTCAAAAACAAAAAAACGAAAGAGCAGTAACGAACAAATCCCAATAAACATAACCCATTTGAGGATGGCAGACAAAAGTCTGTATTCTTTTTTCGTATCTGCATCCCAGCTTTTAATACAGAAAAATAGGAGCGGCCCCACAATTCCGAACAAGAAGTAGAGCGTGGCAGCTTTTTGCGTGTACAATGCATTATACATGTAGGAAAGCACCGTGAAGATCAGAATTCCTGCTAAAATAAAAGTTATCCTCACTGCTCTTTTTCTACCTAAAACAATGGGCAAGGTACTGATGCCTCCTTTTTTATCGCCATCTACATCGAGCAAATCCTTGACAATTTCACGAATAAAATTAACGAAAAAAGCAAAGAACGCATACTTCAATACATAACTGAAAACCAACGATTGCGTGGCTTTGTTTTCTGGCGTAATTGCAGGTAGTAAATCGTAGATAGCTACGATAATAAAACTCATCGCTACCAAGATTGAAACCAAAATGTTTCCGACGAGGAGAATGCTTTTCAAATTGGCTGCATAGAGGTAAAGCAAGGCTGAAATGGCGATAAAAAGTGCTGAAAATCCGGGTCTGCCTATCGCATTGGATAAGTAAAATCCGATGCCCACACCAATGATGTTCAGTATGAAAAATAGGTTGTTTGCCGTTCTTTCGTTGATAGATTTCCCGATGAGAACTTTATCGGGCTTATTCACCCGGTCGATTTCGAGGTCGTATAAATCGTTGATGATATTTCCTCCAGCCGCGATGCACAAAGTAGCCAAAACCAATAGGATAAATTGGGTTGTACTGAGTATCATATCCGCGCCTAAAGGTTGAAAAAGTCCGTATCTGAGTAGGACTTGAGCAAGCGCCAATAGCATGAGGTTTTGATAGCGGATGAGGCGTATGTACTTCAAAATAAACGAGTTTAAAATATGGATTTAGTCGTATTTGGCACTTACTCCCTTGCTGTCGAACCACTTGTCGTGCACTTTGAGCACTTGTTCTATCACATCGCGAACACAGCCTCTTCCACCGTCTTTATGTGAAATATATTTTGAAATGGATTTAATCTCCGGAACGGCATCTTGCGGACAAACTGGCAAGCCAACTTTTTGCATCACTTCGAAATCGGGCAAATCGTCGCCCATAAATAGAACGTTATCAAAATTAACCTGATTGTCCTGTAGGTATTTTTCTAAGATTTCAATTTTATGGTGTGCCCCCAGAAAAACATCTTTAATGCCTAAGTTTTGCAATCGAACGCGCACGCCTTCGTTGGTTCCGCCAGAAATAATGCAAATATTGAATCCTTTGTCTATGGCAGTTTTAAGCGCATAGCCATCTTTAACATTCATGGTTCGGAACATTTCACCTTGCGAGTTTACTTGAATGTTTCCATCGGTGAGAACGCCATCCACGTCAAAAACAAACGTGTTGATGTGTTTTAAGTATTGTTTGTAGCTCATAGTATTTTCATTTGGCGTGATGCTCTTGAATTAGTTTGGTCAATAAAGCATACACTTCTTTATAGGTTTCGTTATGTAATAGATGTTGATGTTTTTCGATTGTTTTTTTATCATTTCTTTTTGCGGGACCTGTCTGGGCTTTTTCAGGAGATAAATCTTCGATTTTATGAGCCGTTTCTTGAATTAATGGCGTCAGAATATCAAAAGGAATCCCGTCTTGCTTCAAAATATCTTGTCCGATGTAGTAGAGGTAATTCACGAAATTATTGACAAAAACTGCCGCCACGTGAATTTTCGCTCTTTCATCCGAATTGATTTTTACAACCCTATCGGAAATGGCTTCTCCCATCGCCTGTAAAAGTGCCTCGTCTTTTGGATCGTCAGCTTCTATACAAATTGGAATTGACTTGAAATCGACTACGGTGTCTTTCGAAAAAGTCTGAAGGGGATAAAATACGCCCCGTCTGTTTTTCTTCGATAAATTATCGATAGAAACGCCACCCGAAGTATGAACAACCAATTGGTTGTTTAGGGGAAGGTTTTCTGAAAAATCGAGAATGGCATCGTCTGAAATTGCCACAATATACACATCGGCTTCCTTTAGTTCATTCAAATCTTGCGTATGCGGTATGGATTGAAATGCCGTTGGAAGTTGAATTTCACTTCTTGTATATAATTGAACCACAGCTGTTTTATTGCTGTTGGCAAGGGCTTTTAATAAGTGACTATTAACGTTGCCATATCCTATGAGAACTGCTTTTATCATGCTGCGAAAATAAGAATTTTTATCGATGGTTATCGGATGACTTTTCGTTTAATGATTTCAATTTCTCCTTCTTGTTCTAGTTGTTTCACAGCCCGAATTACGGTTTCTACCCGAAGTCCTGTTAGATCGGCTATTTGTTGGCGGGTAAGTTTTACTTGATACGGTTCGTCGGCGCCGTGTTTTTTCTTCAAGTAATCGATTAAGGTAAGAATGCGATGTTCGGGAGGGTGGTTGCTGATTTCGTTTAAAATCATTGCTTTATAATAGAGCCGTTTTGCCATGGCACGTGTAAATTTCAATCCAATCTTGGGATGTTCGCCAAGCAAGTCCAAAAATTTTTCTTTCGAGAGTTTATAGAATTCAGATCGCTTTACGGTTGCTGCCGATGCTGGGTATTTTATATCTGCAAAAAGAGGAGGTTCGCCAAAGCTGTCGCCATCCGAAAAAAGTCCTTGAATAAATTCGCGACCACTTTCATTGAGGTTGAACATCTTGATTTTTCCTGTTTTAATCTGATAGTAAAATCGCGCATATGTTTTTTCAGAGAAAATAAGCTCGTCTGGTGCTAAGTGTTCAAGAGTGGCTCCGTATTCCAATAAAAGGCTTTCTGGTATCATCGCATTATGATTAGCCTCATAAAAATAGGCTTGGGTTAATTGTAAATTTAAACTTTATAATAACCAAAAATTAAAAATTATGAAGCTTTTATCTTTAAAAGAATGGGAGGAGGAGTTTGAACATGATTATTATATGTATATTCCACTCACCATTATTCTCAATAGTTGCGTAGGATCTATCGTAGCGATGAAAATTCTCACCCAAGGCACCACATTGCTTTCAGGCATTGAATTGGGTATTATCGTTGCTCTTTGTATGGGATATAATGGAGCGCTGTATGCCGGCGTAAACAGAAAGTTTACATTTCGATTATTGCTTGTCAGTTTAGCAGTTAGCTTATTGTTCTTTATTATAACTTTGTTTTAAAAAAATGCACAAAAAATTTATCCAATCTCGTGAAGAAGTATCTTTATTGGTAAGAACTTTCTATGGGAAAGTCCGTAAAGATGAACTTCTCGGGCCAATTTTCAATGGGATTATCAACGATTGGGAAGCGCATTTGGAATTGCTCACCGATTTTTGGGAAACCCAATTGTTGTACAAACGAAAATATTATGGCAACCCGATGATAGCCCACGTAGATGTCGATAATCAGGTGAATAATACCATATCTGAAAAGCACTTTGGAGTTTGGATAAATTTATGGCTACATACTTTGGATGAGTTGTTCGATGAAAATGATGAGGTGGCGCAAATTGCTAAAAACAGGGCGCGACACATGGGCACATTTTTATATTTAAACTTATTCGAAGCCCGAAAATCAACCGTGAAATAGGATTCTTTCAGCCTGAGAATCACTATGCAACGAATCAAATTAATAATCACTACCGTTGTTTGATTTTTTACATTCAAAAATCATTGTATTTTTCTTATTTAGAATGATGCTAGAATATGAAATCAAATGACTAAATTTGCCCAAAATTTCTTCAAATGCTGAAAAAGATTGGTTCTTTCCTTTTCTCAACCAGGTTAACTGCTGTTTTATTTCTAGTTTTCGCTGCCGCTATGGCTGCCGGAACATTTTTAGATGCCTCTTCCCAGAGTCCACCAACCCCATATACACGTGAATTGATTTACAACGCGTGGTGGTTCGAGGCAATAATGGGAATTTTCATCATCAACTTTGTCGGAAATATATTTCGCTATGGCCTTCACAAAAGAAAAATGTGGGCGTCATTAATGCTCCACTTAGCGTTGATTTTGGTCATCGTAGGCGCCTTTGTAACCCGGTATATTAGCTACGAAGGCATTATGCACATTCGAGAAGGTGAAACATCTAATTTCATCCTAACGGAAGACACCTATTTAAATGCGTTTATCGATGGTGACTTTATGGTAGATGGTGTGGCCCAACGGCGTAACCTGAAACCTAAAAAACTCCGTATGTCGGAGCGTTTGAATAATGATTTCACTATAAATACCGACTATAAAGATCAGCCGGTTACGATAAAATATGTCAACTATATCGACGGCGCGAAAGAGACGCTAATTCCCGATGAAAACGGCGAAGAACACATTCAGATTGTCGAATCGAGTGGGGGCGAACGTCATGACCATTGGGTGAAAGTAGGAGAAGTAGCCAGTATTCACAACATCTTATTTGCTATCAACAAACCAACCCAAGGTGCTATTAACATCACTTGGTCTGAAGACGGCAATCACACCATCGAAACGCCATTTGAAGGAAGTTTTATGACCATGGCAGATCAATCGGAGGGAGAAGTTGTTGCCGATAGTGTGCAACCGTTTCACATGCGATCGCTTTATCAGCTTTCTGCCACTTCCTTTGTAATTCCAGAACCACCAATAAAAGGTAGTTATGGCGTGGTGAAGGCAGAAGCCGGAGAACAGCCAGATGGCGATGCCTTGATCGTAGAAGTGTCTTCCGAAGGTGAAACCAAAACCGTTACCCTAATGGGTGGTATGGGATATGCACCCAATCCGGTGGAAACCGAAATTGCTGGATTAAAATTATATATGAGCTATGGTTCTAAACGTATTGAACTGCCGTTCAGCGTCACACTCAATAAATTTATCGCCGAAAGATATCCCGGAACCGAGAAGGCTTATTCATCATTTAAAAGTAAGGTTACCGTTATTGACGAAAACCAAGAACATTTCGATGCTGACATTTTTATGAACAACGTATTAGATCATAGGGGATACCGGTTTTTCCAAGCAGGATTCGATCCAGATGAAGGTGGAACCATCCTTTCAGTGAACCACGATAGGGTCGGAACTTGGATTACGTATATCGGCTACGGATTCCTGTATTTAGGATTGCTCGGTATTTTATTCTCAAAAGGTTCTCGATTCGGAAAGCTCGGTGTTATGCTCAATAAATTAAAGAAAAGAAAGAAGAAACTGATGACTGTGATTGTCGTATTGCTTTCTTTTTCTGGATTTGCACAGCATGCGCACAACAGCAATCGCGTTATGACACCGGAGCAGGTAGACTCCATTATTGTGGCTAATGCGGTTACTAAAGAACACGCCGATAAATTTGCGCACTTGTTGATTCAAGATTACGGTAGGATGAAACCGATTAATACTTTCGCGAGTGAATTGTTGCGAAGAGTTAGTCGAAGCGACCATTATGCTGGTTTAAATGCCGATCAGGTGTTTGTTTCTATGGTGGAATTTCCACGACTGTGGGTTGGCGTTCCGCTAATTGCCTTAAAAAGAGGAAACGACAGTATTAGACACGTTGCCGGAGTGCCTGAAGGACAGCGAAACGTATCGTTGATGGATTTGTTTGATGAGGAAGGAAATTATAAACTAGGCCCTTATCTCACAGCGGCAACACAGACCACAACGCCCAATCAATACCAAAAAGACTTTATTAGAGCCCACGAAAACTTCTCTTTGCTGAATGCCGCACTTAGTGGGAGTATTCTGAAGATTTTTCCGATTCCAGATGACCCTAATAACAAATGGGTTTCCTCTTTGGAGTTAGGTGAAGTGAATATTAAAGGAATGGATTCTGTCTATGTTAGGAATGTCCTTCCGCTTTATTTCGAAACCTTAAAAAAGGCGCGCGAAACTGGCGATTATAGTCAACCAGAAGAACTGCTTCAGAGCATTACGAATTATCAGAAGAAATACGGCAAAGAAGTGATGCCTTCGGAAAACAAGTTGCGGGCCGAAACCGTATATAACCGAGTGGATATTTTCAATCGGGTGTATAAATATATGGCGTTACTAGGTGTAGTGATGTTCGTATTTATCATTGCTCAATTATTTAAAGACAGGAAAATTTTACGATCGCTGATAACTGTATCTAAAGTGGTGATGTGGTTGTTCTTTGTCGCCATGACCTTAGGATTGATACTGCGTTGGTACGTCAGTGGGCACGCCCCGATGAGTGATGCGTATGAATCCGTAATCTACGTAGCATGGGCAACGGTGTTATTCGGATTGATTTTTGGACGAAAAAGCGATTTAACCATTGCAGCCACGGCATTCGTGGGAGCAATTATCCTATGGGTAGCGCATCAAAACTGGATCGATCCAGCTATTGCAAACCTAGAACCCGTATTGGATAGTTACTGGTTGATGATTCACGTTTCGGTTATCGTGATGAGCTACGGACCCTTCACCCTTGGAATGATTTTAGCGGCTACGGCACTATTTTTAATGGTGTTTACAACCAGAAGGAATTACAAGAAAATGGAGCTCAATATCGGAGAGCTGACCATTATTACCGAAATGGCACTTACTGTTGGTCTGGTACTGTTGACCATTGGAAACTTCTTAGGAGGGCAGTGGGCAAACGAAAGCTGGGGTCGCTATTGGGGATGGGACCCGAAAGAAACTTGGGCCTTGATCAGTATTATGATTTACGCCTTCGTAATTCACGCAAGACTGGTTCCTGGCCTGAGAGGAAGATGGACATTCAACGTCCTTTCGCTATTTGCGTATGCATCGATTATGATGACGTATTTTGGTGTAAACTTCTATCTCAGCGGCCTGCACTCGTATGCAAGTGGTGATGCGCCCGCTACGCCAACCTTTGTATGGTGGATTGTAGTTGGAGCGGTTATTCTAAGTACAGCAGCTTATTTTCAGTATCAGAAACACTACAAAAAGAAGCGGCCGAAAAAGAAACGGGTTTCCAAATAATAGTGAGACATAAAAAAACACAAAGGGCGAAAACTGAAGTTTTCGCCCTTTGTGTTTTAAAGCTATTATGTGAGGAGCTTATAGTAGTTCATCGAGCATCACGCGCAAACTTGGATTGGATGGGCGTGGCGCATCGGCAGAAACGATATTGCCTTCTGGATCGATTAGGATAAAACGAGGGATACCTAAAATTCCGTAGTCTTGTACAAACTGCGAATTCCAGTTTTTATCAGCCATAAGCTGTAATCCACCTAAGGATCTGTCCGTAATCATTTGTCTCCACTTGTCGTAATCTTTCTCTTCATCGATAGAAATACTTACCACTTGAATGTTTTTATCTTCATAGTCGCGTTCTACTTCTTGAAGCGAAGGAATTTCGCGCAAACAAGGGCCACACCAAGTTGCCCAAACATCGATGTACACATATTTTCCACGAAGGTCTTCTAACGATGTCGTTCCGCCGTTGAAGTTTTCATAGTCGAAACCAGGTGATGGATTGCCAGGCATAAGCTCTTTTAATAACTCATAGCGCTCGGTTAGGTTTGCAAGATTCTCTTTGTCTGGATTCGAGTTTTTGTAAATCTCATACACCTCAGTCATCGTTTCGTCAGGTTTTAACCAGAACTTCAGATGGTCGTGCATCAGTTGGTCTTTTGCATACCCATCTGGAAAATCAGTGTCTATTCTGTTCATATAGACAAGCGTATAATCACTGTCGCCCATATTAGCATCTTCGCCAACAATGCGGTTGTAGTGTACTTTTACTAGATCTTGGTAGGTGACCGAGTTTCGGAATGCCAGGGTGTCGTTGAAATCGAATTTGTCTAATTCGTCATAGAAATTATCCGAAACTTCAAATGTTCTATCGCCAGTAAAATACCGGTGTGCATTTTCGTAGTTTTCCAAAAGAATCGCATTGAAGTAAATGTCTTCGTCTGCCAACATATTTTTAAAGACATCACTTGATACTTCGTACGAATCTATTAGTTTTTCCAATTCGCCTTGGTGCTCATCTAAAGCATTTTTAAAGTCGGTTTCATCCAAAGAAAACAACACTTGTTGGTCGATGTTTTCTTTGCTCCATTTATCCCTGTCGGATAAAAATCGGTTTTCCTCCTTTAAGTCTCCTTCAAATAATACGAGATCGTCTGCCCGTTCTACGTCAAAATTAATATCGATAACACTTCCTTTTTCCATATAGATTTTAGAACCTAACCGATCGACATATAGATCGTAGAATCCATCTGCCTTTAGGTGAAGCGTATCCGAGAAGGTATTGTTTGTTATGGCTATTTCTTTTGAAAAGTCGGGACCTTCAATATAAACTTTTTCGGCGTCCATATTTTCGATAGTACCTGAAAGAACAGCATAGCTTTCTTGTTCGGTCTGATTGCACGATATTATCGTTATTGCAAACAGGAGTAATAATACTTGTTTCATGTTTTTTTGTTTAAAATATTGCCCAAAACTACTATAAGTTAGTTGTAACACGTGCATTCTTAGTAGATAATTTTCGAAATGACCCTGTGTTGTGTAATGGGGTTAGCTTATCAGCAAAATTTTTAAAGGCATAAAGAAGAATTCGAATGCTTAAATCTTAAATTAAAAAGCTGAGATTTATGGCGTCGACCGACAAATTTTGTCCTAAAGTCGGTATCGTTGAAGGAGTTGCAAGGAAGAAGATTTTTCGGCCGTTTTTGAGGAGATTTAGCTAAGGCTGACCAAGTAAAATCATTATTTTTGACGAAATTGCAGAATCATGAAACACACACATTATATTAGTTCAGACATCTTGGACTTAGCCCCAATCCGTGAAATTGTTGAAAAGGATATGAAGTTGGCACTTTCGGAAGAGGCGCGTTTAAATGTCATTAAATCTCACGAATACTTAATCAATAAAATGGAAGCCGACGATAGCCCCATCTACGGTATCAATACTGGATTTGGCTCGTTGTGTAACGTTGAAATTCCGTCGGATAATCTTTCAAAACTACAAGAAAATTTAGTGCTCTCCCATGCATGTGGGACAGGCGAGTTAGTGCCTAAACCGATTATCCGGCTGATGTTGTTGTTGAAAATTCAATCGCTTTGCTATGGCAATAGTGGCGTACAATTGGCAACTGTAAAACGCTTGGTCGATTTTTACAACCACGATATTTTGCCCGTAATCTATACACAAGGAAGTCTTGGGGCTTCTGGAGATTTGGCACCCTTGGCACACCTTTCACTACCCCTAATCGGAAAAGGGGAAGTTCATTACGGAGGCGAGCGAATCGCTTCAGAAAAAGTATTGGAGAAATTCGATTGGAAGCCCATTAAATTGCAAGCTAAAGAAGGTTTGGCGTTGCTGAACGGAACTCAGTTTATGCTCGCTTATGGTGTGCACTGTTTGTTAGAAAGTTACAAGTTGTCTTATTTGGCCGATTTAATTGGCGCCATGTCGATCGATGCTTTCAACTGTAATATGAGTCCGTATAATGCATTGGTACATATGGTTCGGCCCCATCGCGGTCAAGTGAAGACCGCCGAGCGTATCCGAGAGATTTTGGAAGGTAGTGAAATTGGTGCTTCACATAAGAAGAATGTACAAGATCCATACTCTTTCCGTTGTATTCCACAAGTTCACGGCGCCACCAAAGACACGCTACACTTTGTGTATAAAACATTGAAAACCGAAATGAATTCGGTGACTGATAACCCCAATATTTTTATCGATGCAGACATGATTATTTCTGGTGGAAACTTTCACGGCCAACCGCTCGCGCTTGCTTTGGATTATCTGGCGATTGCCATGTCGGAATTGGGAAGTATATCCGAACGAAGAACCTATCAACTGATTTCAGGCTTGCGCGATTTGCCCGAATTTTTAGTCAATAATCCTGGATTGAATAGCGGGATGATGATTCCGCAATACACGGCGGCGAGTATTGCGAGTCAAAATAAAAACTTGGCCATGCCCGCTTCGGTAGATTCTATTGTATCGTCTAACGGACAGGAAGACCACGTAAGTATGGGCGCCAATAGTGCCACCAAATGCTTGCGTTTGGTTAAAAACGTAGAAACTATTTTGGCAATAGAATTAATGAATGCCTCGCAAGCCTTGCATTTTAGAGAACCTTTAAAGTCGTCTCCGCTTATAGAATCTTTTTTAAAACCTTTTCGATCCATTGTTCCGTTTGTCGATGAGGATCGCATGTTGGCAGAAGACATTCATGCCAGTATCGCTTACTTGGATTCGTTGGTTGTAGATGAGGATATTTTGTTTAACTAAACACCACGCTTATGAAGCATCTCACAGCAGTAGTAGTTTTTCTTGCACTTATCGTTCAAGGCTATGCGCAAACCTACACCCCAATGTTGGGCAATCTGGAGGAATGGCACCTAACAACTTGTTATTACGGATGTCTAAATGACGTTTATTTTACGGATGGCGATACCTTGGTAGATGGTAAGACGTATAAAATTCTCGATGGCTATCATTATATCTCACGAACGTTTTTATTGCGGGAAGATATTCAAGAAAAAAAGGTGTATTTGAACCTGAAAGCCCCAGGACACAATCAAGAATATTTGTTGTATGATTTTTCGTTGGAAGTTGGTGATTCCATCCACATGCAGAATCCAATTACTCCTTTTCCTGAAGATGGTGGTTATTTTATATTGGACTCTATTGTTGCCAAGCCGTTGGTCAATGGAAATTTGCACGATTTCTTTTACCTTTCGCCTAGCCCATCCAACACTATCAGTACCTGGAATGCCGTTTGGGTAGAAGGATTAGGATCGCTATCGATGATAACCGCCCCAGGGGGACATCCAGATTTTTATGGTGTGGGACAGATAAGCTGTTTTTTTAAGGAAAACGAACTTGTTTATACTGATTTGGAGGTTGTTGACGAATGTGTTTCTGCATTGTCTATTGCAGAAGAACAAGCACTGGAAGGGGTTATTCTTTTTAAACCTACATCTGAAGCTGTGTGTTATCTGAAAAATACCGCACGGGTAAAAAATGTGGAGGTGTATGCTATTCAAGGAAATATGGTGAAGACCTATTCCAATGACGGCAATGATCTCGTGCGTTTGGATTTGGAAAATTTACAGCAGGGATTGTATTTCGTGCTTGCCAAGGGTGAAGGTAGCGAGAAAAGAGTTTTTAAAGTGATTAAATAACCCCTCAGAAAAGCATTCTGAAGAGGGTGCCGAAAGTATGTATAAAATCAAAAAGCTGAACCACGACAGCGTAGTTCAGCTTTTTTGTATTATAACGTTTTGCCGTTATTTATGATTCTGTCGTTTTCTTGGATTTCGTGATTTTGATGGTCAGTTTCTTTTCTTTTTCATCTAAATCCATCAAAATACTATCACCTTCTTCGAGTTTGTTATTGATAATCTCCTCAGCCAAGGCATCTTCGATATACTTCTGGATGGCGCGATTTAATGGTCTTGCCCCATATTGTCTATCAAATCCTTTGTCGGCGATATAATCTTTGGCTTTTTCTGTGAGTTTTAAATCATACCCCAATTCCGTAATTCGTTCGAAGAGCTTGTCGAGTTCGATATCGATGATTTTGTGAATGTGTTCGCGCTCTAATGGGTTAAACACCAGGACGTCATCAATACGGTTGAGGAACTCGGGAGCAAAAGTCTTTTTCAAAGCATTTTCTATTACGCTTTTCGTATAACTTTCTTCCTGACTCTTTCTGGCCGAAGTGCCAAAACCAACTCCTTGTCCGAAATCTTTGATTTGTCGTGCTCCAATATTCGAAGTCATAATAATGACAGTGTTTTGAAAGCTAACTTTTCGTCCAAGACTATCGGTTAGGTAACCGTCGTCTAATACTTGTAGCAGCATATTGAACACATCGGGATGTGCTTTTTCAATTTCATCTAAAAGTAAAACGGCATAAGGTTTTCTTCGGATTTTCTCTGTCAGCTGTCCACCTTCTTCGTATCCCACGTATCCTGGGGGTGCTCCTACAAGGCGTGAGATGGCAAATTTTTCCATATACTCACTCATGTCTATCCGTACTAGCGCACTTTCAGAATCGAATAATTCGCGGGCCAATACTTTGGCGAGTTGTGTTTTTCCAACTCCCGTTTGTCCTAAAAAGATGAACGAACCAATAGGTTTGTTCGGATCTTTTAGTCCAGCACGGTTTCTTTGGATGGCTTTCACAACCTTGTTTACAGCTTCGTCTTGTCCGATAACCTTTCCTTTAATTTGATCGGGTAGTGCAGCGAGCTTAGAGCTTTCTGCTTGTGCAATCCGATTTACAGGAACACCGGTCATCATCGAAACCACTTCGGCAACGTCTTCTTCTGTAACAGCAACTTTGTGAAGTTTAGATTCTGCTTCCCACGCTGCTTGTTCATCGGCGAGTTGCTTCTCTAAGTTTTTCTCGTCGTCTCGAAGTTTGGCTGCTTCTTCGTATTTCTGTTTTTTAACTACCGAGTTTTTCAATTCGCGCACTTCCTCCAATTGTTTTTCAATTTGAAGGATTTTTTGTGGCACATTGATATTGGTTATATGTACGCGCGAGCCTGCTTCGTCTAAAGCATCGATAGCTTTATCGGGAAGGAATCGCTCTGTCATATACCGATTTGTAAGCGAGACACAAGCTAAAATGGCTTCGTCTGTATAGGCCACATTGTGGTGTGCTTCGTATTTGTCCTTAATGTTTTGAAGGATCTCGACCGTTTCCTCCACGGTAGTAGGTTCAATAATTACTTTTTGAAACCTTCTTTCTAACGCCCCGTCTTTTTCGATATACTGTCTGTATTCATCAAGGGTTGTCGCACCGATACATTGGATTTCTCCTCGTGCTAACGCAGGTTTGAACATATTGGATGCATCTAACGATCCGGTTGCGCCTCCCGCACCTACAATGGTGTGGATTTCATCGATAAAGAGGATGATGTCATCGTTTTTTTCCAGTTCGTTCATCACGGCTTTCATCCGCTCTTCAAACTGACCTCGATATTTTGTGCCAGCTACTAAACTCGCTAAATCTAAAGTAACTACGCGCTTGTCGTAAAGAATTCGCGACACTTTGCGTTGGATGATGCGCAGGGCCAGACCTTCTGCAATAGCAGATTTACCAACTCCCGGCTCTCCAATCAATAACGGGTTGTTCTTTTTTCTACGACTTAAAATTTGCGATACCCGCTGAATTTCATTGTCGCGGCCAACAACTGGATCGAGCTTTCCTTCTTCCGCCAATGCGGTAAGATCTCGACCAAAATTGTCTAACACCGGGGTTTTCGACTTTTTATTCGACTTTGTCGAACCACCCGAGAAAACATTTTCTTTTCCGCCACTTTCAGTAGGTTCATCATCATCGTTTGAAAATGCTTCTGCGCTTGGCGTGTCTAAATAGTCGTCGTCTTTAGTTATCATTTGTTTGAATTGATCCTTTACCGCGTCGTAGTCGATGTTCATTTTATTCATCAACTTCGTCGTGGGGTCGTTTTCATTCCTTAATATACACAAGAGCAAATGCGCCGTATTGATGGAATTGCTTTGAAAAAGCTTGGCCTCCAAAAATGTGGTTTTCAATGCTCGCTCCGCTTGTCGGGTTAAGTGTAAGTTTTTTTTGTCATTTCCTGCAGTGATAATATCTGAGTTTGCTGGGCTTAGGATTTCAACCTTTCGCCGCAAATGATTTAAATCAATCGCCAACGCATTTAATATCGTAACTGCTTTCCCATTTCCATCACGCAAGAGCCCCAACATCAAATGTTCGGTGCCAATAAAGTCATGACCTAATCGCAGCGCTTCTTCTTTGCTGTAGGCTATTACGTCTTTTACTCTAGGAGAAAAATTATCGTCCATATTATTTTCCTTTCTTCTTTAAATGCTAATTTAATCAAAATAGGTCAAAAACCATTCCCAATTAAATTCAATTAGTAAAAGGACGAAAGATAATTAAAAAATCAAAATTGAGAGCATCATAGTTGTTAACGATTTACCCGGGTGTTATTGTTAATAAATAATGGATAAGAAGATGTTAAAACGCTCTTAGAAGCGCTAAAAATGCGTATCTTGCCCCTTAGTTAAAATTTTAAATTAAATATGTGTTTATGGCTGAAGGTGAAAAAGTGATTTCTATTAACATTGAAGACGAAATGAAATCGGCATACATCGATTATTCTATGTCGGTCATTGTGTCACGTGCTCTGCCAGATGTCAGGGATGGAATGAAACCAGTTCATAGACGGGTTCTGTACGGCATGCACGAATTGGGAATCCGCGCTTCTAGTGCTTATAAGAAATCAGCACGTATTGTGGGGGAAGTTTTAGGTAAGTACCACCCACACGGAGATACATCAGTTTACGATGCCATGGTTCGTATGGCGCAAGAATGGAGTCTGAGATATATGCTTATCGATGGCCAAGGAAACTTCGGATCTGTCGATGGTGATTCGCCGGCAGCTATGCGTTATACCGAGGCGAGAATGCAGAAGATTTCTGAAGAAATGCTCGCCGATATCGAAAAAGAAACGGTAGATCATCAACTAAACTTCGACGATAGTATTTATGAACCCACCGTATTGCCAACCCGAATTCCAGGATTATTGGTCAACGGAGCAAGTGGAATTGCTGTGGGAATGGCAACCAATATGCCGCCACACAACCTCACAGAAGTAGTCGATGGAATTATTGCTTACATTAGAAATCCCGATATAGACATCGACGGATTGATGGAGCACGTTAAAGCTCCAGACTTTCCAACGGGAGGCATTATTTACGGATACGAAGGTGTTCGCGAAGCGTTCCACACTGGGCGCGGACGTGTGGTGATGCGTGCCAAATCGAGTTTTGAGGAAATCGACGGACGGGAGTGTATCGTGGTTACCGAAATTCCATACTTGGTCAACAAGGCCGATATGATTAAAAGAACGGCCGATCTAGTCAACGAAAAGAAAATTGAAGGTATTGCTAATATTCGGGACGAAAGTGACCGAAAGGGAATGCGAATCGTGTATTTACTGAAGCGCGACGCGATACCAAATATTGTTCTCAATACCTTATATAAATATACTGCGCTACAATCGAGCTTTAGTGTGAACAACATTGCGCTTGTCAACGGACGCCCGCAATTATTGAATCTAAAAGAACTCATCCATTATTTCGTAGAACACCGACACGAAGTTGTTGTTCGTCGTACGGAGTATTTGCTTCGAAAAGCTGAAGAACGCGCCCATATTTTAGAAGGACTTATTATTGCTTCAGACAATATTGACGAGGTAATTCGATTAATCCGTGCCTCATCAAATGCCGAAGAAGCGCGCAATAAATTAATCGAAGCTTTTGAGCTTTCCGAAATTCAAGCCAAAGCTATTGTAGAAATGCGTCTGCGCCAGTTGACGGGGCTTGAGCAAGACAAACTCAGATCAGAATACGATGAGTTGCTCAAAACTATCGAAGACTACAAAGATATTTTAGCGCGTAAAGAACGCAGAATGTTGCTCATTAAAGATGAGTTGCGAGAGGTTCGCGAAAAGTATGGCGACGAACGAAGATCTATCATCGAATATTCGGGAGGCGATGTAAGTATTACAGATCTGATTCCAGATGAACAAGTAGTAATTACTATTTCGCACGCAGGATATATCAAAAGAACGTCACTGTCTGAATACCGAACACAAAACAGGGGAGGTATTGGGCAAAAGGCTTCAACCACGCGTCAAGAAGACTTCTTAGAAGATCTGTTTGTTGGGACCAACCACCAGTACATGCTGTTTTTCACACAAAAAGGAAAGTGTTTCTGGATGAGAATATTCGAAATTCCAGAAGGATCTAGAACTTCGCGAGGGCGTGCTATTCAAAACCTAATTAACATAGATCCAGACGATAAATTAAAAGCATTTATCTGTACACAGGATTTAAAAGATGAAGAGTATATCAATAATCACTATGTGATTATGGCTACTAAAATGGGTCAGGTTAAAAAGACGCCTTTAGAGCAGTACTCTAGACCGAGAAGTAATGGAATAAACGCCATAACCATTCGCGAAGGAGACGAATTGTTGGAAGCAAAGTTAACAACAGGCGATAGCGAAGTCATGCTTGCTGTAAAATCTGGAAAAGCAATTCGGTTTGACGAGTCGAAAACCAGACCGATGGGTAGAAATGCTTCAGGTGTACGAGGAATTACGTTAAGCGAACCAGACGATGAAGTAATCGGAATGGTAACGCTAGACGATCCAGAGTCGAACATCTTAGTAGTTTCTGAAAACGGCTATGGAAAGCGTTCGCCAATCGAAGACTATCGTTTGACAAACCGAGGCGGAAAAGGTGTTAAAACAATAAATATTACTGAAAAAACCGGTAATTTAGTCGCCATTAAGAGCGTAACCGACAATGATGACTTGATGATTATCAATAAATCTGGAATCGCAATTCGCTTGGAGGTCGATAAAATTAGCCTTTTAGGTCGCGCCACCCAAGGTGTGCGACTCATCAAAGTGAGAGATAACGACGCCATTGCTGCTGTTGCCAAAGTGGTGACTGATGATGAAATGGTAGATGAATCTGATCTTGAAGATGAGGATGGCACTAGTCTTGATATAGATCAGGAGCAAACCGATAATAACGAATAAAAAAAGTACAATAATGAATAGTATACTTACAAATTCACGAAAACAAATTTTAGTGGTAGGATTGGCCTTAGTTTCCACTTTGGCTTTTTCCCAGAAAAGAGAGATCAAAAGAGCTGAACGGGCATTAAAGTCTGCAAAATACGGTGAAGCTTTGAGTTTATTAAGTGAAGCCGAGGCGCTTCTAGGCGATGCCGACAACGACTTAAAAGCAGAGTACTACGTATTGAAAGGCAATGCTTTGATGGGATCTGGCGGTGCGAGTTATGAAAGAGCTTTGGAAGCAGGGGAGGCTTACAATGCTGCGCTGGAACTAAAGCCAAGTCTAGAAGAAGAATTAATACTTCCACTCGATAATGTTCGCACGGTATTTATCAATGAAGCTGTTAAGAACCAAAATGCAGGGAACTATGAAGTGGCTGCAGAAAAACTGATAAACAGCTATCGATTAAGCCATGACCCGGACGATTTATATTACGCGGCTGGAAATATGGTCAATGCTCAAAATTATGAAAAGGCGCTTGAATATTACGAGCAACTTTTGGAAATGGACTATACTGGAGAAGAGACAGAATTTGTCGCTACAAGTAAAACCACTGGTGAGGTTGTAGCTTTTTCCGATGAGAACACCCGTAACTTAGCGGTTCGCGCGGGGGAGTATATCAAGCCTGAAACGCGTAAAACAGCATCTAGAAAAGGTGAGATTTTGCGAAATATTACCCTTATTTACATTCAGGAAGGCAAAAACGATAAGGCCATGGAAGTGATAGAGACAGCGCGAATGGAAAATCCAAACGATGCGTACTTAATGCGTGCCGAAGCCGATATGAGCTATAAAATGGGGGATTACGAAAAATACAATAAGCTGATGAATGCTATTGTGGCTAATGATCCTGACAATCCAGAGGTTTATTTCAACTTAGGTGTTGGTAGCCAAGAATTGGGTGAAAATGATCAGGCGATTGGGTATTATGAAAAAGCGATTAAATTAAACCCAGAGTATGAAGCAGCGTTGATAAACTTAGCAGTAATTAAACTTGCTCAGGAAGGCGAATTGGTTGAAGAGATGAACAGTTTAGGGATGAGTGCTGCCGATAATAGACGTTATGAAGAGCTTAAGGCGCAACGTGAGGACTTGTATCGAGAGGTGCTTCCTTACTTGGAGCAAGCTGGAAAGATCAATCCAAATAACGTAGAGGTATTACGAACCATGATGAATATTTACAGTCAGTTAGGAGACGATGCAAAATACAATGCATTGAAAACTAAAGTTGATGCCTTAGCTCCAGCGGAAGAAAACTAAAAGATATATAAGTTAGTAGGATGTAAAAGAGCCCCTCGATAATTCGAGGGGCTCTTTTGTTTGCTATGCATGTTCATTATCTA
>Ga0209075_1000961_pt1 | contig 27634 bp, 25 predicted proteins | sample Stecom2011_FD_187523 | JGI IMG/M metagenome (GOLD analysis project Ga0209075, IMG submission 187523) | Agricultural soil microbial communities from Utah to study Nitrogen management - Steer compost 2011 (SPAdes) (version 2) | ecosystem: Environmental > Terrestrial > Soil > Agricultural land...
TGGAAGGCCTGCGGGAAGTGTGCGACCAGTATGGCAGCGTGCTGATTTTTGATGAGGTGATGACCGGCTTCCGGGTCGCCCTGGGTGGCGCCCAGGCCCACTACAACATCAAGCCGGACCTGACCACCCTGGGCAAGGTGATTGGCGCGGGCCTTCCTGTCGGTGCTTTCGGCGGACGCCGGGAGATCATGGAGCATATTGCGCCGTTGGGGCCGGTGTACCAGGCAGGCACCTTGTCGGGCAACCCCCTGGCCATGCAGGCGGGCCTCACCATGCTGGAAGAAGTCTCCGCACCCGGCTTCCATGAGCGCCTCAGTCAAACTGCCCAGGCGCTGACCACGGGTTTGGTGGAGCGGGCCAAGGCTGCCAATATTCCCCTGACCTGCAACCAGGTGGGCGGCATGTTCGGATTCTTCTTCACGGATGCGCCCCAGGTGACCCATTATGCCCAGGCCACCGCCTGCGACCTGGAGCGCTTCAAAAAGTTCTACCACGGCATGCTGGAAGAAGGCATCTATCTGGCGCCGTCAGCCTTTGAAGCCGGCTTCGTTTCCTCCGCCCATGGCGAGGAAGAAGTGCGCCTCACCCTGGAGGCGGCCGAGCGCGTGTTTAAGCGTCTTTGATCTTGACCAGTCAGTGCCGGAATCTGCTCCGGCACTGACCTAACCTTGGTCAGCCTTGCCGCGCCGCCAGCCGACGCGCTTCAGCAGCCCCCGCTCGATCCCCCCGGGCCTCACGAATGTCGGCAATCACCTGCCAGGTCTGGCGCCGGAACCCCTCATCACTACCTGACAACGAAATCGCCTTCTGGCCAAACTGCTCAGCCTGGGCATAGGCCCCTTCCGCGGCTTTCACCAAGGCCAGCTCCAAATACACATCCGCAGCCTGGGGCGACATGCGCTGGGCCCGTTCCAGCAAGCTGGCGGCCTGACTATAGTTTCCCGCCCGACGCTCAGCCTGGGCTCTCTGGATCAAGGCCCGGGCCGCAGCCGTAGGTTGGACCCGTTCAGTCCGCACCCCCCGGGCAATCGTCCGGGAAGATTCCATGCTGGGCGACTGGGTGGAAGGTGTGGGGGATGACGGTGGCAGCGTCTGGGGAGCCGATTCCCGTGTCGCGGGCGCCTCCGGCTGTGGCGCGATGACCGGAGGGGGCGGCGCATAGGGACCGGTGGTACAAGCCGCCAGCAAGCAAGATGCCGACACCGCCAGCCACCAACGGGATGCCCTTGCCAAGGGCTGACCGGAAGATTTACAGCTCTGTGCGTGATTCATTCGCCTCATTGAAACAACCCTCTAAACCAGTTCTGCAAGCGCCCTTTCTGACAATTGGGCGCCAGCTCCTGGGGCTCAGTGCCCCGGATAAAGGGCATATAGCGACTGCCCTCGCAATGATCTTCACTCCTCAGGCCGCTGACAGAGTCGACCCAGACGTAGTCCACGGTGGCGGGCTTGGCACTTGTGAAGCCATATTCCGGCAAACTGCCAATCAGATCCGCCCAGACTGTTAAGGCGCCAGTAGAGCCCGTCAGGTGGGTCGGACCATTGTCATCCCGCCCCAGCCAGACCACAGCCAGGTGATTGCCGGTAAAGCCGGCAAACCAGCTATCGCGTAAGTCATCGGTAGTGCCCGTCTTGCCCGCTACTGCCAGAGTCTGGGGCAGACGCCGATAGACTCCACGCCCGGTTCCCTCCCGCATAATCTCCTGCATGTTGTATTGCAACAGGTGCACCGCATCATGAGACACCACCTGCTCGGTTTCATAGGCGTACCGGGAAAGGACTTCGCCATCGGCGGTGGTCACTGCGCGGATGGCCCGCAGGGGCGTATTGAAGCCGGAACTGGCGATGGTTTGGTAGACCTTGGCCACCTCCAGCGGACTCAGGTTAACCGACCCCAGCAACATGGATGGATAAAGGGGGATTCTCCGCTCTACCCCCAAACGGCGCAAGGTGTCCGCCACCTCCGACAAGCCCAGATCCAGGCCCAGGCGTACGGTCGACAAGTTGAGAGAGCGGGTAAGAGCCTCATGCAGACGTACCTCCCCATACTCCTGGCGATCGTAGTTGCGGGGCTGCCATTCCTGCCCATTGTCGAGGCGGATCAGAAAGCCCTTGTCCTGTAGGGGCGTCAGCAGGTTGTAGCGCTCCGGCTGCATTAAAGCCGTCAGGTAGATGGCCGGTTTGACCAGGGATCTGATGGGACGGACCGCCCGCATCGCCCTGTTGAACCCCGCATAGCGCGCCTCTTTGCCTCCAACGAGGGCCAGCACTTCTCCACTTTCGGTTCCCGTTACCACAACGGCTCCCTGCAGCTCGCTGCCTTGTGCAGCTCCGCGTTGCAAGCGGGTAATACCTTCCCGCAGGCTCTGCTCGGCCTGCTCCTGCACGATGGGATCCAGCGTGGTGTAAATCTGCAGCCCTTCCGATTGCAGGTCCTCCTCCTGGTAGTCCTTCACCAACTGCTCACGCACCAGATCCATAAATGCCGGATAACGGGAATCGGAATAGCTAGGCCGGTTGATCACCCCCAGGGGACGCCCCTTCAGGCGAATTGCTTCCTGCTGGCTGATCAGCCCCTCAGCCGCCATGAGGTCGAGGACCGTATTCCGCCGCGCCGTGGCCCGGTCCGGATACCGGCGGGGATTGAAATAAGAGGCCCCCTTCACGATCCCCACCAGTAGCGCCAGCTTGTCCGTACTCAGTTCTGTCAGGGGCTGACCAAAGTAGAAGTGGCTGGCCAGGCCGAAACCGTGAATTGCCCGCTCACCCACCTGACCCAGGAAGACCTCATTGAGGTAAGCCTCAAGAATCTCGTCCTTGCTGTAATGGGCATCGAGCAACAACGCCATAAAGGCTTCGTTGGCCTTACGGACCAGGGAGCGTTCATTGGTCAGGTAAAAGTTTTTCACCAGCTGCTGGGTCAGGGTACTGCCCCCCTGCACCACCCGACCGGCCCGGATATTGGCCAGCAAGGCCCGGGCAATAGACAGCGGCGCAATGCCATGGTGATCGTAGAAGTTACGGTCTTCCACCAGCATCAGCACCTTGGGCAGCAGCTCCGGAACCTGCTCCAGCTTCACCAGCACGCGGTCCTCTTTGTGGGCAGGATAAATACCGCCAATCACCAACGGGTCCAAACGGACCGAATAGGTCGCTGTGCCGCTTCGGGCACCGAAGTTCAGGACGACGCCGTCATCAATCCGGAAACTCACCGCCTGGGATGACTCCAGGCCATCGGGGAAGCGAAAGCCCCGGCTGTACAGATCCACCCGCGAGCCCTGGATGGCATAGGTTCCCGGCCCTTCCAACCGCGATACCCTTTGGTAGCCCAGCAGGGCGAGCTCTGTTTGCAGCCCCTGCATGGTGAGGGCCTGACCATCAAAAATCTCCAGGGGGCGCGCATAGACCTTGGCCGGCACAGCCCAGCGCTTGCCTTCGAACTTGGTTCGAACCGTTGCATCCAGATACACCAACCAGCCCGCCAGCACCAACACCCCCACCAGGGCCAGGCGCCACAACAACCCCCACCAGCGCCTACCCTTGGAGCGGGGCTGCTTGGAACCGGAAGAGCGGGGACCAGTGCGGCGACTTCTACCGCGCGAGGAATTGGACTTGGACATGGGAAGTGGTAAAACCTGCTAAAACGATGAATGGATACGGGTCGGCAAATGCATTTCCCCGCCTATCTTACCTCATGCTGAAGCGTTAACATTAACACCCTCGGCGACCCCGTCCCATTATTCAAGAACAAGGAATACAGCGTGAGCAGCGAACTTCTTCGGGCGCTTCAGGATGGCGCACTATACAATCACCCGGTTCAGGGATTCCAGCTCGTAGAGACCCACATCTCCTGGGTTCTGCTGACAGGTCCCTACGCCTATAAAATCAAGAAGCCCATGGACTTCGGCTTCCTCAACTTTACCAGCCTGGAAAGCCGTCGCCAGTTCTGTCACAAAGAACTGGAGCTCAACCGTCGCCTGGCCCCCCAACTCTATCTGGAGGTGGTGCCCATTACCGGCACCCCGGAGCAGCCCCAACTGGGTGGCGAAGGCACCCCGTTTGAGTACGCCATCAAAATGCGCCAGTTTGACCAGGAACAGCTGTTCGACCGGCTTCAGTCCCGTAACGAACTCAGCGAAGCCCATATCGACGAGCTTACCGACCAGGTTGCCCAGTTCCACAGCACCATTGCCAAGGCCGACCCGGCCAGCGAGTTCGGCCAGCCGGAGCAGGTGTTCTTTCCTGTGCAGCAGAACTTTGACCAGATTCGCCCGCTGCTCGACGATGCAACACTGCTTGCCCAACTGGATCAACTCGAGGCCTGGGCCCAGGACAGCTACCAGCGTCTGATCCCGATCTTCGAGCAACGCAAGGCCCATGGCTTCATCCGCGAATGCCATGGCGACATTCATCTGGGCAACATTACCCTGGTGGATGGCAAAACCACCCTGTTTGACTGCATCGAATTCAACGAAGCCTTCCGCTGGACCGACGTGATGGCAGACCTGGCCTTCCTCCTCATGGACTTGGAAGACCGGGGCCTGAAACGCTTCGCCAACCGGGTGCTCAACCGCTACCTGGAACACACGGGGGACTATGGTGGCCTGGAAGTGCTGAACTTCTATAAGGCCTACCGGGCCATGGTGCGGGCGAAAGTCGCCCTGTTCACCAAGGGCGCCAGCGGGGAGTTCAAAGCAGAGCAGGACAGGAAATACCGCAACTATGCGGACCTGGCCGAATCCTACACCTTTGTCCCCAGCCGCTGCCTGGTCATCACCCATGGCGTGTCCGGTTCCGGCAAGTCGACCCTGAGCAACGTGCTGGTGGACCGGCTCGGCTTTGTCCGGCTACGTTCCGATATTGAGCGCAAAAGGCTGCACGGCCTGTCCGGGCTACAAACCAGCGGCTCGGAGCTCAATGGGGGCATCTACGGCCCCGAAAGCACCCAGGCGACCTACCAACGCCTGACCGACCTGGCCCTGCAACTACTACGCTGTGGGTATGCGGTGATCGCTGACGCCACCTTCCTGCAACGGGAGCAACGGGCCCCCATGGAGGCTGTGGCAGAAGCCCAGGGAGTACCTTACCTGATCCTGTCTTGCGAGGCGGATATCAGCACCATTCGTGACTGGATTAGCGCCCGCCAGGCGGCTCGCAATGACGCCTCCGAAGCAGATCTAAAGGTGCTAGACCAGCAGTTGGCCCACCGGGAAGCGCTCACGGAAGAGGAAGCCATTTACCAGGTGACGGTGCGAACCGACCACCCGGAAACCCTGGAACCACTCCTGGAGACGCTGGGCCGACGCCTGGACATGACCGTGGCGACCCGGTAAAGGAGGGGAAATGTCCGAAGGGATCTGCCTCGGCCCGGTCGCGGAGATTCAAGACCCCGGCAGCAAGGGCTATCAGGTTGGGGAACAGCAGCTGTTTGCCGTCCGTAGCCGGGGAGCCGTCTTCCTCTACCGGAACCGCTGTCCCCACCTGGGGATTGAGCTGGAGTGGCTGCCCGACCGGTTCCTGGACCACCAGAACCAGTTCATCCAGTGCTCCACTCACGGGGCCCTGTTTCTGATCGAGTCTGGGGAATGTGTAAGCGGGCCCTGTTCGGGACAGTTTCTGGAAGCTGTTACCCACGAGGTGCGCGACGGACAACTGTGGGCTCTCCTGTAGAGCCCGGTCCATCACGCCTTGTCGCAGATAAACTAGTTGAGCTCCATGGGCAAGCTAGTCGAGCTCTACGGGAATCCGCTGGTTCAGGCGGATCTCGTCAGGGGCAATGATGGCGCGATAGGCCATCACCTCCATCCCCTGGGCAGCCGCTTCGCGCAGCAACCGGCCATAGGCCGGATCAATGTGGTCCGCCGGCCTGACCCGCTCAATGCCCGTATGGGCGACACAGAACATCAGCACAGCCCGGTAGCCTTGCTGGGTCATATGGATCAGCTCCCGCAGATGCTTTTGCCCCCGCAGGCTGACGGCATCGGGGAAGTAACCCAAACCACCCGACTCACGCAGGGTGACATTCTTCACTTCCACATAGCAGGCAGGCTGTTCCGGATGCTCCGGACTATCCAGGCAAAGATCGATACGGCTACTCTCCTGCCCATAGCGGACTTCCCGGCGAAGACGGGAATAGCCCTGTAACTCTACAATTACACGATTCTCGATTGCTTCTGCCACCAGGGCATTGGCACGGGCGGTGTTGATACAGATCCAGTCGCCTTCAAGCGTTTCCACCAGCTCCCAGGTACAGGGATACTTGCGGGAGGGGTTGCCTGAGTCGAGAAACCAGGCCCGGCTGCCAGGCTCACAGCAACCCAGCATGGAGCCCGTATTGGGGCAATGGATCGTCAGCTCGCGCCCGTCGGCCAGTTCAATGTCGGCGAGAAAGCGCTTGTAGCGGCGAATCAGGGTACCGCTTTGAAGGGGCAATTCGAATTTCAAACGGCGTTCCTATTGATTAATAACTGCGTAGTGGAGACGTGGTTTATTTAGAAGTTGTCACAAAACTTTCGCGACCCGGAAGTCTGAACTATGGTAAATGAAATATGTATTGGCTCCCATATATGAATCTGTTATGTTTCCCAGCTTGATTGGTACCAACCATGGTAACAGTTTCAGGATCCCAGGACATGGTCCGCAACAACGTTGCTTGGGGATAAGAGGTACGATTGAACGAGGCTAAGCCTATGGCAGAGAAAACAGCAAAGGCCACCAGCGCCGGAGCGCAAAAGTCGTCCATGGATCGCTTCTCAAACTTCACGCCTTATCAGACCACGGAAGGCGAGGAGTACATGAGCGAGGCGCAAATGGCGCACTTCCGCAAAATTCTCCTGGATTGGAAACAGGATTTGATGGAGGAAGTGGATCGCACCATGCAATACATGCAGGAAGATGCAGCCAACTTTGCAGACCCTAGCGACCGAGCCACCCAGGAAGAGGAGTTCAGCCTGGAACTACGAGCACGGGACAGGGAGCGTAAGCTGATCAAGAAAATCGACCAAACCATCGACCGGATCGATCAGAACGACTACGGCTACTGCGATTCCTGTGGTGTGGAAATTGGTATCCGCCGTCTGGAAGCCCGTCCCACCGCCACTCTGTGCATCGACTGCAAGACGTTAGCCGAGATCCGGGAAAAGCAAACCGGACTTTGATTCTCCAGGGGCAGATGCCAGCGGCGTCTGCCCTTCCCATCATCCTCCGCCGCCATGCCTGACACCCTTGCATCCTACCGCGGACGATTTGCCCCCTCGCCTACCGGCGCCCTGCACTTTGGCTCTTTAGTTGGCGCCCTGGCCAGCTACCTGGATGCCCGACACCACCAAGGCCGTTGGCTTGTCCGCATTGAAGATATCGACCCACTCCGTGAACCGGACTGGGCCGCTGACGATATCCTTCGTACCCTGGAAGCCCACGCCCTGTTCTGGGATGAACCCGTACTCTACCAATCCAGCCGAAGCGCCGCCTATGAAGCAGCCCTTGCCCAACTGCTGGATTCCGGCCACGCCTATTTCTGCCCCTGCTCCCGTAAGGAGCTGGCGGCCAGAAACGGGCGGCACACCGAGGCCTGCCTACGCCAGGAGATTGACCAAGAGCATCCGCTAGCCATCCGGTTTCGGGTCCGCAGCGGCCAGCTCTGCCTGAAAGACCGGATCCAGGGCCCCTTGGAATTTAGCCTGCAGACTGACAAAGATGACTTTGTCCTGAAACGCAAGGAGGGCTTCTACGCCTACCAGCTTGCCGTGGTGGTAGACGATGCGGCCCAAGGAATCACCCATGTGGTGCGGGGCTGCGACCTGATCGATTCGCTCCCCTGGCAATACTCCTTACAGATCGCCCTAAACCTGCCCCACCCCAGCTATGCCCATGTCCCGGTTATCACCAACCTGCAGGGCCAGAAGCTGAGCAAACAAAACCACTCACCCGCCCTGGATAACCGCCAGGCCAGCGCTAACCTGCACAAGGCATTACGTGCCCTGGAACTGCCTGTTCCTCCAGATCTCAAAGGCGCTCCGCCCGCAGAGCTGCTGCACTGGGCCGTGCCCTTGTGGAACCCGGCCCGGCTCCAAGCCTGCCGGTGCATCAGCGAAGCCAGGCTGGCCACAACAGCCCCCTCCCCTGCCGAGTAAACCTGCGCAGCAAAGTAAACCTACTGGGCAAAATAGCCGCTGTTTTGCCCGAGGGCTCCTGGCCGGTTAACATGATGTTTCTTCGACGGCCGCTAGGCTGGAGGTTTAAAAGGAAGCCCATGTATATCTATCGTCTCGTCTTCCTGCTGGTGCTTGGCATCTATATGTTCTCGCCGGTCATCATCGACTGGTGGATCACACCGGGGAGTGCCTGGTATCGGCCCTACCTGATCTGGGCCGTGCTGATCGCCCTGTCTATTTGGCTTGAGAGTCGTCGAGGCCCCCATGAGTTTTAGCAGTCTGCAACTGTTCCTGCTGGGAGTGGGGTATCTGGCCCTTCTGTTCGGGATGGCCTGGATTGCCGAACGGGGCTTTGTCTCCAAGCGCCTGCTGCGCCACCCGGTCACCTATGTATTGTCCTTGGGGGTCTATGCCAGCGCCTGGGCCTTCTATGGCTCTGTCGGCCTTGCCTATGAATATGGCTATGGCTTTTTGTCCTATTACCTGGGCATCAGCGGTGCCTTCCTGTTAGCCCCGGTCCTGCTCGCCCCGGTGCTGCGTATCACCAAGGCTTACCAGCTGGGCTCCATTGCCGACCTGTTCACCTTCCGCTACCGCAGCCAGTGGGCCGGTACCCTCACCACTGTGTTCATGCTGCTGAGCATGCTGTCGTTACTGGCCCTCCAGATCAAGGCCGTGACCGGCTCCATCCAAGTCCTGTCGCCCGGGGAAACCGAAAGGGTCCTGGGCTTCATTTTCTGTGGGGTGATGGTGATCTTCGCCATCCTGTTCGGCGCCCGCGAGCGCGCCCGGAACGAGCGCTACGAAGGCCTGGTCTTTGCCGTCGCCTTTGAGGCCCTGGTCAAGCTCACCCTGTTTCTCATCATTGGCGGCTATGCCCTGTTTTCCATTTTCGGCGGCTTCGACGGACTCAACCAGTGGCTCCAAGAAAGCGCCCCCCAGATCAGCGCACTAGAGCAACGTATGGAGGAAAACACCTGGCGCGCCTTGCTGCTCGTGTTTTTTGCCTCCGCCCTGGTCATGCCCCATATGTTCCACATGACCTTTACGGAAAACACCAATCCCAAAGCGCTCTTCAAAGCGAGCTGGGGCCTGCCCCTGTATTTGCTGATCATGGCCTTGCCGGTGCCCATCATCCTGTGGGCCGGCATCAAAACCGGCACCCCGACTTCTCCGGAAATGTTTACCGTGGGCATCGGGCTGTTCAATGACGCGCCCTGGGTGGGCCTGCTCTCTTTTGTGGGCGGCCTGTCAGCCGCCAGCGGCCTGATCATTGTGGTGACACTGGCTTTATCCTCGATGATCCTCAACCACCTGATCCTGCCCATTTACCAGCCCCTGGCCCGGGACAACATCTATGGCTGGCTGAAGTGGGTCAAACGGATTCTGATCGTTGCCATCATTTTCTCGGGCTATCTCTTCTATACCTTTGTCGACGAGCGGGTTTCCCTGTCGGTCTTGGGAGTCCTGTCCTTTGTCGCCACCCTTCAGTTTTTCCCGGGCATCCTGGCCCTGATCTATTGGCCCCCGGGTAACCGGATCGCTTTTATCTGCGGTGTCTGTGCCGGCATGTTCATCTGGTTCTTTGCCATGCTGCTTCCGCTGGTCTTTCACATCGACGTTATTGGGCTGTCTCCCTGGGGCGAGTACTACCAACTCAACGAAGGCGACTCCCATTTCTACACCATGGCCTCCTTGAGCCTGAACGTGGCGGTGTTCGCCATCGTCTCCCTGCTGACGCCCACGTCCCAGGCAGAGCAGGCGGCAGCCCAGTCCTGCAGCGCTGAAACCCTGGTTCGGCCGGCCCGCCACGAACTGGTCGCCAACTCCTCGGAAGAGTTCAAGCTGGCCCTGGCCGCCCCGCTCGGGCGCCAGACTGCGGAGAAGGAAGTGAACCGGGCGTTGCGGCAACTGGAGCTTCCCAATGTGGAGTTCCGTCCCTATGCCCTGCGGCGCCTGCGGGATCAGATCGAGGCCAACCTATCCGGCCTGCTGGGCCCGTCCATTGCCCAGGACATCGTCAAGCGCTACCTGGAGTTCAAATCCGACGCCCGCTCCACCGACATCCACTTTGTCGAAAGCCGTCTGGAAGCCTACCAGTCCAGGCTCACCGGCCTGGCCGCCGAGCTGGACGCCCTGCGCCGCTACCACCGGCAGACCCTTCAGAGCCTGCCCATCGGCGCCTGCTCCTTGGGCGACAACCTGGAAATCCTGATGTGGAATACGGCCATGGAGGGACTGACAGGCATCCCGGCCAAAGATGTAATCGGCTCCCATATCAGCGCCATCGCCCTGCCCTGGGCCACCCTCTTGCACAGCTTTGCCCAGGACGAGCAGATGCACCTCTACAAGCACCGGGTCGACATTGCGGGCCGCCCCCACTGGTTCAGCCTGCACAAGGCCAACATTGAAGGCAATGAGCAGTCCCTGGAAAGCGGACAGGTGATCCTCATCGAAGACCAAACCGAGCTGCAAATGCTGGAGGACGAGCTGATCCACAGTGAGCGCCTGGCCTCGATCGGGCGCCTGGCAGCAGGGGTGGCCCATGAGATCGGCAACCCCATCACCGGCATCGCTTGCCTGACCCAAAACCTCAAGCTGATGACCCAGGAGCGGGAAGTATTGGAAAGCGCCAGTCAGATTCTGGAGCAGACCAAACGGGTGTCCCGTATCCTGCAGACCCTGATGAACTTCTCCCGGGCCGGGAACCATTCCCAACTCCAGGTGCACGAGCCGGCCAATATCAGACGCTGCGTGAATGAGGCCATCAGCCTGCTATCCCTGAGCGACAAGGAAAAGCAACTGGAGTTCATCAATGAGTGCGACGAAGATGTCATCGTGATGGGCGATGAACAACGCCTGCTCCAAGTCTTTGTGAACCTGCTCAGTAATGCCCGGGATGCCTCGCCGGAACACGGCCGGGTCATTATCCGCGGCCACATGTCCGACTATACGGCCAAAATTGAGGTCATCGACGAAGGATGCGGTATCGCCAAAGACCAGCTCGACCACCTGTTCGAGCCCTTCTACACCACCAAAGGCCCCGACAAAGGCACTGGCCTTGGCCTCGCCCTGGTCTATAGCATCATTGAAGAACACTACGGACACATCCAGATTACCAGCCCCGCCGATCCTCTGACCGGGCGTGGCGCCAAGGTGAGCATTGAGTTACCCTCCCAATACTCAGATGCCAAACCACAGAGTCAACATCGTACGGAAGCCTCATGAGTCATCATATTCTGGTAGTTGAAGACGAAGCCATTATCCGCTCGGCCCTGCGCCGGCTCCTGGAGCACAATGCCTATCAAGTCAGTGAGGCCGGAGCTGTGGATGAGGCGGTGGCCCAATACGATCTTACCCAATTCGACCTGATCATTTCCGACCTGCGCCTGCCCGGCCAGCCGGGTACCGAGCTGATCAAGCTGGCACGGCCCACCCCGGTTCTGATCATGACCAGCTACGCCAGCCTGCGTTCCGCGGTCGACTCCATGAAACTGGGTGCGGTGGATTACATCGCTAAGCCTTTTGACCATGACGAGATGCTGGCGGCAGTGCGGCATATTCTCAGCGCCCACGCCAAGGAAGCCGTAAAGCAACCCAACGCCACGGAAACTGGACGCAAAGCCGTCGCCGATATCCGTGAGATCATGTATGGCGAATGTGCGGAAATGCGCAAGCTGTTCGACCTGATCAGCAAAGTCGCCCCCACGTCCACCACGGTCATGATCCAAGGGGAGTCCGGTACCGGTAAGGAACTGGCAGCCCGCGCCCTGCACGCCTTGAGCCCGCGCAAGGATGGCCCGTTGATCTGTGTTAACTGTGCCGCCATTCCGGAATCCCTGATTGAATCAGAACTGTTTGGTCACGAAAAGGGCGCCTTTACCGGCGCGGTGACCGCCCGCAACGGCCTCATTGAAGCGGCCGATGGCGGCACCCTGTTTCTGGACGAGATTGGCGAGCTGCCCCTGGAAGCCCAGGCTCGTTTGTTGCGCGTCCTGCAAGAAAGTGAAATTCGCCGGGTGGGCTCGACCCAGTCCCGCAAAGTGGATATCCGCCTGGTCACTGCGACCCACCGTAACCTGCGGGCCATGAGCAAGGTGGGCGAGTTCCGTGAAGACCTTTACTATCGCCTCAACGTTATGCAACTCAATATTCCGCCGCTCCGTGACCGGGGCGAGGATATCGTGGGGTTGGCCCATCTGCTGCTCCAGCGGCTTAGCAAGCAAATGGACAAGGGGGAACTCCAATTCGCCCCCGAAGCACTGGATCTAATCCGGCGCCATCGCTGGCCGGGTAACGTCCGGGAGCTTGAGAACGCGATTGAACGGGCCGTCATTCTGACGGATGGCAACACCATCACGCCGGATCTGCTGGGCATCGAGACCGAGACGGACGACTTTGACGATATCCCCCAAGGACTGGCATCCATGGAGCACGCCGCCAGCCCGAAGCAGACGGAAAAAACCAAAGACCTATCCCTGGAAGACTATTTCCAGCACTTTGTCTTGGAAAACCAGGACAAGATGAGCGAAACCGAACTGGCCCGCAAGCTCGGTATCAGCCGCAAGAGCCTTTGGGAAAGACGACAACGTTTGGGCATTCCCCGCCGCAAGTAGCTGGTGTATGGATTGGTGATGCCTCCTAGCTCACCACGCCGGATCAGATCACACAGCAACGCACACAAGCGGTCCAGCCGGGGCGAACACCAGTCCGCCCCACACTCCCCTCAACAGGCCTTTGCCGATCTTGCTAAAGAAGGATGATTGCCCAGACCAGGGCGATCAAAGACAAGGACAGGAACTGGGCTGCACTGCCCATATCCTTGGCACGCTTTGCCAGCGGATGAAGCTCCAGGGAGATGCGGTCCACCGTCGCCTCGATTGCCGAGTTCAAAATCTCCACAATCAGGCCAAGAAAGACCACGGCCACCAAGACAGCCCGCTCGACCCGGCTGACATCCAGCCAAAAGGCGATGGGAATCAAGACCAAATTGAGCAGGACCAATTGGCGGAAGGCCGCCTCGCCGGTGAACGCGGCTTTCAGTCCCGCCATTGAATAGCCCGTGGCGTTCAGAATGCGGGTCAGGCCGGTTCGACCTTTGAGATCTTCAGCGCCCGACGATCCATCGGCTTTATACTGCGACTCCATCTCTCTCACTACTCCCCTGAATTAGCTCTTAATCTGAAGGGTCATTAGCAGACGGGCATCCGGCTCACCGATGCCCCGTTGTCCGAAAAGGTAGCAGGCCAATCCTGTTTCCGCGAGTAACAACGCAACCAGTGTTACCGAAATGGCACATGTTCCCCAAGGTAACACTTTCCGGGTACCAGGGGTGGTCGGCGGTAACACTTCTCCTAGGTAGTTGTACGTACGATTTTTTGCCATTGATCTAAGCCATTGTTTTTATTGCATTTTGAAAACCTGGCACAGGTAATGCTTTTATACTGGTGCAAAACAAGAATAAAAAAAGACGCCACGAACAAAAACAAGAAGGCGAACAAACAATAACAACATTACAAGAAAACCCGACAACAACAATAAGACCAGGGTTGCAAACTGAGTGTTTTGAATGTTTGGCTTTTTAGTGGTATCCACTGGAGAAGTTGTTGGAATCGCCCGAAAAGAACTGCTTCAGCAGCGTCGGTCGAAACCATAAAAACCACTTCATCCCTTTGCCACTCCGCATATTCAAGGCGTTCTGTTTGCTCATTCATTCAGGTCCTCTTAATTGATGGACAGGGACGCAAAAACAAGAAAAACGCTACGTCTACTCTTCTCAGCCGGGGAAAGCGATTCGCTTTCCCCGCTAACTCTCCCTAGAGTTCCAGATCCCCCCAAAGCACCAGCAGTTTCCTTTTATTCTGTTTCCGATCTCGCCAAATCCGCCTCGAACCATTACACTTCGTGCATATTTGCATACTTTTTACATGCACCCGACATTCAAAAACTTCGTAGCCCTCAAACATGATTAAACGCCTTATCGGGCTGATTGCTCCTAAACGCGAGAAAAAGACCCCTGAGTTTGCTCTCAAGGTCATTCCCCGTGACCAGCACAATATCTCACGCAAATCCATCAACCCCAACGCGCTTAAAGTTCTGTACCGTCTAAACAGCGCCGGGTTTGAAGCCTATCTGGTCGGCGGAGGTGTGCGTGACCTGCTGTTGGGAGTGTCACCCAAAGACTTCGATATCGCCACCAGCGCCCATCCGGAACAGGTTCGTGACCTGTTTCAGAACGCGCGCCTGATTGGCCGCCGCTTCCGCCTCGCCCACGTTCGGTTTGGACGGGACATCATCGAAGTGGCCACCTTCCGCCGCGGCCACGGGGAAGATGACGATGAAGAGGCCGATGTCCTCAAGTCCGACAAGGGACTGATTCTGCGCGACAACGTCTACGGCACCAAAGAAGAGGATGCCCTGCGGCGGGACTTCACCATTAATGCCTTGTACTACGGGGTCCAGGATTTCTCGATCCACGACTATGCCGGCGGCCTGGAAGATCTGCGCCTGCGCCGCATCCGCCTGATTGGCGACCCGGAAACCCGCTATCGGGAAGACCCGGTACGAATGCTGCGGGCCATCCGTTTTGCCACCAAGCTCAATTTCGAAATCGCCGCGGATACGGCTGCGCCGATTCCGGCCTTGGCCCCCTTGCTGCGGGATATTCCCCCCGCCCGCCTGTTCGAAGAGGTGTTGAAGCTGTTCCTGTCCGGCAAGGCGCTGGACAATTTTGAAGCCCTACGGGAATTCGGCCTGTTCAAGCAGCTGTTCCCGTCCACCGAACGGGCACTGGCCAGCAACCAACCCTATGCCCTGGAACTGATTCGCCAGGCCCTGAGCAACACGGACCTGCGCATAGAGGAAGGCAAGCCGGTAACACCTGCCTTCCTCTATGCTGCCCTGTTGTGGCCGCCAATGCAGCAGCGCCAGCGCAAGCTGGAGGAAGATGGGCTCCCGCCCATGCCTGCCCTGCACCAGGCTGCCCAGGAAATTATCAGCGAACAGGTGCGAAGCACTGCCCTGCCCAAGCGTTTCAGCATTCCCATGAAAGAGATCTGGGAAATGCAGCTACGGCTACGACGCCGTGGCGGCAAGCGGGCCGAACAGTTATTGGAGCACCCCCGCTTCCGGGCCGGTTACGACTTCCTGCTCCTGCGGGAGCAGGCCGGTGAAGATATGGACGGCCTGGGTCAATGGTGGACCGAGTTCCAGGATGCCTCCGCTCCGGATCGGGAGCATATGGCTCAAAACTCCCGTCATGACGCCGAGGGCCCCAAGCGCAAGCGCCGCCCCCGCAAGCGTCGCTACAACAACCGTCCGGCAGCACCCCAGCAATAGCGGAAAGAAACAATGGCGACCGACGTTTTTATTGGCATCGGCAGCAATCTGGAAAACCCGCTGCAACAGGTGCTCACTGCCTTCGAGGCTTTAAAGGCCATACCCGAAAGCGAGCTGCAGGGCGTGTCTCGCCTGTATCGCAGTACGCCCATAGGCCCGGCTGGGCAGCCCGACTATGTCAATGCTGCCGCCTGGCTCCAAACCCGCCTGGCGCCGGAAGCCCTGCTTGACCAACTGCAGGCGATCGAGCTGGCCCATGGCCGGGTTCGCACCATCCACTGGGGCCCCCGTACGCTGGACCTCGATATTTTGCTGTTCGGCGACCTGGTGCTGGACACGCCACGCCTCCATGTTCCCCACCGGGAACTGACCCGCCGCAACTTCGTCCTTTACCCCCTGGCAGACCTTGCCCCAGCCCTGGTGCTGCCCGATGGGCGCAGCCTGCAAAGCCTTTTGGAAGGTTGCCCACCCGAGGGACTGAGCGTAATATCAGACCCCACAGCCAATCCAGATGACCTGGTGTAATCGCTGGGGCCTTTAGCTTTTTAATAGGCTCCATTGTCCTCCACAAGGGAAAGGCCATTCCATGAACATAAATCTGCACACTCTGAGACAGTTCAAGGCATCCGGCGAGAAGTTCACCTGCTTGACCAGCTACGACGCCACCTTCGCCTATGAAGCCAGCAGCGCAGGTGTCGAAATCCTACTCTTGGGCGACTCCCTGGGCATGGTCTTACAAGGCCATGACAGCACCCTGCCGGTCACAGTCAAAGACATGGCCTACCACACTGCTTGCGTTAAACGGGGCAACCAGGGCTCGATGATCATGACCGACATGCCGTTCATGAGCTACAGCACCCCCGCCCAAGCCATGGAAAATGCCGCCAAACTTATGCAGGCCGGTGCCCATATCCTCAAAATCGAAGGCAGCGCCTGGCTAAGCGAAACCATCAGCATGCTCACGGAGCGGGGCATTCCGGTGTGTGCCCATATGGGCCTGACACCCCAGTTTGTGAACAAGCTGGGAGGCTATAAGGTACAGGGGCGGGACGAACAGCAGGCCGAGCAAATGGTCCAGGACGCACTGGCCCTTGAAGCCGCCGGGGCCGACGTGCTGCTGCTCGAATGCGTGCCAAGCCCTCTGGCGAAGAAGATTACCGAATCGGTCAAAGTACCGGTGATCGGCATTGGTGCCGGACCTGACACGGACGGCCAGGTACTGGTGATGCACGACATTCTGGGTATCGGCGCAGGACGCCGCCCGAAATTCGTCAAGAACTTCCTGGCCGAAAGCGGCAGTATCCAGGGCGCCTTCAAGGCCTACGTGGACGCCGTTAAGACAGGCTCCTTTCCATCTGAAGAATACAGTTTCAGCTAATGATCACCGTACACCAAATCAGCCAACTACGTAACGAAGTCCGCCAGCAACGGGCCCAGGGCAAGCGCATTGCCCTTGTCCCCACCATGGGCAACCTCCACGAAGGCCACCTGCAACTGGTGCGCCGGGCCCGGGAGTTGGCCGACTTCGTGGCAGTCAGCATTTTCGTCAACCCCATGCAGTTTGGCGCCAATGAGGATTTCGACTCCTACCCGCGCACCTTGGAACAGGACCAGGAAAAGCTGACCAGCGTCGGCTGCGACCTGGTGTTTGCCCCCAGCGCCAACGAAGTCTATCCCCAAGGCCTGGACCAACAGACCCAAGTGGTCGTGCCGGCCCTTACCGAGCTCCATTGTGGTGCCAGCCGCCCCGGCCACTTTACCGGCGTCGCGACCGTGGTCAGCATGCTGTTCAACATGGTTCAGCCAGATGTGGCCCTCTTTGGGGAAAAGGACTTCCAGCAACTGGCGGTGATCCGCAAGCTGGTCCGGGACCTGTGCTTCCCGATCCAGATTGAAGGTGTTCCCATTATGCGGGAAGCCGATGGCCTGGCCATGAGCTCCCGCAACGGCTATCTATCGGAGGAAGAGCGCAAGATCGCTCCGCGCCTGTATCAGGTGCTACAGCAGGTTCGCACGGCCATTGAGCAGGGCGAACGAAATTACGCGCAGCTCTCGGAAGTGGGCAAGACCTTGTTGACCCAGAGCGGTTTCCGCCCCGACTACTTCAACATCGTCAACAGCCAGACCCTGCAACCCGCCCAGTCGGACGACCAGGATATCACCCTGCTCGTCGCAGCCTATCTGGGCCAGACCCGCCTGATCGATAACCTGAGCCTGAAGGTCTAACGCCTAAGGCTCAGCGCCGGCCTGCCGCTTGCACTCCCATAGCCTTGATTTTCCTTCGTTCTGCAGGGAGATCAAGGCCGCAAGCCCGGGCCAACTTCCTTCCCTCCCCCTGCAAATCAGCCTATCATTCCCAGTGCGTTCGTAAACAGGACAATCATTCATGGATTCCGCGCAACAACACACCGGTTCTATCGACATCACCAAACTGGACGCCTGGCATCAGCTTGAGCAGCATGCCCAGGAAATGAAGCAGGTCCATATGCGCGACCTGTTCTCCCAGAACCCCAACCGTTTCCAGGAATACTTTATCTCGGCAGCGGGAATCCAGCTGGACTACTCCAAAAACCTGCTGAACCGGCAAACCATGGACTATCTGCTGGAGCTGGCCCGTCAGGCTCGCCTACCCGAAGCCATTGACGCCATGTTCCGGGGCGAGGCGATCAACCGCAGCGAACAGCGCCCGGCCCTGCATGTGGCCCTGCGGAACATGAGCCATCGCCCCATGCTGGTCAACGGTGTCGATGTAATGCCCGAGGTGCGCGCGACCCTGACCCAAATGGAGCACTTCACCTGGCGTATCCGCTCCACCCAATGGCGCGGCTTCAGCAACCGGCCCTTCAAGGATATTGTCAGCATTGGCATCGGCGGCTCCTTTCTCGGCCCCAAGCTGGTCTCCGCCTCCTTACGCCCTTACTGGACCAATGTCCTGAACTGCCACTACGTGGCGAATATCGACGGCAGCCACATCACCGAAGTACTCAAGCATGTGGATCCGGCCACCACCCTATTCATCGTGCAGTCCAAATCCTTCAGCACCCAGGAAACCCTGGAAAATACCAAAGTGGCCCGCAACTGGTTCCTGCAAAACGGGGGCACCGAGGAAAGCATCAACCGCCACTTTGTGGCAGTGACAGCAAACCGCGCCGCCGCCATCGAATTTGGTATTGCCGAAGAAAATATCTTCCCCATGTGGGATTGGGTCGGCGGCCGCTACTCCCTCTGGTCTGCCATTGGCCTGCCTGTAGCCCTGACCATCGGCATGGATGGCTTCCGGGCACTTTTGTCCGGGGCGTATGCCATGGACGAACACTTCCGGACCGCGCCACTGCATAAAAACCTGCCGCTGATCCTGGCCCTGCTGGGCATCTGGTATACTAATTTCCTGGGCGCCGACTCCCATGCCATCCTGCCCTACGACCATTACCTGCGGGGCCTGCCGGCCCACTTGCAGCAACTGGATATGGAAAGTAACGGCAAGCGCGTCAACCAAGACGGTGTCCCCGTGTCCTACCAGACCGGCCCCATTATCTGGGGCGGAGCCGGAGCCAATGGCCAGCATGCCTACCACCAGCTGCTGCACCAGGGCACCCGACTGGCACCGGCGGATTTCATTATTCCCCTACACACCCACAACCCGGTGGCCCATCACCACGAAATCCTGTTCGCCAACTGCCTAAGCCAGACCCAGGCGCTGATGTGGGGCAAGACCTACGAGGAGGCCTACGCCGAGCTGATCGCCCAGGGCAAATCGGAGGAAGAGGCCAAGCGCCTGGCTCCCCATAAGGTGATTCCCGGCAACAAGCCCAGCAATACGATCCTGTTCCATAAGGCCACGCCACGGGCCATCGGCGCCCTCATTGCCCTGTACGAACACAAGGTGTTTGCCCAGGGCGCGATCTGGCAGATCAACTCCTTCGACCAATGGGGCGTAGAACTGGGCAAGCAATTGGGGAACAAGATTCTCGACACGCTTCTGGGACAACCCCAAGACGGCACCATGGACAGCTCGACCCGGGGGCTGATCGACCTGTTTTTGCACAAGGACGAGTTGAGCTAGCAACGGCCACCACTCCGCCCCAAAACACAGCATCTGGAATTAGAGCTTCAAGCTACGCCTCCACTCCGAGCCGTGAATGGAGGCAGCCGATTTTCAGGGGAGCAGGCTTTCAGCCCAAAAGAAGGCTATTCAGAGTGAGAAATACGCCGTCCGGCCCAGTCGAAATCCACGGGCCAAAGCTTCTGGTGGCGCTGGTAAGACTGCCAGAGGCTACGGAAATCCTGGTCTAGCAAAGGATGCTTCAAGCTGGGGGCGATTTCCGCCAGAGGGCGCAACACAAAGGCATTTTCAGTGATCTCAGGCCGGGGCAGTTGAATGCCGTCACACTCCCCCACCAGGTCGTCATACAACAACACATCAATATCCAAAGTCCGAGCACTGAACTTGGGATGGCTCCGGTCCCGCCCGTTGCGATCTTCCACCTGCTTCAACCAGCAGTTCAACGTGGCCAGCGGCCAGTCCGTGTCAAAGCCTGCCACCAAGTTGTAAAAAGGAGCCCCATCAAAGCCCACCGCCTCGCTCTCGTAGACGGAGGAGACCTGCAAGTTCTGCCCGGCCTCATTCAAAGCATCCAGAGCCGCACAGACATGCCGCTCCCGATCAATGTTACTGCCAATGCTGACGTAGACCCGCGCCATCAGCTGCGCACTCCCCGCTCGATGATCACACCCACATCCTTCGCGCCCCGCAATGCACCGGGCTTGCTCACCCGCAGCCGCAACCAGGGCACGCCGAACTCCTCGCGGACAATCCGGGCGACCTCTTCCGCCATGGTCTCCACCAGCAAAAACTCACTGGCCTCCACAAAGCTGATCAGGCGTTTGGAGACGGCCTTGTAGTCCAGGGCATGGGAGAAATCATCTCCGGCCGCGGCCTTGCTGATATCCCACCCCATTTCCAGGTCCAGGCTTACAATCTGCCGTACCTTCCGTTCCCAATCGAAGATACCGATGATGGTTTCGATCTCGAGATCGCGTATATACACAATGTCCATGAAGTTTGATCCACCTTGTCGTTATTCAACAGTTTTGGCAGGAGCCAGAACCCCTCCGCCCGCAAAGCTCATGTTGCCCAGCCCAACCTTGCCATAGTCCACAGCGGCTCCAACTGCTTCGTCGTCGGCTCGCACCACAGCCGGGTTTAATCCCCCGTCACACCCAGCATCCAGCCGCTCAGAACAGAGACTCCGCAACCGCCACATTGACTTGAGCGGGCGGGCACGGGATGATTCAAGGCCACTGCGCCCTCACGGCGGCGAATCTCAACCTGGATCCTGACTCACCGGACGCGCCTATGGATTCCATCGGGTTCATCATTCCCGTTCTCCTCCTGGCTTATCTCCTAGGCTCCGTCTCCTGTGCGATTCTGGTGTGCGACCTGTTCCGCCTGCCGGACCCGCGCCAACAAGGCTCACTGAACCCTGGCGCCACTAATGTCTATCGCATCGGCGGGGTATGGCCCGCCCTGTTAACCCTGCTCGGCGATAGCCTCAAGGGTGTGCTGGCAGTTGCCATCGCGCGCCTGCTGGATCTTTCTCCAACCGGCCAGGGCCTGGTTGCCATCGCGGCAATCCTCGGCCATATGTTTCCCATTTTCTTCAAGCTACAAGGCGGTAAAGGTGTGGCAACCTGCCTGGGAGCGGGCCTGGTTCTGGCCTGGCCCACCACTCTTGCCCTGACCGCCCTGTGGATTCTGGTCATGGCTCTGTTTCGGATCGCCTCCCTGGCGTCACTCTGTGCATCCCTGGCCGCAGCTCCCGTAGCCCTGTTCCTAAATCCGGAACATTGGCGGGCGTTTTTGGTAGTGGCTGTGCTTATCCTGCTGCGCCATCACCGAAATATCCTGGCATTGGTCCGGGGCCAGGAGCCTCGCACAGATCGCTAAGCGGCTTCCGCTAACGAAACGCCATTAAGAAACGCTCACACCGGCACTAGTCCTAGTAGTCCTATCAGGGAGCCAAGCCTGGCTTAAAGCGGAGGCAGAGTATCCATCGGCCAGCGGGGCACGCTCTTGATGGCCAGGGGCTCTTGTTGGCCTGCCAGCAATCTCTGGCAGCCCGCATAGGCGATCATAGCCCCGTTATCGGTACAGAACTCAGGCCGCGCATAAAACACCTGGGCCCGCAGCTTGGCGACCATCGTTTCCAACGCTGCCCGCAGCCGGCGATTGGCACTGACACCGCCGGCAATTACCAGGCTTTTCAAACCCGTTTGTTGCAAGGCGCGTCGGCACTTGATGGCCAGGGTATCCACCACGGCTTCCTGGAAGCCTGCAGCAATATCCGCCCGGGTTTGCGCCACGGCAGGGTCAGAGGCCTGTTCTGGATCAGCCACGCCATGCTCCTGAATCAAGTTCAGGGTAAAGGTCTTGAGACCACTGAAACTGAAATCCAGCCCGGGCCGGTCCGTCATGGGACGCGGAAAGCGGAAGCGGGCCTTATCGCCTTGCTCGGCCAGGGCCGCAATCAACGGGCCGCCCGGATAGTCGAGCCCCAGCATCTTGGCCGTCTTGTCAAAGGCCTCACCGGCGGCATCGTCCACCGATTCTCCCAACAACTCGTATTGACCAATGCCGTCAACCCGAACTAGTTGTGTGTGACCGCCGGAAACCAGCAAGGCGACAAAGGGAAATGCCGGCGGCTGGCTTTCCAGCATCGGCGCCAACAAATGCCCTTCCATGTGATGCACCCCTACCACCGGCACCCCCAGGGCATAGCCCAGGGCGGTGGCAATGGCGCCACCCACCATCAAGGCACCGATCAGTCCCGGCCCGGCGGTGTAGGCGATACCGTCAATATCGGCGCGGGTCAGGCCGGCTTGGGCCAACACCGACTCAATCAAAGGCAGGGTCTTGCGGATATGATCCCGTGACGCCAGCTCCGGCACCACTCCACCATAATCCGCATGCATCGCAATCTGGCTGTAGAGGGCATGGCCCAGCAGGCCCCGCTCGCTGTCATACAGGGCGATGCCGGTTTCATCACAGGAGGTCTCGATACCTAATACACGCATGGCGTCTTCTTTAAAATGAACTGGTACATAGCGTGCGCATCTTACCGGAGCCGCACCGGCAACGAAAGCTGAAAGAAGGCCCGAAAAGCTCCCCGGACTTTACAAGCCTTGGGCTTTGGGATTAGAATGCGCGGCCTTATTGTTTACATCTGGCGTTAATTTGAACAATGCCGGAGGTCGCGCGTCGCGCCCGCAACACTTAACGTGTAGTAACGATCAACGTGTAGAAAGGTAGAATTTGAATGCCATCAGTAAAAGTTAAAGACAACGAACCTTTTGATATCGCCCTGCGTCGCTTCAAGCGCTCCTGTGAAAAAGCAGGTGTTCTGTCTGAAGTTCGCCGCCGTGAGTTCTACGAAAAGCCCACAGCTGTGCGTAAGCGCAAAATGGCTGCCGCCGTTAAGCGTCACGCTAAAAAGCTGCAGCGCGAACAAAAGCGTTTCGAGCGTCTGTACTAAGATCGGCATTCTTCAACGCTTCCGGCCTGATCGGCTGGTCCGCGTAAGCTAACCAAGAGCCCAGCATGTCCGAGACCACCTTGAAACAGGGCCTCTCCGAGGCCATGAAAGACGCCATGCGAGCCAAAGACAAGGAGCGCCTGAGCGCTATTCGCCTTATCTTGGCAGAGATCAAGCGGATCGAGGTGGACGAGCGGGTAGAAATTGACGACGATCGCGTTCTGGCGATCCTCGACAAGATGGTGAAGCAACGTAAGGACTCTGCCGAGCAGTACCGCCAGGCAGGCCGGGAAGACCTGGCCGCCGTCGAAGACGCTGAAATCCGCGTCATACAGGACTTCCTGCCCGCCGCCCTTTCCGACGAAGAGCTGGACCGCTTGATCAAGATGGCAGTCGAGCAGACCGGAGCCAGCTCCATGCAGGACATGGGCAAGGTCATGGGGGTTCTGAAGCCGCAAGTGCAAGGCCGTGCCGATATGGGCACGGTCAGCCAGAAAGTCAAAGCCCAACTGACTGCCTAACCCGGCAAGCCGCCCTCAGGCACCTGCGGGCTTTGTGCTATGCTCTGTCGGAACTGATTTGAAGCTCTCCCGAGCGCATCTCGCAGCAGATGGAGCCCCATGTCCGGCCTGATTCCCCAGCAATTTATTGACGACCTCAGCTATCGGCTCGATATCGTCGATGTCATCGGTTCACGCATTCGCCTGAAGAAATCCGGCTCAAACTACACCGCCTGCTGCCCCTTTCACCAGGAAAAGACCCCTTCCCTGTACATCTACACGGATCCCGGCAACCAGCATTACCATTGCTTCGGCTGCGGCGCCCACGGGGGCGTGATTCATTTTGTGCAGGAATTCGACGGCCTAACCTTTCCCGAAACCATCGAGCAACTGGCCCGACAACTCGGCCTGGAAGTGCCCCGCTCGACCCAGGAGTTCAAGCCCGATCCCAACAAGCCCATCATTGAGGCCCTGGAATGGGCCCGCGAACTCTATTGCGAGCAATTGCGCAGCCATCCCCAGCGGCAACTGGCCCTGGACTATCTGGCCCGGCGCGGACTGGACGAAGAGATCATCGAGCGCTACCAGATCGGCTTTGCGCCGGCCGGTGCCGCCCTTCTCACTCAAAACGCTTCACCCCAGCAGCTGAAAGCCCTGCTTGAGGCCCGCATCATTCTGGAGCGGGAAGGACGCCAGTTCGACCTGTTCCACAACCGGATCATGTTCCCGATCCGGGATCGCCGGGGCCGGACCATCGCCTTCGGCGGGCGCACCCTGGGCAATGACCGCGCCAAATATATCAACTCACCGGAGTCGCCGGTCTTCCACAAGAGCAGCCATCTCTATGGCCTGTTTGAGACGCTGAAAATAGATCGCCAGCTCCAGCGTCTGGTGGTTGTGGAAGGTTATATGGATGTCGTCTCCCTCGCCCAGTTCGGCATCCATTACGGAGTGGCCACCCTGGGCACGGCCACCAACCAGGACAACATCAGCAACCTGCTCAAGCAAAGCCAGGACATCGTGTTCTGCTTCGATGGAGACCGCGCCGGGTTCGAGGCGGCCCGCAAGGCCCTCAACAACTGCCTGCCGCTCCTGGCCGATGGCATGAACATCCGCTTTCTGATGATGCCGGAAGGCGAAGACCCGGATACCCTGATCCGCCGCGAAGGCACCGAGGCCTTTCGCCAACGCCTGGAGCAAGCCCGGCCGCTGTCGCTGTTTTTCTTCGACCTGCACAGCGAAGGCCTGAACCTGGAACTGTCCGAACACAAGGCCATTCTGAAAACCCGGGCCGAGCCGCAACTGAGCCAGATTAGCGCCCCCACTCTGCGTAGTGCCATGCGCGATCAGCTGCGGGCCCTGACCGACGCGTTCTTTGCCCGCAAGCAGAAATTCCAACGGCGCCAGAACCAGAATCGCCCCCAGGAGCCCCGGGCAGATGTAGTGCTCAACCTGGGCCTATTCATCTGCCTTTCCCTATTCTATCGCCCGCAAAACTGGCCCCTGTTTTCACCTTTGCTGGAGATGGAGCTGGAAGCCTCTGACTTCCGCAAGGCCCAGGCGTTTGTCCGCTACCTCAAAGAGCATCAGATCCAGGATCAGCTATCCTTATTACATAAGCTGGCCACCGACTCCCGGGCACGTACCCAGTTCGGCAGTTTTTTTGATGGCATTGAGCTCTTGCCGGATGCGGACAAAGCCGAAGCCGAGGCCGAAGCGTCACTCCAGCATTTTGAGAAGATGTGGCGTGGAGAGCGCCAGGCAGCCCTGGTGGAGAAGATAAAGTCCTTCGGCTCCCTGACAGAAGAGGAAATGGCGGAACTTCGGCGCCTGACAACAGCCAACCCTGCCGAGACTAGGGAGAATTAACTATTCCGTCTCGCTAGGCCTTGAACTTTCATAGTTGAGACACCACATAGTCTGGGATATAGCAGATTCTGGCCATTCAAGCTATAATAGTCGATTATTTTTTGTCCTTTCCGCCACCAGTTTTGCAGGGTGAATATGTCTGGCAACTCCCAAAAGTCCCGTCTAAAAGATCTTATCGCCCGAGGTAAAGAACAAGGTTATCTCACGTACGCAGAAGTTAACGACCACCTGCCCGAAGATATTGCCGATCCTGATCAGGTTGAAGACATCATCGGCATGATCAACGACATGGGTATCCAGGTTGTCGAAGTAGCACCGGACGCGGACACTCTGCTCATGACCGACAGCGACACAGCCGATGAGGCTGCCGCTGCCGAAGCCGCCGCCGCTCTCGCAGCTGTTGAGAGCGATGCCAGCCGCACCACGGATCCGGTACGTATGTACATGCGTGAAATGGGCACGGTTGAACTGCTTACCCGGGAAGGTGAGATCCAGATCGCCAAGCGGATCGAGGAAGGTCTGCGCGATGTCATGGCAGCACTGGCCTATTATCCAGGCACCGTGCAGGGCATCCTGGATTCCTATGACCGTGTCACCAGTGAGGAAGAAGGCGGTCGCCTGAGCGACATCTTGACCGGATACCTCGATCCCGATACGGATGACAACATTCCCGCTGACTCCGACGCCGAGTTCGAATTGCCCGCGGCTGAATCCAAAGCCAAGGACGAGGAAGAAGACGAGGAAGAAGAGGACGACTCCTCCAGCGAGGAAGATAACGAAGGCGGTCCGGATCCGGAAGTTGCCCGGGTTCGCTTCGGAGAACTGCGCGAGCAATTGGAAAAAGCCCAGGCCGCCATCGAAAAACATGGTCGCCACTCCAAGGAAGCCCAGGAAGAGCTTGAAGCTCTGGGCCGCATCTTTGCGCCGTTCAAGCTGTCCCAACGCCTGTTCGACAACCTGGTAAGCGAGATTCGCACCACCAACGATGCTATCCGTGGCTACGAGCGTGACATCATGCGTATCTGTACGCGTGACTGCAAAATGCCACGCAAGGATTTCATCAAGCAGTTCCCGGGTAATGAAACCAACCTGAAGTGGACTGACGAGCTGATCGCCGCCAAGGCCAATTACTCCGAGGCGATTGCAGCCCGCCAGGAAGAGCTGGTACGCCTGCAGCGCAAGATCCTGCAGATTGAGAACGAAGTGGGCCTGAGCATTCCGGACATCAAGGATATCAACCGCCGCATTTCCATTGGTGAGGCCAAGGCTCGCCGCGCCAAGAAGGAAATGGTCGAGGCCAACCTGCGTCTGGTAATCTCCATTGCCAAGAAATACACCAACCGTGGCCTGCAGTTCCTGGACCTGATCCAAGAGGGCAACATCGGCTTGATGAAGGCGGTGGACAAGTTCGAATACCGGCGCGGCTATAAGTTCTCCACTTACGCCACCTGGTGGATTCGTCAGGCCATTACCCGCTCCATTGCGGACCAGGCCCGCACCATCCGGATTCCGGTGCACATGATCGAAACCATCAACAAGCTCAACCGCGTTTCCCGCCAGATGCTGCAGGAAATGGGCCGTGAGCCCACGCCGGAAGAGCTTGGCAAGCGGATGGACATGCCGGAGGACAAGGTTCGCAAGGTGCTGAAGATCGCCAAAGAGCCAATCTCCATGGAAACGCCTATTGGTGATGATGAAGATTCACATCTGGGGGATTTCATCGAGGATACCATGGCCCAATCACCGATCGACTCCGCCACCAGCGAAGGCCTGCGGGAAGCGACCCGCAAGGTGCTGGCCGGCCTGACCGCTCGTGAAGCCAAGGTCCTGCGGATGCGTTTCGGGATCGAGATGAATACGGATCACACCCTGGAAGAAGTCGGCAAGCAGTTCGACGTCACCCGGGAGCGGATCCGTCAGATCGAAGCCAAGGCTCTGCGCAAACTACGCCACCCGAGCCGTTCCGACCACCTGCGCAGCTTCATCGACGAGCAGTAGTTGTAACTTGTTGTTCTCCACGGGCGCCTGTCGTTATAATGGCGCCCGTTCCATCTCTGAAGGCCGTTATTCCTGCGGCTTTGCTCCGGGCCTATAGCTCAGCGGTTAGAGCAGAGGACTCATAATCCTTTGGTCGTAGGTTCAAATCCTACTGGGCCCACCACTCCTTCCAGTCGTGCTGGACCTCAGTGGATTATCCGGCCCTGCGAGCACAGCTCTTCGGGCGTTCAACTCTTCCAAAGCG
>Ga0209075_1000963_pt1 | contig 27620 bp, 29 predicted proteins | sample Stecom2011_FD_187523 | JGI IMG/M metagenome (GOLD analysis project Ga0209075, IMG submission 187523) | Agricultural soil microbial communities from Utah to study Nitrogen management - Steer compost 2011 (SPAdes) (version 2) | ecosystem: Environmental > Terrestrial > Soil > Agricultural land...
ATAATCAAAAGAAATTCACAACAGCAATTCCAAACGGAGAGTACACTGAGATGCGATTTACATTTGGCTTGGATTCAGTAATGAACCAAACAGGAGCCTTTAATAACTTTCCTGAAGCAGCTATGGAATGGCCAATGATGATGGGAGGAGGATACCACTATATGAAGTTAGAAGGCCGTTATGAAGACCAAGGTTCTTATAACCATTTCAATTTCCATACTGGTCCACTCAACAACAACAAGAACTACTTCCAGGTGGCAGTTCCAATGTCACTGACTGTAAGCAACGGTTCGTTTGATGTTTCTTTGTCTATGGAAATTCAAAATTGGTTTAAAAATCCAAACTCATTTGACTTAACAACTATCTCTCAAGGAATGATGGGGAGTCAAACAAAACAAGAATTGGTTAAAAGCAATGGATTTGACGTGTTTTCTGTTGAATAGAAACAAAAATGATGAAAAAATTAGTTAAAATAACATCTTTCTTATTGCTGAGTATTGCGTTTTTATTCAGTTGTAAGAAGGATGTTACTCAAAATTACGCACCCTATCACCCCACTCCGGTAACCATTAATTACCCTTCAAACTTCCCTGACATGGTTATCCCAGATGATAATCTTCCAACGAAAGAAGGAATTGCCTTGGGGAGAGCTTTGTATTATGATAAGATCCTTTCAAAGAATCAAGATAAATCTTGTTCTTCTTGTCATGATCAAACCAAAGGCTTTACAACATTTCAATCCAATAGTTTAGCACATATAAATTTAGCATGGAATCATCAGTATTTATGGAATGGCGCTATTCAAGGCACATTGGAGGATGTTATGTTGTTTGAAGTCAATGATTTTTTTGAAACGAATATCCAGTTACTCAATGATAACGCAACTTATAAAGCGCTTTTTATGAGGGCGTATGGTATTAATGAAATCACATCCAAAGATGTTGCGTATGCACTAGCGCAATTTTTTAGAACCTTAAATTCAACAGATTCTAAATTTGATCGCTTTATGAAAGGAGAAGTAAACCTTAGTCCGGAAGAATGGGACGGTTATGACATCTTTTTTACTGAACGCGGTGACTGCTTCCATTGTCACGGAACAGTGCTCTTTCATGATAATATTTTTGGCAACAATGGTCTCGATATAGATCCAGACGCTGGACTTTATGCAATTACCGGAAATATGACGGATTATGGGAAGTTTAAAACTCCTACGCTTAGGAACATTGAGTTAACAGCTCCTTATATGCACGATGGTAGATTTCAAACACTAGAGGAGGTGGTTCAGTTTTATAGCTTGGGCGTTAAACACGAATCTCCAAACTTATCTCCATTGATGAAATATTCTGCAAATGGCGGAGTACAACTTTCAATGCAAGAAACACAGAACCTGATTGCGTTTTTAAAAACACTTACGGATAATACTTTCATAACGAATCCAGAATTATCTAATCCTAATTAACAAGGGTTTACAAAGTTTGTTAGCTGACTAGCTTATTTTTTTATTTTCTCACTTGCTGAGGACACCCTGTTGACAATACCTTATTCTTTCTTTAAAAACCACAAACACCTGTTTTTTATGTGCTTACATCACTTGTTTACGGGTTTTTAATTCAGAAAATAAGTTGTATTTGTAGAAGAAAATAATCTTTTGTAAATAATCAGCGCTGTTTATGATTTAGGTCATTTTTTCTTCGATAAAGGCGCTCTATATTTGTGGTGTATTAAAATAGCAATTGAGCTGCTAACATGATTACAAAAAATTGAAACGATTCCCATACCAACATTTTCTCATCTCTCTAAGTGTCCTTGGGAATTGTTTCTTTTTTTGCCTCAGCTTTTAAACCTACTTTATCTTATTCCATTTAATTATATTCACAGGACAGTTGTTGGCTGCTGATTCAATATATTTCATTTCATCATCAGAAACCACAACACTAAACCACCCCTTTTTTTCTGTTCCACCAATTAGAACACACTTTCCGTCGTTTTTGGAAATACGCCAGCGAAAAGGGTCTGCTTCAACACAAGCATTGCATCCTATGCACTTATCCCGATGTTGTAGAATCTTAATCATTGCACTGAAATAAGTTTATATAATTTATCTGATGGACGAATTTTAGTTTTACATTCAAAGGTAATGCTTTCACCTCTACTTGCTTTTTCTACAGACAGGTTGTCAACGCGCATAGCATCTATTGACAAGGTCAAATATCCTGTTGTTGGACCAGAAATAAAAACTTCATCTCCTACATTAATGTGTTGCGCCTCAAGTTTAAATTCTGCTACTTTTTGTTCATCGTAATATTTAACACCTTTCCCCAAGAATACTTTTCTTTTGGTGGCTTTGCTTCCGTCAGAATCACTCCATTCCCCCATTTTCTTACCCAGGTAATATCCATCCCAAAAACCACGATTAAAGACAGTTTCTAATTGTTTCATCCAAGCTTCGACCTTCTCTTGGGTATAATCTCCCCTTTCAATCGAGTCTATAGCTTCACGGTAACATTTTACAGTTGTGTAAACGTAATCTATGCTTCTTCCTCGTCCTTCAATTTTTATGATTTCTGTTCCAGAATCAATAATTTTATCCAAGAAGTTAATCGTACATAAATCTTTAGCAGACATAATGTATTCATTATCCACTTCAAATTCCGCATCACTCTCAACTTCTTTAACGATATATTTTTTTCTACAGTTTTGAATACAAGCCCCTCTATTTGCAGATGAAAAATTAGCATGTAAACTCAAATGACATTTTCCTGAAATTGCCATGCATAAAGCACCGTGACAAAAAATCTCTAAACGCATTAAATCTCCGGAAACCCCTCGGATATCTCGGCGTTTAATCTCTTTAGAAATAGCTTTAACTTGCATTAAACTCAATTCTCTTGCCAGTACAACTACATCAGAAAAAAGGGCGTAAAAAGCTACTGTTTCAATATTAGACACATTGGCTTGTGTGGAAATATGAATTGGGTAGTTTAATTCTTTTGCTACTTGCATCACCGCTATATCTGAGGCAATTACCGCATCAACACCGTTTTTTTGTGCTTCAAGTAATATTTTTCTAACCAAATTAATATCATGGTCATACATTACTGTATTTAAGGTTAAGTAGCATTTAACATTGTTTTTATGACATTGTTTAACCACTTTAGAAAGGTTTTCTAAAGTAAAAGTATTGGTTGATTTAGCACGCATGTTAAGCTGTTCAACACCGAAATACACACTGTCTGCACCTGCCTGAATGGCCGCTGTAAGTGTTTCAAAACTCCCAGCTGGAGCCATTAATTCAACGGTTTTATGGTTTTCCATGAATAAAATATTTTGAATACTATAGAATGCTACAAATCTAAGGGGAAAGCTTGAAGTCTTTTTATAAGTTACAATTCTTATGCGCTTTGCTGATGAAAGTCATTTTTATTTTGCCTAATGCTTTATAGTTTTGTTGAGAATTCAATATATAAAAATAATGATAGTAGGAAATTTTAAAGAGCATGCAGCTGAATATGATAATTTTCAGGTTTGGGATGTGAGTTCCTTTGAAGAGTTTTTAGAGGGAAATGCTGTAATTAGAGAAATTGCCACAAAGGAATTTAAGGTGGTTTCTGCTAAGAAAAACGATCTGTTTAAATTACCAGTCATAAAATCAATTGCTTTAATGCAAGATGTATTGGACTTAGTTAATGATAAACATTTCTTGGTTTTTGAAAAAGACGATGAGGTACATATCGAACTTAAAGTTATGCAACATACTGGTGTTATGAATTTTGGAGTTGATATCAATGAGATTGATGCTACACATGTCTACATTATGATCATGGATAAAGCCAGTAAAAAAGCGTTCTAATTAAAATTCAAACCATTTAAAGTCATACCTATAGTAGTTTATACTGAGGTAATTCGCGTGCAAAAGTGATAAAAATCATTTTTTAAAATATGTAATTCCATTACATTTGATTGTCAATATACACAATAGAAAATATTATGGAAACAGATAAACAAGTTCTCGCGAAAAGTCAATTGATTGAGGCAGCCTTTGATTTTTGGATGGGTGAAAGTGAAAAGCATATTCGTTCACCATTTCCAGATTATATACAGCATCAATTAAAACCTGAAGCTATAGTAAATTTCGAAAAATGGATTAACAATTTAAAACCTGATGCAAAGGATGAAATGAATGAAGAAATGTTTGCTGAAAAATTCGAAGAAATACTTTTTGAAACAGCAGCTAAATTAGTGTTGACTGAAGATGAAAACATCACTATTCTTTATCCTTTTATGCCGAGAACAGGAGATCTAGTTAAAGACCAAAATGGTAAAGAAGGAGTCATAGTTGACAGAAGTATTAAAAAAGAAGAGGATACAAAATATTTAAGCGTTAGCTTGTCAAATACTCCTGATAATGAAACCTGGAAGACATCATTTGAGCTTCCAATGTAAAGTGTAAGCAATGAAAACTTTAAATAAAGAAGAATTAAAAAGCGCATTACTTGCTTTAAAGAAAGAGAAAAATGCGGTGATTCTTGCACATTATTATCAAGAAAAAGATATTCAAGATGTTGCTGACTACATTGGAGATAGTTTAGGATTGGCCATTGAAGCTTCTAAGACAGATGCTGATATTATTGTTTTTGCCGGTGTTCATTTTATGGCTGAAACGGCTAAATTACTGAATCCAACACGTAGAGTGGTCTTGCCAGATTTGGCTGCAGGATGCTCTCTTGCTGATTCTTGTCCGCCAGATCAATTTGAAGCATTTATTGATGCACATCCCGACCATAAAGTAGTAAGCTATGTGAATTGTACAGCTGAAGTTAAGGCGTTAAGCGATATCGTTTGTACTTCTTCAAATGCGGTGGATATTATTAATTCATTTCCTTTAGACCAGAAAATAATCTTTGCTCCAGATAAAAACTTAGGGAAATATCTGCAAAAAGAAACAGGCCGAGATTTAGTTTTGTGGGAAGGTGCGTGTATTGTACACGAAGCTTTTTCATTCGATAAGTTATTAAAATTAAAACTTGATTTTCCTGAAGCAAAGGTGGTTGCTCATCCAGAATCTGAACCTCATATTTTAGAAGTGGCAGATTATGTTGGATCTACAAGTAAAATGATTAATTACATTCAAAATTCTGATGCTGAGACTTTTATTGTTGGAACAGAAGCGGGTATTTTACATGAATTGAGTAAGAAAGCACCTGGAAAGCATTTGATTCCATTGCCGATTCACGAAGACAATACATGTGCATGCAGTGAATGTGCCTTTATGAAAGTGAACACGCTAGAAAAGGTGTACAATTGCTTATTGAATGAAACTCCAGAAGTCAATATTGATCCTGAGATTTTTGAAAAAGCAAAAGCACCAATTGTAAAGATGATTGAGTTCTCAAATCAAATTCCCGTTGAAAAATAAATTCGATATATTGATTGTCGGTGCTGGAATTGCTGGCTTATCTCAAGCGATCGCCTTAGCAGAAAAAGACAGTGCCCTTTCTATTGGTGTGGTTAGTAAATCTATGCTACAAGAAACCAATACACGATTAGCACAAGGAGGAATCGCTGCGGTAATGTCTACTCAAACGGATAGTTATTTAGCGCATATTCAAGATACCTTAAATGCCTCACAGCAGAAAGCGAATCGTGAAGTGGTTACTTATGTTGTTGAAAATGCACATGAAGGAATTCATCAACTAGAAAACTGGGGAGTTAAGTTCGATCAAGTTGAAAATCAATACCATTTGGGATTAGAAGGAGGTCACTCTCAGGCTCGAATTCTTCATGTGAAAGATCAGACGGGTGCTGCGGTGCATGATCAATTGATTGTTCAAGTCAAAAAACATTCTTCTATTACTTTAATTGAATATTGTGAAGTTGTTGAATTACTGTTAACTAACAATAAGGAAGTTGGAGGAGCATTGATTTACAATCACCAAAATAAAACGACATCAGTATTTAATTCAAAAGTTGTTGTTTTGGCTACCGGGGGAATGGGTCAATTGTTTCAATATACTACAAACTCATCCATTGCAACAGGAGACGGAATTGCTTTAGCACATAATATTGGTGCTGAAATTAGTAATTTACAAGCCATCCAATTCCATCCGACTGCTTTTAGAGAGAAAGGGAAAAGTCAATTGTTTTTAATTTCAGAAGCTGTTAGAGGAGCCGGAGCTCATGTCATTAATAAAAATGAAGAACGCTTTTTGTTTTCCTATGATAAAAGAGGTGAACTGGCCACACGTGATGTAATATCAGCTGCTATTTATCAAGAAATGAAGCGCTCAGGAGCTGAGGAAGTGTATCTTGATTGCCGACATATCCCAAAAGAGCTATTGGAACACGAGTTTCCTTTTATCGTAGCGCATTGTCTAAAAGCTGGTTTTGACTTATCTCAACAAGCTGTCCCCATTATTCCAGCTGCACATTACAGTTGTGGTGGTATTCAAGTGAATTTGAATGGAGAAACGAGTGTTTCTCATTTATATGCAATCGGAGAATGTGCCAATACTGGTTTACATGGTAACAATAGACTCGCTTCTAATTCTCTTTTGGAGGCAATAGTCTTCACAGAGAATGTAGCAAAACATATTCAAGAAAAAATTAAGATAACATATTTTAAACTGCTGAATAATAGCAGAATAGTCAATTCTATTGAAAGTGTAAATTCAAGTTTATTTAACAATGAAATCAATCACCTTAAAGCTTTATTAACTTCTTATTTCATCACCAAAAACAAAGCCGATAAAGAGGTCCTGCTTATTGCTTTAGACCATCACCAAAAACAGTTAAAAGAGATGCCTTTCTCTGAATTAGCTGTACTCCATTTTGAGTGGAGATTGATACTTGTGGAATTGTTGCTGGAAAATAAATTCAACACAAATATAATCAAAGACAAATTCGTCCTAAATAAAACTTATTAATCGTAGTTAACAAGTTGAGTATACTCTATATTTGTGATTTTACAAGAGAGTATTGAAGGGATGATAAAGAAGCAATTCAAACAATTTTTTAAGAATTTCAAACAATTCAGTAGAACACTGAGAACCTATACGCTTAAAAAGTATAATCTTATAGAAATTCTAATTATTTGGTCTAAGCGTCAACTTTCTCGTTTTCAGTTTTTAGTTCTTTCAGGGATTATCGTTGGAGCCTTAGGTGGACTCGCTGGAATCACGCTAAAAACAGTTGTGCACTATATTCAGCACTTCTTAAGTAATGACCTCCCGATTACTCAAAAGATAGTGGCACATTCCATTTTCCCATTAATTGGAATTCTTTTGACCACTTTAGTAGCACGTTATTTATATAAAAGTAAAAAAGAGGTTAAACTTTCTCAAATACTCAACGACATAGCACAAAATGACAGTGTTGTCGACAAAAAGGAAACCCATTCTCAACTCGTACAAAGCGCTATAACTGTTGGGTTTGGTGGTTCAGCTGGACTTGAGACACCAATGGCAATTACTGGAGCTGCAATTGGCTCCAATTTCGCACAGCGTTACCGATTAGGATACAAAGAAAAAACCTTGTTGCTTGCTGGTGGAGCGGCAGCTGGAATCGCTGCTGCTTTTAATGCGCCTATTGCTGGAATCATGTTTGCTTTCGAACTTTTATTGACAGGAATTGTGTTTTCAGACTTTATTCCTTTAGTAATTGCGTCAATCTGTGGAAGTTTATTGGCTAAAATAGTACTTAACGATGATATCCTATTTAGCTTATCAGCCAGAGATCCTTTTGATTATATGAATACGGTTTATTATTTAGGGCTCGGTCTTATAGCGGGGTTTTATGCACGATACTTTATTGTTATCAACCAAAGAGTTAAACATTATTTTGATCGTTTTCCTCATGGAAGTATCAAAAAAGCATTGATTGGGGGAACTTTACTTTCTATCCTTTGCGTTGCTTTTCCTGCACTTTTTGGTGAAGGTTACTTGAATATTAAAATGCTTCATCAGGGAAAAATACAATACCTAGTTTATGATGAGGTGATTCATTTCTTTAACTTTCCCAATGTTACAATTATAGTGATGTTGATACTTACTTTAATGTTAAAAGCAGTAGCTACTAGCATTACCTTAAACTCTGGAGGTGTTGGCGGAAACTTTGCGCCTTCATTAATAGCTGGTGGAATTTTAGGATATACTTTTGGCTTTATTCTAATTTTAATTGGTTTTGAAAATGTTCCCATCACCAATCTTATGTTGGTTGGAATGGCAGGCGTGCTTTCAGGGGTCTTATATGCTCCTCTAACCGCAATATTCCTAATTGCCGAATCGAGTTCAGGTTATGATTTGTTTATTCCTCTAATGATAGTGGCAGTGATTGCTTTCTTAATCAATAAATACTTTTCTCCCATCAATCCTGAACTTACAAAACTTGCAGAGGAGGGTAAAATTTTTACCACACGTCATGATCAGAATATCTTAACCCAAATCAACATTAAAGATTGCTTAGATGAAGAAGGGATTAGGGTAGATAGTAAAGCGAGTTTAACCACAATCAATAATCTATTCAACAGCACCAATAAGGCAATTATTGCAGTTGTTGGTGATGATGGTCAGTTTTGGGGAATGATTAATAAGGAAAATATGAGCAAACTTCATTTGAGAGGAGAAGGGTATGAAAGCCTATTGGCCTCTGATATTGCTATAAACCCGAGTAATCTAGTTTTTACCGATGAAAAAATTGAAAGTGTCGTTCGTAAGTTTGAAGAATCGGATACGTGGTACTTACCGCTTGTGAATTCCGAACATAAATACTTAGGTTTTGTAAGTCGCTTTAAAGTACTGAAGATATACCGTCAGCTATTGAAAGGCTTGTCTTAAACATACAAATAAGCCCAATAAATCAATACAAACTGCAAAGGCAATCGCAAGTAAGCAATCCAACGGTGTTTGCTTTGTTTCTCTTTCATGCGCTTGGCCATGTAAATGTTTGCTGGATAAACAGCAATCAATAATAGAATTAGTCCAATCGCAGCATAAGATCTGGTGGCCTCGAACAGTAATGCTATTCCAAACAGCAATTCAAAAAATCCAGAAATGTAAACCATCATTTTTGGATAAGGTATAGAACGCGGGATGGTTTTGATGTAAGGTTTAGGTGCGAGAAAGTGGAGTATTCCTGCAATACTGTATATTGCCGCCATTGTATAAAGTCCTATTTCTGCCATAATGTGATTTCGTGAGGTGAAATTACTTGAAAATTATGGTTTTATAGGGTTAACAACATCAATCATTTGTATTGAGCCGCATTTTTAGTAAATCTGGTTGAAATCCACTTTTTTTGTAGGCTTTTAAAGCACTTTGATTTTCTGCATAGACTTCTAAAACTATTTCTGATAGCTTATTTTCTTTTGCCCAATCGATTAAATATTGAACGATTTTCCCATTAACTCCTTTTCCTCGGTATTCAGGTACAACATACATAAATCCTAAATAAGCATGTTGGCGCTCTTTTTTTGTTGGCTTTGCATTTTGAATCAATGCATATCCGGATGCTATTAATTCTCCGTCGACTTCTGCAACTACAAAAGAGGCATTATCATTTTCAATTAAGTCTTCAATAGCGTAATAATGTATTGTATCTGGTTTTAATTGAGGAGCAAATGGACGTTCAAATTGAATCACACCTTGCTCAAATTCTTCTAAGGCTTCAAGATCGTCTAAAGTTGCGGGTCTTAGTTTTATATCCTGCATAAATGTGTAGATTTTACATTGTAAAACTAATAAATTATACAGAAAAACAATAACTGTATAGTAGGGTGTTAGCAAACACATTTATTAATGACGTTTGCTTGATGGAAGTATTGATCAAAACAAGCTAACAGTCCACCCTTATAACTTTTATACACTGCAAATCACGTAAGTATTTGGTTACAAATCCATGACTTGAATCAGCTGTAGAATTTTTTTGATTCAATCTATTTACTAATTGATTCTATAAAGTTGTGGAGCGAAATCCGGGACTAAAGTCCGCGGTGCTTGCAGCTCTGATAAACCTGTCGATGCATCCGTGCATCAGTGTTTCGTCCATTCACTGTGTTGGAGCGCCGGTATAGCTGATCTCCGACTGCTGAACTAAGCTTGATATTTAACCCTACGCAATAATGAAATATTCAGGCTATGGATTATCAAACTCTCGTTTAGGACCTTGGTAATACCACCAGTTAATGAATAAACAAATAATGTAAAACAAACCTAGTCCATACAATGCGTATTCAGGTGTTCCTGCTTGAATTTGTTGTCCAAAAACATTTGGAAGTAAGAAGGAACCGTATGCTGCAATAGCAGATGTCCATCCCAATACTGGTCCTGTTTCGGCTTTGCTAAAGATATAAGGTATACTTCTGAATGTAGATCCATTTCCAATTCCAGTGGTTATAAATAAAACCATAAAACAAGCAAAGAAAGACCACCAATATACTTCAGGAGTTGCTGAATCTTTGGCCAGCATAACATAATAAGCAACAGCAAAAGTTGCAACTATTTGGACAAGCGTACTCACTGCGGTTACCTTGGCACCACTGTTTACCTTATCTGAAATAACGCCTCCTATTGGTCGTGCTAACGCTCCTATTATTGGACCTATAAATGCCCAAATCATATAGTTCGGCGCATTGGGATTTCGAAAGCTCGGGTCAGTTTGGTCAGTAAACTCAAAGATGTCTTGACAAATTTTTGGAAAGGCAAATGAAAAACCAATAAACGAACCAAATGTCATCACATATAAAGTGGTCATGATCCAATTGTGTTTGCTCTTTATAATTTTGAATTGCTGTGTTAAGTTTTCTTTTAATGCGCCAGGAGATGCGTATTTCATGAGTTGAATGGTCAAGAAAGCAACTACAGGAACGATTAACCAAATTTTAGCGTTTTCTAATCCCCAGTTTTCCCATGGTAAAACAACCAACATAAGTGTAGCAACAAAAGCGGCAATTAATCCTAGAAAAACAAGATAAAGTGCCTTTAAAACACCTTCTTTGGTTCCGGGTAGACTAGGACAGGTGGAGGAAATATTATTCATTCCAAAATAGGCGCCTATTGTAGAAAGCACCAGTAAAGGAACCCAGACCCAACCTGAATTTTGTAACCCAGCGAATGGAACACCATCTATAATTTGGTCGGAACCTACTGCTCCAAAAATACCGAAACCAACAACAAAAGGAATAAGCTTTTGCATTACACCCACACCTAAATTTCCAATTCCTGCATTCATACCTAAAGCATATCCTTGATGTCTTTTAGGGAAAAACCCACTGATGTTACTCATCGATGAAGCAAAATTACCTCCACCAAAACCAGAAAAGAAAGCCATACTTGCAAAGAAGTAGTAAGAGGTGTTGACATCACTCAACGCAATTCCTGTTCCTACAGCAGGAATAATCATTAATGCCGTAGTGACGAATTTAACGTTTCTTCCTCCACAAACTCCAATTAGAAAAGAATTGGGTATTCTCAAAGTTGCGCCCACTAAACCTGCAATTGCTGGTAAAGTATAAAGTAATTTGTTGATTTCTGAAAGGGCATCATTATAAGCTAAGGTTCCTTGGGTTAAACCTTCTGTCATTCCAAAATGAAACCCGAAATCACGCATGTATTTGATGATCACCCCCCACATTGCCCATGTTGCAAATGACAAAAACAAGGCTGGAATGGAAAGCCATAAATTGCGATTAGCAACTTTCTTTCCTTTGGTGTCCCAATATTTTAAATTTTCTACTGCCCAATCTCTTATATTAACCATAAGACTTCTTATTAATAGTGTTTTAATTGGGGTGAAAATTACCATCTATCTGTAGTAATATAAATGACCTAACTCACAAGAATAAATACAAATTCATATGAGAATTACTGTTTATAGATAGATAAAACTGAGGAGATAAATCCGATATTTGTAGCCTTTAAGCTAGATACAGAGCTTTGTTTTTTAAAACTGACAAAAGTCATACAACATAAAAAGATAAAAAGGTCTTTAATTTAAAATCCTTCCGTAGATTTGTTCTAAATAAAAAAATATTTGTTATGGAGACATTAGATGTAACTAAAATAGAACCGAGATTAAAGCATCCAACCATATTTGATAAATTTGAGAATTTAGCGAATGAGGAGTATTTTATTCTTCACAATGACCATGATCCTTTACCTGTGTATTACCAAATGCTTTCACAATATGGAAAAGTTTTTACTTGGGAGTATTTGCTTAAAGGGCCTGAAGTTTATGAAATTAAAATTACAAAAGTTATGAAACAAGAAGAAGTTGAAGATATGTCAACGATTGGTGAATTGGTAGTTGAAGATTACCGAAAAGCTGAAGTTTTTAGAAAACATGGTCTTGATTTTTGCTGTGGTGGAAAAAGATCTGTTAAAGCAGCTTGTGAAAAAAGAGGTGTTGATTATAAATTGGTGAAAGAAGATCTTGACAGATTAGATAGTGACCAAGGATCAAGCATGGAAAACTTTAATGACTGGGAATTAGATTTCCTTTGTGACTTTATCGTTAACAAACACCATAAATATGTGACGGAGTCTATTCCAATGCTTTTAGAATTCAGTGCAAAGGTAGCACGTGTTCATGGTGAAAGACATCCAGAAACAATTGATATAGCGCATTATTTCAAGAACGTAGCGGATGAGCTCATGCGTCACATGCCGAAAGAAGAGGATATTTTATTCCCTTATATTAAAGAATTGGTTGCTGCGAAAAAAGCAGGAACTAAAGTTGCAAAACCAGGATTCGGAACGATTGTTAACCCTATCAATATGATGGAGGCAGAACATGTTGCAGCTGGTGACGACATGGAGAAAATATATGACTTAAGTGATGTTTATCAACCGCCAGTAGATGCTTGTAACACTTATAGAGTGTTGTATGCAAAACTTGCAGAATTTGAAAAAGATTTACACCAACATATTCATTTAGAAAACAATATTCTTTTCAAAAAAGCAATTCTTCTCGAGAAAGAAGTGATGGCTTAATAAGCACTTTATGAAAATCAACGGAAATACAAAAGTATCCAAGGTGATTAAGGATAACAAGGAGGCGATTGAAGCAATTGCCTCCTTAAATCCTCATTTTACGAAACTCAGAAATCCAGTCTTGCGTCGGCTTTTGGCTCCTCGTGTAACGCTTGCTGAAGCAGCAAAAATTGGAAAATGTGAGGTCCATGAAATGCTTGATAAATTAGTTTCTATTGGATTTGAATTAGATACTGATGAGGCTGTTGAGGAAGTGACAAATCCGCTTTCTGAAAACAAAGCAAAGGATACTTTTCTGGAGGGACAAAAAATTATTTCACTCGATGTTCGACCATTTTTAGCCAAAGGAGAAGATCCATTCAATATTCTACAAAAAGCACTTGCAAAACTTGAAGAAAATGAGGTTTTAGAGGTTTTGATCGATTTTGAACCCATTCCTTTGATTCGAATTCAAGAGAAAAAAGGGTATGTCACCTTAACCCTTATTGAAGATGGCGTATTTCATACGTATTTTAAGGGTGGAGGAGCGATTAAAGAAGAATCTAGTTTTGCTATTGATCCTATTAAAACGATAAGTCAACTAGAATTCGACGAGCAAACTAACGCTTATCCTGGTGAAATCATCACCATAGATGTACGTAATTTAGAAATGCCAGAACCCTTGGTGCGTATTCTTGAAGCCATTGAAACCCTGGATGAAAAAACAGGTTTAAAGATTTTTCATAAACGAATTCCGCAGCATTTACTGCCAGAGCTAGAGGATAGAAATCTAAACACTTTTATTTGTCCAATCGCTGAAGGAAATGTAATGCTGTTTATTACAAAAAGAAATGTTCAACCAAGGAACAAATAATGCCCCTTCTGCAAAATCTGTAATTCCATTTTTTGTTTTATCCGCTGTAAGCTGGCTGATTGCTATTGTATTTATCGCTTTCCATCCCAACTCAGTTCTAAACGCTGTGTATTTTAACGAGGTAATGCTGACCATTACCCATATTTTAGTACTCGGATTTGCAACATCAGTGATCTTTGGGGCGCTTTTTCAGCTGTTACCTGTTATATTTCTTCAAAGAATATACTCTGAGCGACTTACAAAAGCGATTTTCTATTTATTGCTTTCTGGAACGCTTGGACTTTGTCTTTCTTTTTATTTTGGTAGTAATGGACTAGGACTTACGGTATTTGGGAGTTTAATTAATATCGCGGTAATCTTATTTATTATCAACGTTTGGAAAACAATAGGGAAATCCACTGAAAATAAAGCAGCAAAATTATTTATCAAAACGAGTGTTGTTTGGTTGACTTTAACCACAATTGCAGGCTTACTTTTGGCGATAAATTTCTTAACTCCTTTTTTACCCTTTGTGCATTTAGAATTGCTTAAAGTGCATGCTAATTTTGGAATTATTGGGTGGTTTGTTTTCTTAATTATTGCGGTAACAAGTGTTTTGATTCCAATGTTCTTATTGGTTCACAATCTTGATAAAAAACCTTTATACTTTACCTATTTTTTCCTTCTTACCAGTCTCGTTTTAGGTGGAATAAGCAAATTAACAAGCATTTCTACACTAATGTATGTTAGTTATGGATTGGGTGTTATTGGATTCATTTATTATTTAAATTTCATTTATGTTGTTTATAAAACACGACCACGTAAACACCTTGATTTTGGGTTAAAGAAAACCATGATGGCCTTTCCAGCCTTGATTCTTGCAATTATCAGTGCCTTGCTTTTTATTATCGGAGTAAAAACGAATATTGATCTGTCGGCCTTTTATATTATTGTTTTGATCATTGGATTTATTGCTACCCTTATTCTAGGTCAATTCTATAAGACGCTTCCGTTTATTGTCTGGCTAAAAATTTACAAACCTTTTGTCGGGAAAGAGAAGACACTCTTGCCCAAAGATTTATATAATTACAATATTTTGAAGTATCAATTTTATACCCATGTAAGTGGTTTTATCTTGTTTTTTAGTAGTTTACTACTCAATCTCGTCAGTTTATTCTACATTGGTATAGGCTTATTAATGATTGGGGCAATTTTATTTTTGATCAATGTAATGCAAATTGTATTTCATAAAAAACAAACGCTATGATAGAAAAAAATGAATTAGATTTCAATGAACAATCAATTTATGACACCCTAAAAGAGGTGATCGATCCCGAATTGTATGTTAATATTATGGACTTAGGTTTGGTTTACGCAATTACTGTTAAAGAAAAACCTGTTTCTGTAGATATAGAATTAACCCTAACATCAAAAGGATGTCCAATGGGTGATGCCATAATTCAAGATGTTGAGCAAACACTATACAGAAATTATCCTGGAATAATTGTTAATGTAGAATTGGTTTGGGAACCAGAATGGAGCATGGAAATGGTAACAGAAGAAGGACATATTGCCCTTCGTGTTGGCTAAATGATGATTTCTAGCAAATGTAAATATGCAATTCGTGCGGTCATTTATTTGGCCACTAAAGATGCATCTAAAACCCGATTAGGTGGACAGCATATTGCCGAAGCACTGGATCTTCCTTTGGCTTTTACAAATAAAATTCTTCAGGAATTATCACGAAAAAATGTGATAAATTCTTTTAAAGGTCCCAAAGGTGGATTTGCACTCACTGAAATTCAAAAACGGAACTCTATTCTTTTTATTATTGAAGCCATTGATGGTTTAGCTGTTTTTTACCGTTGCGGAATGGGTTTAGATCATTGTTCAGATGCACAACCTTGTCCTTTTCATGATACATTTAAAAAAATTAGAGAAGAATTATTGTCAACATTTAAGAATAGAATTATTTCCGATTTCACTGCTGATGATATTGATGTTACCTTCTTTTTATCCAATACTACCCGAAATGTTATCTAAAATATTGATTTATGGATAGCTATACAGCTATGAATTAAGTGTTTAAGCCTTACTTTCACTTTCATGATTTGAATCATTTTTCAAACTACAAAAAACCTACATCTTTACTGTAAATCCTCTATAAATCTAAGGAATATGAGAATTATTGATAAAAAATCAGGAAAAAGAATTGGACAAAAGATGACTCCAGATCTTAAAGAATATAATAAGAAAATGAAGGATGATGATCCTATCATGAGAAACGTTGAAAAGGCTGAAAATACCAGTGAACTTTCAGCAATGGATCCACCAAGCGCTTACGATAAAGACCGTAAAATTGGTGGGGAATTTGACCAAATGGATGTTTTCTTACAAGAATTAATGGAAGATCATAAAGAAGTAACCAAACAAACCCAGGCTTTTGATGAAGCTCTGATCGCTTTTAAAGAAAGTGGATTTGTGATTGATTACAATTTAAACAAAGTGTTTAATGCCTTTTTTGTCTTTTTTGATGAACACATTCTTCCACATAATCAAAAAGAAGAGAAATATTATTTCAGAGTACTGGAACATCGTTTACGTGAAGATGGCGAACATGGTTCAAATGATTCAAACTATACAGCTATTGAGTTAATGGAAGATGATCATGTGAAATTTATTCAATTGGCTACTTTAACTTTTAACCTTTTAGGCCTCGGAAATAGACTTCAAGATCCGCAGTCTCGTGCATTAACAATGGATTTAGCATATAATTCTGGAAGAGAGCTAGTAGAGCTTTTAAGATTACATGTTTTCAGAGAAGACGAAACCTTGTTTCCATTGTCGCAAAAATTACTCACAGCTGATGATTTCGCCTATATTAATGAGTCACACAAATAAAACAACAGGTTTAGTTGATCGTTTTGGTAGAACCCATAATTATCTGCGCATTTCTTTAACAGAAAGGTGTAATCTGCGTTGCTTTTATTGTATGCCCGCAGAAGGGATTCCAATTCGTGAGAAATCTGATTTTATGACGGTAGAAGAAACACTTTCTATTGCCAAAACATTTGTTGATTTAGGAATAAATAAAATCCGCCTCACAGGTGGAGAACCGTTGATTAAAAAAGGATTTAATGAGCTGATTGAAGGTCTTGGAAAGCTTCCTGTGGAACTCGCTATGACAACCAACGCTGTTGCATTAGACAAGTACATTGATGTCCTCAAACAAGCGAAACTCAATAAGCTAAACATTAGTTTAGACTCACTTAATGAAGAAAGAATGAATGCCATTTCTCGGCGTTCATTCTTTACTAAAATTATGGAGAACATTGATTTAGCAATCAATGAAGGCTTTGAAGTTAAAATCAATGTGGTGTTGATTCGGGATGTAAACAATGATGAAATCATCGATTTTATTGAATGGGGGAAAGACAAGCCCATTTCTATGAGGTTTATCGAGTTTATGCCTTTTGATGGAAACCAATGGGATGAGCGTAAAAAAGTTGGACTAGAAGAAATTCTTGCCACTGTTTATAAGCATTATGGTACTGCTCAAGTGCTTAGAATTGATGACGAAAAAAATGATACCTCTAAAAACTATAAAATTGCAGGATCAAAAGGTTCATTTGGCATCATAAGCTCTGTTAGCAATCCATTTTGTGATTCTTGTAACAGAATTCGATTAACTGCAGATGGGAAATTGAAAAACTGTCTGTTTTCTGCATCTGAATCTGATCTATTAAGTCAATTGCGCAAGGGTCAAGATATCAAAGCGGTTATTGTAGACAATATTCTTAACAAAAAGAAAGAAAGAGGAGGCTACTCCGACTTTAATGACAATATGCTACACACCATGAAAAACCGAACAATGACCGCAATTGGTGGGTGATTAAAATACCCAGTTTTAGGTATTGTTTAGACTCATTCTAAATAATAAATTTACCTAAAAATAGAATCATGGAAGTTAAAGATATGAGTACCGCACCGGGACATTGGATCCTTGCAAAAATGGGTAAAAAAGTGTTGCGACCTGGAGGAAAAGAATTAACAGAAAAACTCGTTGAAAATTTAAAAATAGATGCCAACGATGACCTTATTGAGTTTGCGCCTGGATTAGGTTTTACAGCAAATTTATCCCTAAAAAAACACCCACACTCCTATATAGGCGTAGACGCAGATCCAGAAGCAATTTCATATTTACAAAACAAAATAAAAGGAAATAATTTAAACTTTGTAAATGGAAATGCCCAAGAAGTAAACTTAAAAGACTGCTGTGCCACTAAGTTATATGGAGAAGCTATGCTTACCATGCATGCAGACCATAGAAAGGCAAATATCATTAAAGAAGCACACCGTTTATTAAAACCAGGAGGACTCTATGCAATCCACGAAATTGGTTTAACACCCAACACCATCTCAGAAGAGCTGAAAGCTGAAATTCAAAAGGATTTAGCTACAACAATTCGTGTTAATGCCCGACCTTTAACTGCAGATGAATGGTCTAAACTACTTACAGATAATGGTTTTGAAATAGTTTACCAAACTTCTAATGGAATGCACCTTCTAGAAAGTAAAAGAATTGTGAGTGATGAAGGCTTTTTCAATACCCTCAAAATCGGTTGGAACATTATGAGTAATAATGGCGCTCGAAAACGAATTTCAGCAATGCGTAAAGTGTTTCGTAAACATGAAGACCATATGAACGCTGTGGTTATGGTTGCAAGGAAGGTTTAAAATCCTTCCCTCTCCCTTAAAACTCTCCCACAAATGTTACTTCCAAAGAAGTAACATTTGTAACACTGACCCCATTCTTGAATTCCATCACTACAAAAAATGATTTACATCATGTTTTTTACTCTCACTTACCCTTTTCTTTGCTGCTTATCAATGAAATAAGTGAATGAATAACATCAAACGTCAAAAACAAGTGTATTTCTGGTTAATTTCTGGATGTGTTTTGATTATACTGATGATTATCGTTGGAGGAATCACCCGACTCACAGAATCTGGACTCTCCATGACAAATTGGAAACCCGTTACTGGATTTTTACCCCCCTTAACTGAAGAAGCATGGCAAGCTGAATTTGATGGTTACAAAGCCTCTCCAGAATTCAAACATTACAATCACCACTTTACTTTAACAGAATATAAAGGCATCTATTTCTGGGAATACGTTCACCGCCTGTTTGGAAGGGTAATTGGCTTTGTTTTTATATTTCCTTTCCTATGGTTTTGGTACAAAAAAGCATTCACCGCTCGACTAAAGAAACGCTTAGTGATTATTTTCCTGCTTGGATTGAGTCAAGGCCTTATGGGATGGCTCATGGTAAAAAGCGGGTTGGTAGAAAATCCACACGTTAGCCATTATAGACTTTTTTTACATCTCTTTTTTGCCATAACATTGGTGCTTTATATTTATTACACCGCATTATTGGTAAAGTATCCTGATCATAAATGGAAACCCAGGACAACATTAAAGAAATGGACGCTGATTGTATTTTTATTAACACTGTTTCAAGTCGCTTATGGAGCATTGGTTGCAGGGTTAAAAGCAGGATTTATCTATAACAGCTATCCAAAAATGGGAACAACTTGGCTGCCACAAAGTTTGTGGAACAGTTCTCCTGATTTTGGATTCATGGTGATTTTTGAAGACCCTGGAACGGTGCAATTTATTCACCGTACGTTCGCGCTAATCCTTGTCGTGGTTGCTTTTCTTTTTTGGTATAAATTCAAGACCTATGCAATGCCTAAATGGGTAGCCGTGGGAGTCTTCCTGCAAGCAGTTTTAGGTGTTTTCACCTTAATTTATATTGTACCCATAGCATTAGGCGTGTTGCATCAATTGGTAGCGATCCTCATCCTTTTATTGCTGACTAATCAACTGTTTACCGCCAACTATATGCTTAAATCTCAATTAATTAATTTAAAAAGTAGAACAAAATGAAATATATAATTATTGGTGCCGTAGCAGGAGGAGCAAGTACTGCTGCAAGAATTAGACGCCTCGATGAAACCGCTGAAATTATGATGGTGGAAAAAGGAGACTATGTTTCTTACGCAAATTGTGGTTTACCTTATTACATTGGTGATGTCATCAAAGACCGTGATAAACTATTTATTCAAGATGCCGCGTCTTTCAAAAAAAGATTCAATATTGATGTAAAAGTTAAAACTGAAGCGATTGAGATTCATCCTGCTGAAAAGAAAGTGACTTTATTAGATTTAAACACCCAGAAAACACATCAAGAATCGTACGATAAATTAGTACTATCAACAGGTGCTGTGCCAATTAAACCGCCAATTCCGGGTATTTATTCTGCAAACGTATTTACCCTGAGAGATGTTCATGATACTGATTTAGTAAAAGCGGTGATTCAAAACCAAAAGGTAAAACACGCAACAGTTGTGGGTGGTGGATTTATAGGTATTGAAATGATGGAAAACCTAAGTCACTTAGGAATTAAAACCAGATTAATTGAACGTGCACCTCAAGTTTTGGCTTTTCTAGATGAAGACATGGCCAGAATTGCAAAATCTGAAATTGAAGCCCATGGTGTTATTGTAGATGTTAACAATGGTTTGTCTGAAATTCGCGATAATGCGGATGGCTCAAAAACAATAAAGCTCGAAAATGGTGAGGAATTTCAAACGGATTTAGTCATTCTATCCATTGGTGTTACACCCAATAATTTTTTAGCAAAAGCTGCTGGTTTGAATATCGGTGATAAAGGAGGGGTTTTAGTTGATGAATTCATGCAAACTTCTGATCCAGATATTTATGCTGTTGGAGATGTTATTCAATTCCATCATCCTGTTTGCGAAGCTTCCTACCCAATTTATTTAGCTGGACCAGCCAATAAGCAAGGAAGAATTTGTGCCAACAATATCGTGAACGGCAATACAAAGCGCTTCAAAGGTTCTGTTTCTACAACCATTGTCAAAGTATTTGGTAAAACGATAGCAGCAACCGGTACAAACAGTCGCATGTTGAAGAACCACAACATTAATCACATTACATCGATCACGCACAGTTCTTCAAATGCTGGATATTATCCTGGAGCAACACAAATGATTATTAAAATTGCTTTCGATCCAGAAACTGGTGTTTTGTTAGGTGCTCAAATTATTGGAGAACAAGGCGTAGATAAACGCATTGATGTTTTCTCAACTTATGTTCAAAACAAACAAACGATTGAAGACTTAATGGAGTTTGAGCAAGCTTATGCGCCGCCATTCTCCTCTGCTAAAGATCCTGTAAATATGGCTGGATTTGTAGCAAACAATATTGTAGATAAAGTAATGCAAATATTTAATCCAGAAGAAGTTAGAGGTCTTCAACTGAATGAATACTTACTAGACGTACGTACACCTTTAGAGTTTGAAGCAGGAACAATTCCCAATGCGATTAACATTGAATTAGATGAATTGCGAAATCATCTGGTGGAACTCCCTAAAGACAAAATGATTTACTTGTTCTGTGAAGTAGGACTAAGAGGTTATCTCGCAACAAGAATTTTAGTTCAACATGGTTTTGAAGTGAAAAACCTAACTGGAGGTTACCGATTCTGGAAAAGCGCTTATGGAATACCCGTTGAAAAATTAGAAAAGGCATTCTAAGCTAAATGCTAATCTAATAACATTTCAATGTATAAGAATGATAAACAATTTCATGAATGCATTGAGGGAAAAGAGATGGCGCCGAGCGCCATCTCTTTTCCCTCAATTAACACTCCTGCATCCTGTCATTTCGATCATTTTATAAAACCAAAGGTTTTGAAAAATGGAGGAATCCCTTTTCCTTAAATATAATTCTACACACTACTCAGCTGGTTTATTGTCTTTATAAATGACAACTTTCGAAACACTCCCGTCTTGATTAAAAACCCTGATTTCTCCATTGAGTTCATTGTTTTTATATTCTTTTTCCTGAATCAATAAACCTGTAGAATCAAAGGTTTGCCACGTTCCTTCACGGTTTCCATTGTTGAAATAACCTTTAATGTTTTCTTTTCCATTTTTGTGATACCAGATCCAAACTCCTTCTTTTTTATCGTCAACGATTTGACCAGAACGAATGGCTTGTCCGTTTTCATAATTTATTGATTCGCTTCGACTAGAAAACTGCCAAACGGCCCATCCAAACACTAAAAAAACAGTAATTATTTTATGTGAGCTGTTGTATTTATACATTAGTCTTTGTGTTGAGCACCTTTAAATATTTTAAAGATGTGCATGACTTCTGGGAATATGGCATCCATAGATTCAGAAACACCTTTTGTTGATCCTGGAAGAGCAATGATTAAGGATTTTCCTTTTACACCAACTACACTCCTAGAAAGCATCGCATAAGGCGTTCGTTCTTGTCCATAAGCCCTAATCGCTTCTTCAATTCCCGGAATACGTCTATCTAATTCTGGAATTAAGGCTTCAGGAGTAACATCGCGAACAGATAAGCCTGTTCCACCGGTATAAATAATCAGTGGGTATTCCTCCTCTACAAATGCATGTAAAACTTTCTGAATCTCCTTTTTCTCGTCAGGGATAACGGTATATTTCTTTGTGTTTACACCGTATTGCTTTAGTTTTCCTATAATTATCTTCCCAGAACGGTCTTCTTTAACACCAGCACTCACGGTATCAGAACAAACGATTACCCCTGCAAATAAGTTTTTGTAGTTATCTAGATTAACAAAATCTGACTTTCCTCCACTCTTTTCAACCAAGCGGATGTTTTGTATTTCAATGTTTTTGTCAATAGGTTTAAGCATATCATACATAGTTAAGGCAACAACACTCGCCCCATGCATGGCTTCTACTTCAACACCTGTTCGGTAAATTGCTTTAACAACGATAGAAATATGAATTTTCAACCCCACAATTTCGTATTCAATATGGGTGTATTCAATAGGCAAAGGATGACAATCAGGAATCATATCCGAAGTTCTTTTCACACCGAATAATCCAGCTGTTTTAGCCATTTCAAACACATCCCCCTTGGGCACCGTCTTTTCCAGAATAGCCGTGATTGTTTCTTGTTTACTTACTGCTAAAATTGCCTCAGCTTTTGCAATTCGAAGTGTTGTTTTTTTATGTGTAATTTCTACCATGACTATTGATTTACTTTCCAAATATGATTATTGTTGTCTAATATTTCTTTTCCAAAAATAGGAACCTCCTTTTTAAGTGTTTCTACACAGTAGTCAATGGCTTCGTGACATGCTTTTCGGTGTCCTGATGAAACAGCAACAAAAAGACAAATCTGCCCTATTTCTACTAATCCTATGCTGTGGTGAATTAAGATCTGATCCACTTCAAATTTGATTTTAGCATCTTTAATGATTTGTTCTAAAACCTTTTCAGCCATTTCAGGATACATTGAATAATCAATTCCTGTTACCGTTTGTCCCTCAATCATATCGGCGCGAACTTGGCCAAGAAAAATTTGATGCGCTCCTGAATGAATGGCTTTGTTAAAACCTTGCAATACACTTTCTATGTGTTTGCTTTTTATTGCGCCTTCAATGAATAGGACGTGAGGTGTTGTTTCCATAATGTTATTAATTGTTTACTTATTCCTTCTTTGAGGCTTTTGGAAGAGGTAAACCCTTCCTTTTGAAGTGTCTCCGCAGCGCTTAAACTTCTAATCCCCGATTGACAAAACAAGATGATGATGCGTTCCCCATCTATTAAATGATGGTTTTCCTTTAATGCGGATAATGGAATATGTTCTATGGATAAGCCCTCAGGAACAATTGGTTCTTCTCCTTTTTCTCTAACATCAATCCATTGATACTGACTCAGATTTGAAAAATCAATCTCATCGATTGTTGTTTCTAAACCTGAAGAAACACAGAAAGTTTGTTTATAAAGCTCTGGGTTTAACTCCCCATTTGTATAAATTGAACGAAGCGTTTGTTCCGCACTTCGTTGTAAACCGATTTTATTGAAGCTCTGATTTAAAGCATCATAAAAAAGTACGCTTCCAGATAAAACCTCTCCGATTCCTGTAATTATTTTAATGGCTTCTGTTGCTTGAAGCATTCCGATTAATCCTGGGATAATTCCCAAAACTCCAGCTTCAGCACAATTTTGTTGTGATTCAGGTGAAGGAGCTAAAGGAAATAAGCAACGGTATGTAGGCCCGGTTTTATAATTAAAAACGCTGATTTGCCCTTCAAAACGATGAATTGCTCCATAAATCATGGGTTTTTTCAATAAAAAACAAACATCATTGATTAAATAGCGGGTTGCATAATTGTCCGTACAGTCAATGATTACATCGTGATTTTCTAATAGCCTTTTTACGTTTGTTGGCGTTAAATATTCAGTGAATAAACTTACTTTTATGTAAGGATTGCTTTGTAAAAGTCTAGTTTTAACGACTTCTGCTTTGGATTTTTCTAGATCATCCAGCGTAAACAATAACTGACGGTGGAGATTAGATTCTGACACTTTATCTCCATCGATAATTGTAAGTTGTCCAATTCCAGCACCTGCTAAATAAGACAATACAGGACAGCCTAAACCACCCGCCCCAACAACAGCAATCTTGGCGTTTTTTAAGCGCTCTTGTCCAGCCTTACCTAATGCAGGTAAAATCGTTTGTCGAGAATAATATTGTTCTTCTTTTGGAGTGAGCATTTTTACTATTGTTAAAACTCTATTATTAATAACTGTTTTTCAAACTGATGCAACGCTGATACCCAACAATTAAAACAGACAATTAGCCACCTGCGAATGGTGGAAGCACTGCAATAGTCCGAATATCTTGCTCATTCCCCCAATTATTGCTAACCTTATCATTTATCGCAACGGTAAAGGTCATTCCTTTTAATAAGGGATTCAACCTCACAATAGAAGTGTTTACTTCATTTGAAAAAGACATTAATTCGCTGAGTTGAATTTCCTCATTTTCTTTTCCAAGCTTTTCAGCAATCATTCCATAGTACCTTATATTACACTTTTTCATGATGATTTATTTTATTGTACTCTTTAGTTGTATTGAGATTAACAAAATCTGATTCTTCAAATTCGAGGTGTTCTTCTAAGTTAATGATTCGTCCTCCTAAATTTTTAATCCAGGTTTCTACTCGAAGTTCACCACTCTCAATTTGCTGCTTTATCAATTCTTTTACAGAATGATGGACAATACCAATCAAAAAATGCGTTTTATCTCTACTTTTTAATACCTGAATTGGATTTATCTCTTTTTCTTGAATCAGTAAATCGAAATATTTAGCTTTAATCTTAGGTGTATCACATGGAACAATAATATTCCATGGTTTTGTAGCGTGATGAAGTCCTGTATAAACACCTCCTAAAGGCCCCTTATCTTTAATTATATCGGTAAAAACGGGGAGTCTAAATTTTTGATAATCAGTATTGTTGGAGATGATGTTTAAAGTTTTTATTCCCGCTAAATGAAATTCATCAATAATATGTTCCACCATTGCTTTATCCTCGATTGGCATAAGTCCTTTGTCTTGTCCCATCCGACTGCTTTTTCCACCTGCTAAAATAATTCCACCAATATCTTCCATGGATCTAATCTTATAATTTTAATATTTTCACAGCCTCTCCTTCAGCCCAATTTGTTTTGTCTTGATTGAGCAGAATAAAACAATCAGTATCAGAAAAAGCACTAAGCATTGCAGAACTTTGTCCAGATAAAACCTCCACCATTTCACCCTTTACTTTTCCTTTTAAAAAGAAGGTTCTCCCCGCGGGTTTTTCAATGGCTTTTGTCAATAGTTTTTCTTCTTCTTTTATAAAATCTGTTTTTCGCCCTATTTTTTGTGCAATTGCAGAAAGTCCGTATATGTAAAACGAAGTCAGTGCAGCAGCAGGGTTTCCAGGTAAGCCAAACACAATTGTATTCCCTTTGATTCCAAAATAGAGTGGTTTTCCAGGTTTTTGTTTGATTTTATAAAACACTTGTTGCACCTCTAAACGTTCCAAAACCTCATGAACAAAATCGTATTTTCCTACTGAAATTCCGCCCGATAGAAAAACTACATCACTATCTTTTATAGCATCAGCAACCGTTTTGAGGGTATTGTCTAAATTATCTTTAACACAATGAATTTTAGCTGAAAACCCATAGGATTGTAATGCCATTTGAAGCATAATTGTGTTGGATTCATATATTTTTCCAGGTGCAAGATCATTTCCCACTTTGGTTAACTCGTTACCTGTTGCAATTATGGTTATCTCAGGTTTTTTATAAACAGGAACTTCCACAATTCCTAGAGTAGCCAGAAAACCAATTAATCCAGGGGTTAATGTTGTTCCTTTTTTTGCCGCCAATTCACCCATTTTGAGTTGTTCTCCCAAGGGACGAATATTAAATTTGTAATCATAATCTGTGGGAACCGTAATTTTATTTCCTTGAACTGTCACATGTTCTTGAATAACGACATATTCCGTATTGCTTGGAATCATTGCACCAGTAAAAATTCTATGAGCTTCACCGGTTTTTAATGCTAAGTTACTGGCATCATCTCCAGCTTTCACTTCTCCAACAACTTCATATTGGGCTTGTTTGTTTGCAACAGCATATCCATCCATCGCAGATTGAGGAAAGGGAGGCATATCCATAGGAGAAAAAACATCAGCCGCTAAGCTAAGTCCCAAACATTCAGCTAGTGTTTCATTAACAACAGCGTTGGGTTTAACATTTTCCTTGATAAGTTGTATAGCACGTTCTACGGTTTCCATTTCCCTGTTTTAAATCTGAATAATTAGCAATTATCTTCAAAAATAGGCGAAGATTCGAAGTTTAAAAATGATGTAAATCATGTTTTGAACCTTTGTGAATCAGCTTTATAAGTTTCTAAAAATAATTTAGGTAGAATACTTTTAAATAAGTTAAAAACTGATTTTAATCATGCTTTTTTATGAGGAATAGACTTGTGTTTTTGAAACACTTATTTCTAGTTTTGAATTAATTACTAACAAAATAAACTTATTATGAAAAAGATTGAATTCCCAAGCTGCGAAGATTGTGATGTGGAACATGGCTTTTTCTGTGGTTTAACCACAAATGAAAAAGGAGAATTGAGCCATAACAAAGGACATAGTTTATTTAAAAAAGGGCAACATGTCTTTTATGAAGGAAATTATGCAATTGGGGTATATTGTTTATACAGAGGAAAGGTAAAACTCACTAAAATAGGTAAGGAAGGAAAAGAACAAATTATAAGGTTCTCTAAGCCAGGTGATATTATTGGCTACCGCTCACTTTTAAATGAAGAACCTTATCAAGCTACGGCTACTGCACTTGAAGACACTTATGTTTGTGTAATTCTAAAAAGTAAGTTTCTCGAAATGGTTGATAAAAACCGGTTGTTCTCCAAAAAAATCATCTCTCTTTTAGGCGAAGATTTAAGAAGCGCTGAGGAAAATATTGTTGGCTTAACTCAAAAAAGTGTGCAAGAACGTATTGCTGAAGCTCTCGTTTTATTGATCAACACTTATGGTTATAAAGAGGATAAAAAAACAATTAATGTTAGCTTATCACGAACTGAGTTGGCTAATCTTGCTGGTACAACACCAGAAACTACTATAAGAACATTAGCCAGAATGGTAAAGGATGGATACATCGAATTAAATAAAAAAGATATTCGCGTTCCTAGTTTTAAAAAACTAATGTCTGGAACAACCTTGTTTGATTAAGTTGTTCCAGCATTCATCATTTATTTGAATAACTTAAAGTTTTCGAAAGGTTTGGCAGTAACCATAAGGTAAGCCCAATTGTTTAATTTTTGATTACCTGTTCCCTTGATTTCACGCATTGTGGA
>Ga0209075_1000964_pt1 | contig 27617 bp, 25 predicted proteins | sample Stecom2011_FD_187523 | JGI IMG/M metagenome (GOLD analysis project Ga0209075, IMG submission 187523) | Agricultural soil microbial communities from Utah to study Nitrogen management - Steer compost 2011 (SPAdes) (version 2) | ecosystem: Environmental > Terrestrial > Soil > Agricultural land...
ATAATTTTTCCACCTTCTTCTACTACTTTATCTAAAGCAGCTTGATAGTTTTTAACCGCTTCCTTATCGATAAGTGGTCCTACGTGATTATTGGTGTCCAATGGGTTTCCAATTTTCAACTGGCCGTACGCTTTTACTAAAGCATCTTTTACCTGATCGTAGATATCTTCGTGAACGATAAGTCTTCTTGTGGAAGTACAACGCTGTCCTGCTGTTCCTACCGCACCAAATACTGCTCCAATGATGGTCATTTTAATGTCTGCATCTGGTGTTACGATAATCGCATTGTTACCTCCTAACTCTAATAAAGAATTTCCAAGACGTGCAGCAACTTTCTGCGCAACAATACGTCCCATACGAGTAGATCCTGTAGCACATACCAATGGAATTCGCGTATCCTCTGATAAGTACTCACCTATCTTGTAATCGCCAGTAATCAGAGAGCTGATTCCTTCTGGCATACCGTTTTCTTTGAATATTCTTGCAGCAATTTTCTGACAAGCAATCCCAGTTAATGGGGTTTTTTCCGATGGTTTCCAAACACATACATCTCCACATACCCAAGCCAATGCTGTGTTCCAGCTCCATACTGCAACTGGGAAGTTGAAAGCGCTGATAATTCCTACTACTCCTAATGGGTGCCACTGCTCATACATACGGTGCGATGGACGCTCCGAAGGCATGGTCAATCCGTAAAGCTGTCTAGAAAGACCAACTGCAAACTCACAGATGTCGATCATTTCTTGTACTTCTCCAAGACCTTCTTGGAAGCTTTTTCCCATTTCGAAAGAAACTAATTTTCCTAATGGCTCCTTTAATCTTCTTAATTCATCCCCGAATTGACGAACAATATCGCCACGTTTTGGTGCAGGAACTGTACGCCAATGCTTAAACGCTTCGGTTGCTGTTTCCAGTACTTTATCGTAGTCTTCTCTTGTAGTAACGCTTACTTTGGCAATCTCCGAGTTGTCTACTGGTGAGACCGATACAATATGATCTGAACCAGAAAACCATTCGCTTCCTGTAGAAGTTCCCGAGTTTGATGCTTCGATTCCTAATTCCTTTAATGCTTCATCTATTCCAAATGAAGTTGCTATTTTTGACATATAAATTCCATTTTTTATTTCACAGTACTGCGAATATATACAATATGAGGGCAACCTTAAAACTCTGCCCGTGTTTTATGGGATATTGGAGGGGGTTTCTTTTTGTTGTTTGATAATTAGAAACTTAGGTACTCTCCACACTTGGAGCATTTTTGTAATTCCTTCGTTTTCTTAAAGTGTTCAAAGTGTGGTAGAAAGTCTTTTTCTATATCTTTAAGCTCAAAGTAAACTTCATGTAATTTATTATTACAACCATCGCAAAACCATAGCAATCCGTCTGTAAATCCTTTTCCTGCTCGTTTTCGCTCTATAACCAAGCCAACCGACCCTGCACTTCGTTCTGGAGAGTGAGGAATTCCAGCTGGAAGTAAAAACATTTCTCCTGGACCAAGAGCGATGGTTTGTTTTTCGCCATCTACTTGAATGTGGACTTTGATATTTCCTTCTAACTGATAGAACAGTTCTTCCGTCTGATTATAATGATAGTCTTTTCGCTGGTTTGGACCTCCAACGACCATCACGATATAATCGCCAGAGTCTTTATATAAATTCTTATTTCCTACTGGTGGTTTAAGTAACTCCTGATTCTCTGAAATCCAGTTTTGTAAATGGAATGGTTTGGATATTTTCATGGCTCTCTGTTTTTTATATAAAAATACAAAATCAAGCGGAAGTCTCCTTAAAGTTTAGAAATAAGAAATAGTAGATAGGAAAATATCGGAAATAATAGTCTGAAGGGAGTAAATCCCTATAGAATTATTAATGTGTCGAAGATAAAAGGGAGAGGCTATTTTTTTGCTTTCTGTACTAATTCATTTAGACACTGTTTCATTCGTTTATCCAAATCGGCATATAGCGGCATTTCCTTACCGATATAAATAAAGAAAATAGCTTGAGAAGGAATTTCTTTGTCGTACAGAATGTGCTTGTTGGTGCGATAAGCTTCTCGCATTTGTCGTTTTATCCGATTGCGATCTACTGCACGTTTAAAGTTTCGTTTAGGAGCGGTAAAAGCAACTTGGTGCATAGGCCTGTCATGAGGCATATACTGCATCTTAATAGGAAACCTTACCCTTCCTTTGCCTTCTTTAAAAAGCAACTCAATGCTGACCTTGCTTTTTAAGCGTTCCTCTTTGGTTAACTTATTATTCATAGCCTACAAACTTAAGCTAAAAAATAATCCCGAAGTCTTTTAAGAGCTTCGGGATTGTTGTGAATTATAAAGTATCAGTTTCTTACTCTTGATACACATTGTTGTCCAAATCTATGTCGGCCATTCTACCAGTAGCATCGATAGCCATGGACTGTATAGCTTTATCACGTTTTAAGTTGAATTGGTAGGTTGGGTGTGCCCAAGTCCATTCTTCTAAAACAATACGTTCTATATTCATTTCGTTTTCTTTTACGCCGTGCATCATGCGCAGTGGAATATGTACTAACTCTAAGCTATTATCTTCGTAGCGTACATACAAATCTATAGGCATTGGAATCATTCCAATTCGTTCTAGGGTAACTTCCACGCCATCCTCGTTTTTAGAAACGTCTTTAATAGCGTAGTCTACTGTTTTAGTGGTTTCTGCCCAATCTTCTAAATACCACTTTAGTTCCATGCCACTAACTTTTTCAGCTACGCGAATAAAGTCTTTTGGATTTGGATGTTGGAATTTAAAGTCTTGGTAATAGCGCTTTAAGATAGCATCGAAGCTTTCTTTCCCTACAATATATTCTAGTTGTTTAAGAAAAACGGCTCCTTTGCTGTAGGAGTTTATAGAGAAGGATCGATTGGTAATATGTCTGTCCGCATGTGTGTTTAAGGGCTCTTCATTTCCAGTACCTGCATTGCTATAATAACGAGCATAGTTTCCGTCTTGCGCAAAATCTTTGTTCTGGTCCATCACCACATTCATTGCTTCGGCAGAGATATAGCTTGTAAAACCTTCGTCCAACCAGCTATATTTACTCTCATTGGATGCTAATACAAACTGAAACCAAGAGTGTGCTAACTCATGTGCTGTAACACCCACCAAGCTTTCAAAATTACGTTCTCCTGTAATTAAAGTGCTCATAGCATATTCCATTCCGCCATCGCCTCCTTGAATTACCGAATACTGTTGGTATGGATAGTCGCCCATTTTTTCGTTGAAGAACTCCATCAAACCTGCAGTTTTAGGCTGAAGTTTTTTCCAGTTTTCTAGGATGTCTGGATTGTTTTTATAGAAAAAATGTAGATCCACGCCATTTGGTCCTTCGTAGATATCGTGAATGAAATCTGGATCGGCACCCCAAGCGAAATCATGTACATCTGGTGCAATAAAATGCCAAGTTAGCTTGCTGTTCTTTTTATGTTTTACCTTATGATCGGTGTAACCATGTCCTATTTCTTCTGGGTTTTGTAAATATCCTGTGCCTCCAATGGTGTAACGACTATCGATGCTGATTTTCACGTCGTAATCTCCCCAAACGCTATAAAACTCTCTTGCGATGTATGGATCGGCGTGCCAACCTTCTTCGTCGTAAGCTACAATTTTAGGAAACCATTGCGTCATAGAAAGTGCTACACCCTCTGCATTATCTCTGCCCGAACGACGGATTTGCACTGGTAATTGCGATTCCCATTCCATGTAGAAGGTAGTAGTTTCTCCAGGCAGAATTGGTTCGTCTAAGTTCACTCGTAAGATGGTTCCGTGTTCGCTATAGCTGATTTCTTTACCGTTCTGTGTAAGCTTGGTAGGACGTGTATAACCAATTTCATGCTGTTCTAATTTCGATATTCTATCTCGTACCCGTGCATCTGGATCTATAATATCTCGCGAACGAATATCCATTTCACTATTCGGCTGAAATGCGTTAAGGTACAAATGGTAAAATACACGTTGTAGCGTATCTGGAGAGTTATTAGTATACTCTAAGGTTTGTACTCCAGTGTACTGATAGTTTTCCACGTCCATATCCACCTCCATGGTGTAATCTACGTGTTGTTTCCATCGGCCTTTATCAGAAAGCTCTTTTACGTAATTGTGGTACTCCTGTGCTTGGGCAGTAATTCCAATACTTAAAACAAAAATCCATAAAAAGGGAAGTCTAGTCATGTAATATGATTTAATTGAAATGAAAAATAAACGTAAAGGTAAGGATTTTATAGCAATAGCAGGGTATGATTAATAATAGAAATTTCTCTCTGTAGCGAAGCGACAGACTACCCTTTTCTTGCTGCAAAGAGGTTTCTTGAAGAACAAGTAAAAACACTGCTATCACACAATTATAAGTGGTATTCAAAGAGATTATATTTATCTTTCCTTTATCATTACATTAAAACTAAGGAAGGATTATGAGAAAGATTATTTGGTTGTGTTATTTCTTAACCGTGGTTAGCTTCGCTCAGGAAACCTATAGCTTGAAGGATTCCGAGCAAGCACAGGAAAAGCTAAATACAGCTTATACAAATCCTGAAACTTCGATTCTGCTTAAGGCGGATTTTGAAGCTTTTAAAGGTTTGGAATTTTTTCCACTGGATGAAAAGTACATCGTTCAAGCTAGATTTGTTCGCACGCCAGGAGAGGAGCCTTTTGAAATGCCAACAACTACCGAAAGAACACCCGTGTATGAGAAATATGCTGAAGTTCATTTTAGGATTGACAACGAGGATTTAAAATTGAATGTTTATAGAGATACGAGCTTTGTAAATAGGCCAGGTTTGGAAGATTATTTGTTTCTTCCGTTTTATGATTTGACCAATGGTATAGAAACTTATGGTGGCGGAAGATATTTGGATTTGAGAATTCCAAGTGGAGATACGATCATCATTGATTTTAATCGAACCTACAACCCTTATTGTGTTTATAATCCTAAATACTCTTGTCCGATTCCTCCTGAGGAAAACAATTTGCCCATTGAAATTCGTGCTGGTGTGTTGGATTTTAAAAACCTTTAGTTTACCGTTTAGACAAAACCAATATAGTTGCTTCTATAAAACTAAAAAAGCCATTCACAGATACTGCAAATGGCTTTTTGAATGTGGTAGTATGTTGTGGTCTTATTTAGATAAACGCTCTGCCATGATTAAGGCATTATAAAGGTTTACCATTCTGCCGGATTTGGAAGCTTCTTTAAAAGGGATTTTGTTGGTAGAATCTCCACCTAAAGCTACGTCTAGTTCTGGTTGTAGCCCGCTATCCATAATCACTTGTTTTACTTGCTTAGCAGATAGTTTTGGGAAGTGCGAACGAATTACTGCCGCAACTCCTGCAACATTTGGCGATGCCATAGAGGTTCCTCCTAGGAATTCGTATTCATCTAATGGCGTAGGAGCATATATCTGTACGCCTGGTGCGAATACATCTACATGGGTTTTCCCATAGTTAGAGAAATTAGCCAATAGATTTTCTCCATATTCAAAATTCAAAGCACCTACCGTTAAGAACGTTTCTCCTATTATTCGATTTTGATCGATGATAATGTCGTTAGGATATACTTGGATAGTATCTAAGTCATAAGCATCATTTCCAGCGGCATTTACTATTAATACGTCATGATCGGAAGCGTATTGAATGGCATCCCAAACCCAATCTGGATTGGTAGCAAAGTACTTTCCAAAACTAGTGTTGATTATACTAGCTCCGTTGTCTACTGCATAACGTATTGCTAAAGCGATATCTTTATCGTACTCATCGCCATCTGGAACAGCACGTAGTACCATCAACTCTACATTATCGGCAACACCGTTAATTCCGATACCGTTATTGCGTGTAGCTCCAATAATACCACCTACGTGGGTTCCGTGTTTTGCATCGGCTTTCTTAGGATCTGGGCCACTTACCTGGTTGTTTCCATAGTATGCATCGCTAAGGTCGTATAAATCATCGCCTAAGTCTTTACGGAAGTCTTCTTCTATATTGAAGTGCGAGTCTAAACGACCTTGGTAGTATTCTTTCCCTTCTTTTAATCCTTCTAGGATTTCCGAAACATTACTTCCGCTACGGTCCATCATAAAAGAAAGCATTTGTATTTGCATCTTCATGTCATCGTCGGCCGTCTCATAATCTTCTAATTGCTCTGAGGTATAGTTATCTGTCCCAAACTCCTTGGTTAAAGTTTCATGAAGTGGCGTTATACCTTCGATGATTTGACCGAAGTAGTTCACCGAAGTTTCTGCCTCACTTAGATCTTTTTCGTATTCTTTTACCGCATCTTGATAGAGTTTGTACTCGTCCATGTCGGCAATTGCAGTTGGGTCGGCATCTTCGTACTTAGGTTTTAGCTTTCTAATAATACGCGTGTACTCCATTCCCTCTTCTACGATATCGCCCAGGAAATTCCATCCGTAAACGTCGTCTACATAGCCATTCTTATCATCGTCCAATCCATTTTCAGCCACTTCTTTTTTGTTTATCCAGATAACGTCTTTTAAGTCTTCGTGCTCTATGTCAATACCACTATCTATAACCGCTACAATGACTTTTTTGCCTTCACGGTCTTTTATCAATTCATTGTATGCTTTGTCTACACTCATTCCTGGAATGGTGTCTTGTACTAAGTCTGCAAAGCCCCAAGTTTTAAGCTGGTCTTCTGTTAAGGCTTGCTTTTTCTCGGTTAGATTGTGGATTTCGGTAATAGGATCCATGCCTTTTGCCATTTTCGCTGGACCACAGGCTGCTAGAAAAGTAACGGAAGCTGTTGCCAATAGGGCATTTCTAAGTAGTTTCATAAGATTTGTTGGTTAAAATAATTGATTGGTTGTATAAGTTTCTTTAAGTCGCACGTCTTTCTCAGTGTGCTGTACGGTTATAATTTCATTGTGTGGATCGTGTCCTAGAATAAGCAAGCAAATTACTAAATGAACAAGAGACTCGAAAGGGAGTGTGGGGTTAATTTTACTAAGGGTAACGATTAGCAGGGTATTCTGTCGCTTCGCTCCAGGGATGAGATTCCTTAAAGCAACAAGTTGCTTTTGGAAGGGTATATCATTTTGCTTCGCAAAATGGATGGTTGAGTTTTGTGTTCGTTTTCGACTTTTCTTGTTGTAGCTATTAGCAGGGTAGTCTGTCGCTTCGCTCCAGGGGTGAGGTTCCTTAAAGCAACAGGTTGCTTTGGAAGAGTATATCATTTTGAGAAGCAAAATGAATGGTTGAGTTTTTACATAGTTTAACTCAACCGTTTTGGTGCTTGCACCAAAACACTACCCAGCTGTTTGCCTTAGGCAAACGCGCTACTCTATCCAAAAGCAGCTTGCTGCTTTTGGATACTACACTTTTGCTAAAAAACGGAATGTCTCTTTAAATCCCACGCCATTATTCCATTAAAACACTTAAGTTTGACAAGACCAATTCGCCAAAAGATGAATAAAAAAGCAATAAAAAGTAAAAAACCCAGCCAAAATTTGTTTTGGCTAGGTTTGCTACTATTTATTTTCACCGCTTGCTCTAAAGATAAATCAGAGTTAGAATGCCTCACTTGTACTGGAGAGGCAAATATGCCTTTTGAACTTTGTGAAGACAGGGATGGTAAAGCGACAGTGAATGGAGAATCTACTCAAACGGACTATCAGGTTTATCTAACCAATCTTCAAAAAGATGAGGTTGTTTGCGATTAATCGTTAAGTTTTAGAACCGCCAAGAATGCTTCTTGTGGAAGTTCTACGTTTCCAATGTTTCGCATTTTCTTTTTCCCCTCTTTTTGCCTTTTTAAAAAGATACAATACAATAAAAAGCGAAAATTACTTATAAAACCTTCTCATTTGTATATTGAAATATGTATCAATTATTTACTAAATAATCTTATTCTTCTTTACATTGTAAATCCATATTACTATATCATTAACTAGATTAGACATAGTATATTTTATAATTCTAAAGAATCCTAGAAGTATAAAAACTCCTCCTATTACAAATGCATAAGTATGTAATAACATCAATGCAATAATGCTAAGAAAAACGAGTATTCTTGTTATTTCTTTGTTCATGTTTTTTATCTTAATAGATAAGCAATTTCAACAGCAGCTTTACATGGCCAATTCAATAAAGTATAGTTTTCACATTCCTTTAGTAAAGCATCTCTTATTTCAGCTTCTGTAGGAGGGGTACAAGTTTCTCCACATTGAAGATTTTCTATTATATAATTTTCTTTTTCAATAGTCATATAATAAAACTCTTCTACATTAAGTTTCCATATTTCTATAGCTTTCATAAGAATCATACTTTCATCATTACTTATTTGAACTTCGGTTTCTCCAAATTTCAAATAAAATTCATCTATTCCCATGTTTTTTATAGGGGATATGTTTTCAATTCTTTTTCCTTTTACCTCAATTTCGGTATTTGATTCAGAAAAAATATCTTCACTGCTACATGATATAAATATCAATGATAAGATAGCTAAAAAAAGTTTTTTCATTTTTGTTATAAATTATATAAATTCAACATGTCTCAAACATATTAAAAAAACCATGTAAATAAAAAACTAAAGTTAAATAATTAAGATATCTTAAATAGTAATGTTTGTTAAAAATCTTATTTTATAGTTTAATCATTAAGCTTCAGAACCGCCAAGAATGCTTCTTGTGGAAGTTCTACGTTTCCAATGTTTCGCATTTTCTTTTTCCCCTCTTTTTGCCTCTCTAGAAGTTTCCGTTTTCTTGAGATATCTCCACCATAACATTTTGCAGTAACGTCTTTTCGAAGCGCCTTTACTGTTTCTCTTGCTATAACTTGAGATCCTATGGCGGCTTGGATAGGAATATCGAACTGCTGTCTTGGAATTAGCTCACGTAATTTTTCACACATTCTTCTTCCAATATCATATGCATTATCAACATGTAAAAGGGAAGATAGCGCATCGACTGGCTCTCCATGAAGTAAAATATCCACTTTCACCAATCTCGATTCTCGCATTCCTGTAGGAGAATAATCAAAAGATGCATAGCCTCTAGAAACAGTTTTTAATCGGTCGTAGAAGTCAAAAACTATTTCTGCTAATGGCATATCAAAACTAAGCTCAACTCGGTCGGTAGTCAGATAAACTTGGTTTGTTATTTCTCCACGCTTTTCAATACATAAAGTCATAACTGGGCCAACATATTCAGCTTTTGTAATGATGGATGCTTTTATATAGGGTTCTTCTACACGATTTAATATAGCGGCATCAGGTAAATCCGATGGGTTGTTAACCAATACAATCTCGTCTGGTTTGGCATTGGTAAAAGCGTGATAGGATACGTTTGGTACAGTTGTGATTACCGTCATATTGAATTCACGTTCCAATCGCTCTTGAATTATCTCTAAATGAAGCATACCAAGGAACCCACAACGGAAGCCAAATCCAAGTGCTGCCGAACTCTCTGGAGTGTATACCAGAGAAGCGTCGTTAAGTTGAAGTTTTTCCATAGAGTTTCGAAGCTCTTCGTAATCGTCGGTGTCTACTGGATAAATTCCAGCAAAAACCATGGGCTTTACATCTTCGAATCCAGCAATCATGTTCTGTGTTGGGTTCTCAGCATCGGTAATAGTATCACCAACTTTTACTTCTCGTGCAACTTTTATTCCGGTGATTAAATACCCAACATCTCCGGCGCTGATTTCAGGTCTAGGAAATTGTTTTAATCGCAAAGTTCCCACTTCATCCGCAAAATAAGTTTTGCCAGTTGCCATGAACTTTATCTTCTGGTTCTTTTTAATCTTCCCGTTTAAAACTCTAAAGTAGGTTTCTATTCCTCTAAAAGGGTTATATACCGAGTCAAAAATTAAGGCTTGCAATGGTTCGTCTGGATCTCCTTTTGGAGAAGGAATACGCTCTATAATAGCTGCTAAAATTTCATCTATCCCAATACCCGATTTCCCACTGGCAGGAATTACATCGGAAGGCTCGCAGCCCAATAAGTTTACAATATCATCGGTTACTTCTTCTGGATTTGCCGATGGTAGGTCAATTTTATTTAGAATTGGAATAATCTCCAGATTGTTTTCTAACGCTAGATAAAGGTTGGAAATAGTTTGTGCTTGTATGCTTTGTGCAGCATCTACAATGAGCAATGCTCCCTCGCAGGCAGCGATAGAACGAGAAACTTCGTAAGAGAAGTCTACGTGTCCGGGCGTGTCGATTAGGTTAAGAATATATTCCTCTCCTTTGTAGGAATAGTTCATTTGCACCGCATGACTTTTGATAGTAATCCCGCGTTCTTGCTCCAATTCCATGTTATCTAAAAGCCTATCTGATTTATCACGAGCGGCAACAGATCCTGTCTGGTCTAATAGCCTGTCTGCCAGGGTGCTTTTTCCGTGATCGATATGCGCAATGATGCAAAAGTTTCTAATATTCTTCATATCCTTATTTCCAACAATAATTTAGTCTGCAAAGATACGAAATTCTAAGGGTTATTTAGATATTTAATTTAAGCTATCTGAAATGTATGGTTTTGATGAAAACTATAGCAGGGAGTTTGGTGAAAGTTTTGCCACTTTTTGACTTTTATTTCCATAGTTCACAAACAAGCCGTAATTTTGCGTCGATTATGGTAAAGATAGGAGACATAGAGTTAGGCGAATATCCATTGTTGTTAGCACCGATGGAAGATGTTAGCGATCCGCCGTTTCGTGCACTTTGTAAGGAGCAAGGCGCCGATGTTGTATACACAGAGTTTATTTCGTCGGAAGGATTGATTCGCGACGCAGCGAAGAGTGTAATTAAATTGGATATTTACGAGAAAGAACGTCCGGTAGGAATCCAGATTTTTGGAGCAAACCTCGACTCTATGTTGCGAACTATTGAGATTGTGGAACAAACCGGTCCAGATATTATCGACATCAACTATGGATGTCCAGTTTCTAAAGTAGTTTGTAAAGGAGCAGGAGCGGGGATTCTAAAAGACATCGACAAAATGGTGATGCTTACCGAAGCTATGGTAAAACACACCAAGATTCCTGTTACAGTAAAAACGCGATTGGGTTGGGATTCGGAGTCTATTCGTATTGTAGAAGTAGCGGAACGTCTGCAAGATGTGGGTTGTAAAGCGATTTCTATTCACGGACGTACGCGCGTACAGATGTATAAAGGAAATGCAGATTGGGCTAAGATTGCCGAGGTTAAAAACAACCCAAGAATGCATATTCCAGTATTTGGAAATGGCGATGTAAACACCCCAGAACGTGCGGTCGAAATGCGAGATAAATACGGATTGGATGGAGCGATGATAGGTCGTGCAAGTATTGGTTATCCATGGTTTTTTAGAGAGGTAAAGCATTTCATTACCACCGGAGAACATATGGCCAAGCCGAATATGCAAGAGAGAGTAGACGCAGCAAGACGTCATTTACAAATGGCTATCGACTGGAAAGGAGAGCGATTGGGCGTTTTAGAAACCCGTCGTCACTACACTAATTACTTTAAAGGCATTCCAGATTTCAAGCCTTATAGAATGAAGATGGTTACTAGCGACACATCCAAAGAAGTATTTGATACGTTTGATGAAGTCTTAGAAAAATTTGGTCATCACCAATTCGTATAATATTACTCGATAAGACTTTTCTTTACTCGAGTAGCAGCAATTTTAGAGGCTATAAGTCCTAAAAGGAAGATGGTGCCAAGAACCAAAACAATATTTTCAAATTTAAGTTTTACCGGATAGGGAAGTGTCGGGGTGATATGAATTAAATTCCACTGCAATTGAGCACCCACTACGAGAACGCCTAGTAGAACGCCTATAAGTCCGCCAACACTTGTCATAAGTGCTCCTTGTAAGAAAAAGGCACGACGAATAGTTTTCATGGTAGCTCCCAAATTGTACAGGGTGTGAATGTCTTGGCGTTTATCCAATACCATCATAATAATAGAACCTATCACGTTAAACAAAGCGACAATCAGCACTAAGGTGAAGATTAAATAGACTGCAATATTCTCTGTATTTAGCATTTTATAGAGTGCATCGTTCTGTTGCATTCTATTTTTAACAACTAATTTTTCACCTAGAATACGCGTTAATTCTTGGCGAATAACCGATTCCTTTACTCCTGGCTTAGCCTTAATTTCTAGTGCATACACCTCATTATCTTCAAGTTGTAATAGGTGTTTTGCAAACTCAAAATCACTGAAGACATATTTGGAGTTGATGTCATCGGCAACATAGTATACCCCAGAAACCACCGCTTTTTGTCGGGTAAACGCATTGCTTGGATCTAGTATTTGTCCTTGTCCAGGCTTAGGAACGTATATTTCTAAGAAGTCGGTATAGTCATACATTCCTAAGGAAAGTCTGGAGGCGGTACCTGTCCCTATCACCACTTCATTAACCCCTTCTTCTATCCACTTTCCAGCGTATAAAATGCTATCTACAGCGTTTACCTTTCCATAGTTTTCATCTACTCCTTTTATATAAGCGATATGGCTTTTACTCTTAAAATGTAAAAACACCCGCTCTTCTATTATTTTGGAATAGGCTATAATGTCCTCCGATTCCCCTAAAGCGCTAAACTCTTCTGGGGTTACTTGAAAGGTTTTTCCACTTTCGGGAAGCACTTTATAATCGCTATCAAAGTAATTGGTAAACTGCAGGCTAAAGTCTTTTAGCCCAGCAAATCCAGATAAAACGATAAACAGCGACATAGCGCCAATAACAATACCAAGCGCCGCAATACCAGTAATGATGTTAATGGCATTGTTGCTGCTTTTGGATAATAGATATCGTTTGGCTAGAAATGTTGGGAATTTCATATAGTCGCTATAGAGTTATGCTAGGCTTTTACTTATTATCTTTTAGCGGATTGTCTTCGCCTTTTAGTGCACGAGTAATGGCATCAGCACGCTCTTGACGGTCGTCGATGAAAAACGTTAACTCTGGCATTTTACGAATCTGATGACGGGTTAGTTGCGCTACATGATGCTTTATTCGGTGTTTAATAGCATTTACCTCTTCTAATATTGCCGGAGCATTATCTGAAGGGAAAATACTCAAGTACACTTTAGCCTCCGTAAAGTCTACTGTTACCTTAACATCCGATACGCTTATTATAATTCCTTTCTGTGCTGCATTGCGCAACACCTCTTGCAGGTAGTTTGCAATATCTATTTGCAAAACCTTGCTTACTTTTTTTTGTCTGTTAGTTTCTTCCATGATACAAAAGTACTACTATTTAAAGATTTGGTATTTTTGAAGGTACTAATATTTTTAGAATGAAAAAGATAGAACATATAGGCATCGCAGTAAAAGACCTAAAAGCCGCCAATATTACCTACGAAAAACTCTTAGGATACGAGCCTTACAAGCAAGAGGTGGTTGATACGGAGGGGGTTACAACTTCGTTCTTTACTATGGGAGAAAGCAAGATAGAATTGCTTGCTGCGACCAATACAGATAGCCCGATAGCTAAGTTTATCGAAAAAAGAGGAGAGGGAATCCACCATATTGCCTTTGCTGTAGACGATATCTATGCCGAAGTAGCTAGATTAAAAGCAGAAGGCTTCCAGATTATCAACGAAGAACCTCGAAAAGGAGCAGATAATAAGTTGGTGGTATTCGTACATCCAAAGACCGTAAATGGCGTTTTGGTGGAACTTTGTCAGGAGATAAAACAGTAAATTAAGGTGATTTTAAGTGAAAGGAGAAACTAATCGTATAGAGTATAAAGCCAAACTCACCAAGGAATTGGACTTGGAAAAAGAAGTAATTGCTTTTCTCAATTCTCGAGAAGGAGGGCTAATCTATATTGGAGTTGGTAAACTCGGCAAGGTGATTGGTGTTAGTGATATCGATGGAGACATGCTTAAAATCAAAGATCGTATAAAGCATAATATTTCTCCATCGGCTTTGGGGCTTTTTGATGTGGTTCCTGAAAATCATCAAGGGAAGGATGTTATCAAGATCATTATGGCTAGTGGAAGTGAAAAACCTTATTTCAAAAGGAAATATGGAATGACTTCGAAAGGATGCTATCAACGTATTGGCTCATCAACTGAACCGATGCCACAAAAACAAATAGACACACTTTTTGCTTCTCGAACACGAAATTCTATTGGAAAAATAAAATCCCATCATCAAGATTTAAATTTTGAGCAGTTGCGTATTTATTATGAGGAGAAACAAAAGCCATTAAACGATAAATTTAAAAGGAATCTAGAATTAACTACTGAAAAAGGCATGTTGAATTATGCGGCCTATCTTCTAGCTGATATGAATAATATATCCATTAAAGTGGCTAAGTATTCTGGAGCCAATCGAGTTAATCTTATAGAGAGTAATGAATATGGCTATTGTTCATTGATTAAAGCTACTAAAAATGTTCTCAATAAAATAGAGGTAGAAAATCGCACGATAACCAAAATCACATCAAAGGAAAGAAAAGAAACTCGTTTATGGAGTGCTGTAGCTTTGCGAGAAGCGATAATTAATGCTTTTGTTCATAATGACTATACCCGTGAAGTTTCGCCTAAATTTGAGATATTCTCCGATCGTCTTGAAATCACGTCTGCAGGTTCACTTCCAGAAGGATTGAGCAAAAAAGAGTTCTTTGAAGGGTATTCCATTCCAAGAAACAAATAATTGATGCGGATTTATAAAGATTTGGACATGGTAGAGCAATTAGGCTCGGGTATTCCGAGAATATTAGAACATTATGGAAAGGACACTTTTCATTTTACGGAAAATTTTTTGAGGATGAATTTTTTCGCATCTGAGCAAGTTACCCCTCAAGTTACCCCTCAAGTATTAATGTTTTTAAAGGTTTTTACAGGAGAACATAGCAGACAAGAATTACAAGATAAAATGGAGTTGTCTGACCGAAAAAATTTTCGAGAAAACTACTTACAAAAAGCTATAGAACAAAACTTAATAGAATTAACCATCCCCGATAAACCAAGAAGTAGTAAACAGAAATATAGACTTACTCAGAAAGGAAAAATGTATCAATCAAAATAAATGATACTCGTACATTCAAAATTTGCAAACGGCGTTTTAGTGGAACTTTGTCAGGAGATGTAGTAGATTCTGACAGCTGATTTATTGATGTGGAAAGCGCTGATTACCCTATTATCCTCATCAATTAATAAATTATTGTTTTGTTTTATTGGTTTATATAAAATAGAAACCTATATTTGCACGCAGTTTAGGTCCCATAGCTCAGCTGGTTAGAGCACTTGACTCATAATCAAGGGGTCCCTGGTTCAAGCCCAGGTGGGACCACCTTTAAACTTTAAAAGCCTCGCAATAAGCGGGGCTTTTTCGTTATAACCTATTCATATACAACCTTATATAATCCTAATCCATTGCATTAAACACCGGCTCTTTTCCTATGCTATTTCACAGTAAATATACACAGTGGTTATGAATTTTGTTATGACCTTTTTCGATTAGAGGTGCATTTTAATAATAAGGTCTAATTTTATTAGAGCGAGATATGTTTTATTGAGAGGCTATTTTTTAAATAACCTAACACCCCGACCTCCTTCGTCGGCCACCCCTCTTTACAAAAGATGGGAATTCTTTCCCTTCTTGCAGAGGAGGGCACTTTTAAAACCTAATTAGTAGCTTTTCACTACCAATATTATCAACTTATTGCGGGCTCCTTATAATTGGGGTATATTTGGATTGATTGACCAGGGTAATAACCTATAATATTACTTCCTGTCTTAGTTCTTTATAAAAGTTAGAAAACAGTTTGAATTGTTAGGAATAGAGTAGACTGTTTAGTACAGTTTATTATCAAAAATGTTGAGATTTAACTATATGTTTTAATCCTTCGGCACCACATCTTTACAAAAGATGAGAATTCTTTCCCCTCTTCCAGAGGGGTGTCCGCATAGCGGACGGGGTGTATTATTTAACTTTAATATCTTAGATATGAAAAAAGTTGTAACCCATATTTATGACAAACCTATTTATTGGAGAAAAATTAGAGTTCTACCTGCCAATAGGTTTCTTAAAGCTCGAGCGCGGTCTTTACGCAAAGCTGGCGTTTTAGCGGAGGTGGTATTTTGGTTGCAAGTGCATAAAGGGAAGTTTCATCAAATTGATTTTGATCGACAACGTATAATAGGTAATTATATAGTGGACTTTTATGTAAAGTCTTTAGGATTGGTGATTGAAATAGATGGATCGAGTCACAATCATAAAGAAGATTATGATGCAAGGCGTCAAGCGTATTTAGAACGATTAGGGTTAGTGGTTTATAGAATTTCTGATTTAAGAGTTAAGGGGGATTTAGATAATGTTTTGAAAGAGTTGGAGGAGTTTATAGTGCAAGAATTTGGAAGTTGACCCTCCATAAGTCTAACACCCCAACCACCTTCGTCGGCCACCCTTCTTTACAAAAGAAGAGATTTATTTCCGCTTTCCAGAGAGTTGTCCGTATAGCGGACGGACGTGTGCTGAGTAACTTTAATGTCCTAATTTTGAGAAGTGTTGTAACTCAATTTCCTGATTAACCTATTTATCTGGAGGTCTTAAGAGCGTTTCCGGCTATCATTTCCTCAAGCTTTGCTATCTATTTCTATATATTTGAGAGTACATTTCAATTATATAATTCTATGGATCGAAGAGGCTTTATTAAAACAAATGGTATTGCAGGATTGGGAGCATTGATATTGCCGAATTCTGTGTTTAGCGGGACACTTTTTAGCAAAAAAGTAAAAGTTGGGCTTATCGCTACGGGAATGCGTGGAAAGGTTCACCTGAACGAATTGTTGCGACGCAGCGATGTAGAAGTTACTGCAATAGCAGATCCAGACCCAAGAATGGTAGAACGGGCTTTAAAAATTTTTGAAAGACACGGAAAACCAAAGCCGACAGTATATGGTAATGGAGATTACGATTATAAAAATTTACTAAAGCGTAAAGATGTAGATGCCGTTATTGTTTCTACCCCTTGGAAGTGGCACGCCACACAAGCTGTAGAAGCAATGCGCGCTGGTAAAATTGTAGGATTGGAGGTTTCTGGTGCTATGAATATGCAAGAGTGCTGGGATTATGTAGAGGTGTATGAAGAGACTAAAATCCCAATTTTCATGATGGAAAACGTTTGTTATCGTCGCGATATTATGGCGGTTTTCAATATGGTTAGACAGGGGAAGTTTGGCGAGATTATGCATGGGCAAGGCGGATACCAACACGATTTAAGAAATGTATTGTTCAACGACGGAGAACATGTTATTGGGCACGGCGTGGAGTTTGGAGAGAAAGGTTTTTCGGAAGCAGCTTGGCGAACGAATCATTATGTAGATAGAAATGGAGAGTTGTATCCAACACATGGAATTGGGCCTATCGCTACTATGATGGATGTAAATCGTGGAAATAGAATCACACATTTAACCTCTATGGCAAGCCACCAAGCAGGATTAACACATTATATTAAAAAGCTTGGCGGAGAAGACCACCCAAATGCGAAAGTGGATTTTAAACAAGGAGATATCGTTCAAACCATGCTTAAATGTGAGAATGGCGAAACCATTTTACTTACCCACGATACTTCTTTACAGCGTCCGTATAACTTAGGATTTAGAGTACAGGGAACCGATGGTATTTGGCAAGATATAGGATCAGGTGGTTTCGATCAGGGTTTTATATACTTTGAAGAGGAAATGAATCACTCACACCAATGGGCAAATTCTAAAGAACATTTAGAAAAATATGATCACCCACTATGGAAGAAGCATGAAGCAAGTGCAAAAGGAGCTGGTCATGGCGGGATGGATTACTTCTTAATCAATGACTTTATCGAGTGTATAAAGGCCAATAAAGAATTCCCTTTTGATGTGTACGACCTAGCTACTTGGTATGCTATAACGCCATTGAGCGAAATATCTATTGAAGGAAATGGTGCATCGCAGGAAATGCCAGACTTTACTCGAGGAAAATATAAACACAAAAAACCCGTATTTGGATTTGACTACTATTCATAAAGCATCCCTTTTAATTTTGGCCGGTGGTATGGGAAGCCGATATAAAAACCAAAAGCAAGTAGATACGGTTAGTTCAAATAAGGAAACCCTAATGGAGTTCGCTTTGTACGATGCGATTAAGGTGGGTATTAAAAAATTCGTGTTTATAATCAACGATAAATTTCCGTCGGATTATAGAAAGAGAATTACGGATATACTTACAGATAGAAATTGCGAAGTTCATTTTGTAGAACAGACTTTAGATAAGTTTATTCCAGAACTATATCAATATAAACTCAAAGAACGAGTAAAACCATTAGGTACCGCACATGCAGTGCTTTGCGCTAAAGAAGTGATTCAAGAACCATTTATAACCATGAATGCCGATGATTTTTACGGTTATAAAACTTTTGAAAAGGCCTATCATCATCTCACTGCTGGAAAGATATCGGAATACGAGTTTGCCATGTGTGCTTTCGAGTTGGAAAACACCTTAAGTAAGAATGGCTCGGTTTCCCGAGGCATTTGCAAGGTATCTAGTGCTAATAAACTATCGAAAGTAGAGGAGTTTACCTACATAGAGCGTGTAAATGGCGTGATAAAAGGTCTGAACGAAAAACTAAAAGCGAAAACATTAAAAGAAGAGGATAAAGTATCTATGAATTTTTGGATACTACATCCTTCCTTTTTTGAAATGGCAATGCGAGATTTAGTGACTTTTCTTGAAGAAAATGAAAACCTATCTAGAATAGAGTTTTATTTGCCTTCCGTTGTAGATAAAGGCATTCAAGAAGGAAAAGTTAGGGTAGAAGTGCTATCTACTTCCGAGAAATGGTTTGGATTAACCTATCCAGGAGACAAAGACCGGGTGATGAAAGAACTAGAAGCTAAAAAAGAAAAAAAGCTATATCCGACTAGTCTGTGGGAAAACATCAAGAGGGATTTATAAAAGGATTATGGAAGGTACTACCAAAATTAAAACAGTGCTTGTTGCTGCTAGTCGCAAGATTCACTCGGATTTTAGCTTTAAACAACTTACCTCTGGCCATATTAATCAAACCTACTTGGTGAACAATAACGGCGAACAATTGCTTTTGCAAAGGCTAAATATGCAGGTTTTTAAAAACCTAGAAGGTATCTCTCAGAATATTTTAGCGGTTGGCAAACACTTAAAGCAAAAGGCATATTCAGATGAAATTTTAGAACTTCTTCCCTTTGTAGATGGCGATTATCTTTATGAAGGCGAATGGCGTATGTTTAAATATATGCAGAACACGCAGACCTTTTTAAAAGTACAGTCTGAAAAACAGACTTATGAAGCCGCTAAGTTTTTAAGTGCTTTTCATGCTAGCCTTTCCGACATAGAGCTACAGAATATAACGGACTCCATCGATGGTTTTTTAGATTTCAAAATGCGCTCAGAACAATATCAAGAAGCATTGCAAAATGCAACCGAAAACAGACTTAAGAAGGCAGAGGAATCTATAATATTCTTAAAAGAAAATAAAAATATCCTTGAGGAATGGCATGGGTTATTACCACAAATTCCTAAACGAGTTATACATGCCGACCCTAAGATTAGTAATTTTTTATTTGACAAGGAGGATGAGAATAAAGTGGTAGCTCTGATTGATTGGGACACTATTTTACGAGGCTCCATTTTATATGACTTTGGCGATATGGTAAGGTCCTATACCAACTTAAAAGAAGAGGATTGTGCTGAGGTAGGAGATAATTTTAGCTTGGAAAACTACAAGGCATTAGAAAAAGGTTTTCTGTATTATCTATCCAATACCCTTACGGACAAGGAAATTCAGAACTTAGAATTAGGTGCGAAAACGGTTATTTATGTACAAGCAATGCGCTTTTTGACTGATTATTTGAATGGCGATATTTACTATAGTGTGCAACGTCCAGAGCATAATTTGGATCGTGCTAAGAGTCAAATAAACTTACTGAACGACTTGCAGAGTACGGTGTCGGTACGAAAATAAAACTTTGTTAACCTGTGGTAATAGTTCCGTTATGGAGGAGGTTTTGTGTAAATTATTTGAAAGTTTAAATAGATAAAGTAAGAAAATTATGAAACTAGCAGTAGTAAGTGGTGCATCGGGGAACTTGGGTCAAGCCGTAGTACAGTATTTTTTAAAACAATCCTACCATGTGGTTGGATTAGTGCGTAGTCAGAGCAAAGAAGTCCTAAAGAATTATGAGGAGATGGAAGTAGACCTTATGGACGAAAAAGCTACGCAGTCTTGTGTGGATATTATTTTAAAGAAATATGACAAGATAGATGTCGCAGTATTGACTGCAGGCGGGTTTAAATCTGGTAGCATAGATAAAGCCTTCAGAGAGGATTTAGAACATCAATATCGATTAAATTTCCTTACCGCCTTCCACTTTGCCCGTCCCGCGTTATTACAAATGAAAACGCAACAAAAAGGTAGGTTGTTTTTTATAGGTTCGCAACCAGGGATGGACACTACCAAGGGAACGAATAATGTAGCCTATAGTTTATCTAAATCCCAATTGTTTCAGCTAGCGAATATCTTTAATTCGGAAACCAAAGATTTAGATGTTAAAACCTATGTTATTGTACCTAGCACTATCGATACTCCAGAAAACAGAAAGTCTATGCCCAATGCGGATTACAGCAAATGGGAGAAGCCAGAAGATATTGCCAAGATTATTGGCTACCATAGTAAAGATAAGGGTGCTTCAGATAAAGCATTTATAGTTGTTTCAGAATTTATATAAAAAACCCATTGAACCGCTGCTAGATAAATGTTGCGTATTTAAGGAGTGAAAATAGTATTGCTATTGTTTAGGCTTTTGTAAGAGATATATTATTGTAAATTTTGGAAGTTGAAGTTATCTGTTCCCTCCTTTAAAGCTTCTATAGGAGCTTAAAGCAGCCAAAACCTTATCATCTTTAAGAATTCGTCTGCTTAAACTATATTCCTTAAAAGACCTGTGCCCAACAAACCAGATATACAGCTCTTTTTCTGGGAAATACTCTTTTATTAAATCATATTGAGTATAACTACTTGAAAAGGATACTTTGGGGAATTGTGCTTGGATAGATTTTAAAGCAGCTATCTCCTCTGCAAGATCCTCTTCAGATAAATCATGTAAATACCATGGCAAATAAAGTGAGGTGTTAAAGCCAGCCTCTTCAAAAATTAAAAGTGCTTCTACTTGCATCCCTTCTACTAATACTCTATCCAGCGGATAGTTTTTTGATCTTAATACAGGATGGATTTTATCGAAAATATGGTGATGATTTAAAGTATCTAGTTCTTTTATATCCAACCAGAGATATGGATATCTATTTATTGGTAGATGGTCCATATACTCTTGAAAACTTAGTCCAATGGAAGGTGCTGGGGTATGATTTACATCCAAAAAGTCTGTTTCCTCTAAATAGTCTAAATCCAACTCTATCCCTTTGAAAAACAATAATGCCGCTTCTTGCTTTTCTATGCTATTTACCCTGTGTGCCCAAATTTTATGGTAATGCCCAAGAAACTCAAAACGGTAGGGCGAGAACTTATACATATACTTAGCTCCTATGGCTAGAATGCTCAGCACTATAGCTATAAGCAACCAATTTGTTTTAAATGTCTTTATCATAATTCAATCCTTCTTTTACCCAACGTGTTCTGCGCTGAAAATGACGATTAATGACACTTCTAGTGCTATCCTTTTCTTTAAAATCTATGGATAGTAAGTCTGAAAATGTGTGTATAAAGTCTTCTGCATTATACCTTCTATTTAGGTAAGCCTTTTGTATTTGGGTGCTGTCTACTGCTTTCTCCGAAAGCCAAATAATAAAAGGAATCTCATACATAGGTTTAGTAGCCCTATATTCGCTATGTCCAACAAAATCTACTGTATCAAAAACCTCATCCCCATGATCGGCCATATAGGTTAAGCTGCTATGAGTGTTACTTTTTCTGAGTATTTCGATAAGGTTCCTCAGGATATAATCATTGTAAAGAACTGCATTATCGTATTGATTGCGTAATGTTTGTGCATTATTTGATGGGAAGAGCAGTTCATCTTTGTCTGTGTCGAATCTGTTAAATTCTTTTGGATATCGTTTATAATAGGCGGTATGTGTTCCTATTAATTGGATGAAAATTACTTTTTTATTTGGAGGTTCTGTTAGAACTTTCTCTAGGATAGGTAGGGTAGCCTCATCAAGGGATTCCTGTAAAAAATACTCTTCTGATGTAAGAAAGTACTTTTTATCTGCAGCCCTAGAAATATTTGTAGCTACACTTTCGTGTATTCCTATTGGGCGTTGATTGGATATCCAATAGGTAGTGAAGCCAGCTTGATTTGCAAGTTGGATGATAGAAGCGTTCTCTGTGGGATTTGGGTTCATATAGTTTGCTAAACTAAGCATCTTCTCCAATGAAAGAATAGTATGTACATGAGGGGAGATAACGGAGTCAAAGATAAATAGCTCTTCTTTAATTTCCATCAACAGTGGATTTGTTTCTTTTTCATATCCATACAATTGCATGTGCCAGTTGCTAGTAGACTCTCCTATTACTACAACGTGTACTTCTGGTTCTTCAGGAATATTTTGTCTTCTTACATCGGTTAGGTTTGGAGAACTATTTTCAGAAAAATTAAAGACCATTTGCTTCTTAATCTCTCTATATTCGTTATAAGAATGTGCAGATACAATAAGAAGGTGTTGGGTTTTGAACTTTTTTATTAGAACAATTCCGCCAATCGATATAGCAGCAATAAGCAATAGATTAAAAACCCAATCTTTTTTATTAGAAACACTATATTTCTTTTTTCTTGCAAAAAAGAGTAAGATTAAGGGTGCCAAAAGGAAGAGTATAAGAGTAAATAGCTTTAGATTTAAATAAAGCTCAAGAAAATCATACGCCTCATATAAATTTGTTTCAAAAATAATAAAGATTGCTGAGCTGCTAAATGGTAGATCATAAAGCAGGTAGAAGCCTACTTTTATAAATATACCCAGGGCGAAAAATAAATAGAGAAAAGCAAGCAATAAAAATCTTTTTTGCCATTTTCTTCCTAGTAAATAAGTACAATAAATAATGAAACAAGAAATCGCTACACTAAGGTTTTCTTTTACTAGTTGTTTTGAACCATCGATTAGAAACAAGCTGTAAATAAAAAATACTAAGCATGGAAAAAGGAAGATTGCGAGCTCTCTTTTATGATCAGAAAGAATGGTGTAAAAATGTTGTAAAAACTTACGCATGTCTTATTAAGTGTATTTTATAAAAACTCAAATGGATTGTTTAAAAAAATCAGCTATTTATAGCTAGCTTCTTTCCTTAGTAAATCCCCTATTGCTTTTTAGAGAGTTTGTTTAAGTGTTTTTCCATTTAATTTCATTTAAAAAAAACGCTATAGTTTCTCTTACTGCTCCTTTCATCTCTTTAGATAGTGTTTGCGCTTCCCAAGGATGTTTGGACTGGAATACGTGGTCTGCGCCTTCTATTATATGCAGTTTGGCTTGTGGTGCCCATTTCTTTAAATTTTCTGCCTCAAACAACTCCACGGTAGTGTCAGCAGTTCCATGAACAATCAATAATGGCTTTTCTGTATTACTTACCGCTCGCTTTATGCTGTATGCTTCTCTGTTGGCATTAAAGTCTTCGTAAAAGGAGAATTTATGTGGTAGTTGTTGATGGGTGCGAGCATTTTCCACATAGGCCATCCCAGTTTTTTCCCATTGCGCAAAAGCTTCCGTTCCTTCGTAGAAACGAGGTGCAAAATCACTTACCCCTGCCCAAGTAGCTGCTTTCAATATATTGTTGTGTAGTTCCGATGCTAATAATGCTAATCCGCCACCACGGCTATGTCCAATAATGTTTACCTGTGTTGGATTTGCTTCCTGCGAATAGTTTTCTAACTCCTTTAGCACGCGAACTACATCCTCTAACTCTTTGGTGTAGGTGTTCTCGCTAAAAGCTTCTAAATCGGGAAAGTCTATAGGTTGCTCGGCAGTTCCTCCATTGTGAGAGAAGTTGAATTTTAGAAAGAAAAAACCAGCCTTGGCAAACTCTTCGGCTACCAGATGCCAAGCCCCCCAATCTTTAAATCCTTTGTAGCCATGACAAAAGAGCACTACTGGTTTTGGGGTGTTGTTTTGGTTATAATATACGTCGTAAACAATAGGTCGTTTTCCGTCGGTTTGGATAATTTTATTTTGTTCTATAATCATGTTTATACTTCTTTTTCTGTAAATGCTTCTTCTAGGTCGAATATCTCTTCGACCAATCTTACTAAATAGGTTTCAAACTCGTCTACTACTTCTTTGGTAATCACATCTCCAAACCCTCTTGTTTCTCTAACTGGCATAAATCCACTGCTCATATTTCGCATGCTTAATATTCCTGCCTGGAGGCTTTCTATTGGGTTATTCTGCATATAAAGCCATGCGTAAATAAGGACTTGAAAGGCCTGACTCTTGCTTTTGTCGGTTATTAGTTTGTCCCAATCTGTTACTGCAAGGTTTGCTGGTTGCACTGCTCCCGTTTTATAGTCCACTATTCTTATCATGCCATTAAAGCGCTCTATTCTATCGGCTAGACCGTAAATTTTCACCGTTTTATTAATCGAAGGAATAAATAAATCCGCGCTAAGCATTTCCTCTAAATTAATGATTTCTATACTATTTCCTTTTTGCAATAAATCCAAGTCGTATGCAATGGTTCTATGTACAAATTGCTTGGCTACGTTGTAGATAATCAAGTTGAAACCTTGCGTATAATCTCCATTAAGGAAAGATTTTTTGAACTGAACATCCAATTCGTTGTTAGCTACTTTTTTTATGCGCTTTAAACTGTCAATGTCTAGTAGAGCATTACATTCTTTGTAAAGGTTTTCCAAGGTGTCATGCACAATCGTACCCATGGTGGTATGTGCAATAGTTTCCTCTACCTCGTCGGTTTCATCAATTTTAAGAATTCGTCTTTCGTAGAAATCTATCGGATTTCGAATATAAGACCCCAGTGCAGATGGAGAAAATCCTTTTTCTGCGATTTGGTTTAATCGATCGATGACTTTTTGATTTTTTGGAATGCTTTGCAATTCTATTTTACTTGTGTCCGAAACTTTTGGACTTACCGTTTTTGTCGTGATTTTGTGGTTTGGCAGTTTGTCTATTTGCAGTTGCAAAATAAACCTACTAGGTTCGCCGCCTTTCATTCCTGAATCGTCCGTATTATAACACAACCAAACTTTTTTTGCACGTTGCAGTAGGCGATAAAAGTGATAGGTGTAAATTGCATCTTTTTCTGTATATAGCGGCAGACCGTATTGTCTTTTTAAGTCGTAGGTTATAAAGGAATTATTGGATTTACCCGAAGGTAACACGCCTTCATTTACCGACAAAAGAATAACATTTTCAAAGTCTAGAAGTCGCGACTCCAACACTCCCATTATTTGTAATCCATCATAGGCATCGCCTTCAAAGTCTATGGTGGAGGATTGAATGGCTTCGGTAAAAAGATAGTTCAACGTTTTTGTAGTAGTAACATACGGGTACCGCGTCATCCACTGTTCGATGTTTTCTAGTAATAGGTACAGCTCGTGTAGAACCACTCGTTCTATAGAGGAGTCTTTGGTTATCTCCAACCATTTTTTGGTTAGTTTTAAGCTGGTTTGGATACCTAAGGAGGTATTGTCTAGCCACGGAGTAAACAGAAGCTTTAAGCCTTCGGTGTCCTTCCCTTTATACAACTCTAAAATCTTATGGACATTGCAATAGGTATAATTTCCTTTTATAAGATCGTTTAAAAGCTGGTCCGCCTTATCTATGGTTGTTTGCACCATAGGATGTTGTAGGATCGTAAATATATCTTTGTAGTAATATGCGTCTTGGTTTTTCTGTTGAATAGCGAAGTACTCCGTAAAAAATAAAGCGGCTGGGAAATATTGTACTCCTGCTCCCATAGTAACGTTTACTTTCTCAATACTTGGTGGAAGCGATCCCAATACCATTTCAAGTAATGTTTCGTCGGCCAGGACTATCGCTGTTTTTTTTCGTTCCTCTGGCGATAGCTCTTCTAGAATAGTAGTCAGTCCTTTTACTTGGGTTATATTCTGCGGAGCTTGTATAAGTTGGATTTGCTTTTCCTTGCTAAAATTGTCTTGGATGCCAAGTGGCGTATTATTTTTAAAGTATGGCCAAGATTCTATGTACTTCCTTACGAATAAAGAAGTTGCATGCATTTTATCTTCTACAAAATGCGTATCAATATCCCAGTATATTTTATTTGAAGGATTTTCTAGAAAGGTTTGAAAAATCTGTTGTTCAGCATTGTTAAGCGCATTAAAACCAATGAATACGAACTTTTTATTTAAGTTGGCATCTAGGTAGGTTTTAGCATTCTCTGCAGCTTTTCTATACACCAAGCCTTGGTGTGCCATTTCTTTGGCTAGCAGCTTTTCTTTTAGTCTATCGTATAGTTCCGCCAAGCTATTCCAAAAGTTTAGATAATTGGTTATTAGCTCGGTTCGCTCTTCTGCTAGGTACCAGTGTTCTATATCTTGAATATTATTTAGATAATCGAAGAACCTGTCTGTATCTAGCATGTAGCGATCTATTTCGTTAAAGTCACTTATCAAGGTAGTTATCCAAGTACTGAATGTATCAAAATTTTCTTTGTTTGTTATGCTATTTATTTCTAGATAGGTTTCGTAGGACTCGAATACTATTTGTGTAGTATCTGCTATCTGCAATCCAGAAAGGACTTGTATAAAGTCTTCTATACTGTAAATTATTGGTAGTATTTGTGTTTTCGTAGCGTCTTGTCGGAATTCATTTTTAATAAATCCAGCGGCTCGTTTACTAGGTACCACCCATATATCATTGGTAAAGTTGGTTTGCTCCTTTTGTATATCCGCAATGGTCTCTTGTAGAAAAGTTCTCATAGCCTAAAAATAAGAAACGCCCTACAGATTGCAGGGCGTTTCATTGTATTTATTTTACGTACTTCAGATTATTTATCTTTATTCTTAAGAGAAATCTGAACGCGTCGGTTTTCTTGTCTTCCAGCATTGGTGTTGTTGTCTGCGATAGGTCTATCGGGACCGTATCCTACGGAAGAAAGTCTGTCTTTATCCATTCCTATAGTTACTAGGTAATCTAGAACAGAAGCTGCTCTTTCTTCAGATAACTTTTGGTTGAAAGCTTTGCTTCCAGTGCTATCTGTGTGACCTTCGATTACGAAGTGTGTTTTAGGGTATTCTTGCATTACCGTTACAATATCTTGTAGGGCTTTGAAAGACTCTCTACGGATAGTAGCTTTAGAGGTGTCAAATAATATTGTTTTAGAATACTCATTGATTTCTTTTACTACTTCTTCGGTAGGCTCTTCAGGGCAACCATGGTTTTCAATAGTTCCTGGAGTATCTGGACACTGATCTAAGTGATCTGGAACTCCGTCTCCATCTCTATCAGGCCAAGGACAACCATTGTTTTCTTTTGGACCTGCTTCATCTGGACACTCATCTAAATGATCTGGGATACCATCACCATCTGAATCTGGACAACCATCCCACTTAGCTTCACCTGGTACATCAGGACACTTATCTAAATGATCTGGAACTCCGTCACCGTCTGTATCTGGACAACCATTGAACTCAGCTAATCCT
>Ga0209075_1000965_pt1 | contig 27595 bp, 22 predicted proteins | sample Stecom2011_FD_187523 | JGI IMG/M metagenome (GOLD analysis project Ga0209075, IMG submission 187523) | Agricultural soil microbial communities from Utah to study Nitrogen management - Steer compost 2011 (SPAdes) (version 2) | ecosystem: Environmental > Terrestrial > Soil > Agricultural land...
AGTGTCATGGAATTCTGAGAATATTTCCCAACGGTCTTTGGGGTATTCTGTCGTGTTATTTTTAATCATATTGGGCAGAAATGGATCCGCAATTAATCCACGGCCAATCATAAAATGATCGATAGTTGGAAAACGTTCTTGTATCGCTTTAAAAGCTTGAACACTTGTAATATCACCATTGTAATATAGTTTGTGTTGGGTACTTGTTAAGCATTTCTCAAAAGCATCTAAATCTACTGGACCTTTATAGAGTTGTTTTCCTATTCTGGCGTGAATGGCTATGTTTTTAAGCGGATATTTATCTAAAATAGGGAAGGTGTCTAGAATTTCTTCCGCATTTTCATAACCCATTCTCATTTTCATAGAAACTAAAATATCTGTTTCATTGTGCGCATTATGGAGCACTTCTTCAATTCTGGCAGGTTGACAAATTAAGCCAGAACCCATTCCAGATTTAGTTACCATGGGATATGGACAACCTAAATTCCAATTTAACTCTTTATAACCCAAACTTTGGACATACTTTGCAACAAAAACAAATTCATCTGGATCATTGGTAATCACTTGTGGAATTACTTCTAAAGTAGAATTGTTTTCTGGAGCCAAATCATTTTGATAGGACTGCTTAATGACCATCTTTCCCTGTAGTCTGATGTAGGGCGCATAAAATGTGTCAATTCCACCAAAATAATGGTGAAAAGCATTACGAAACCTGAAGTCTGTAAAACCTTGTAAAGGAGATGAAAGTAAAGTGGGCTCCATATTTATGTATAATGAACAAAGATAGAATTAATCAATTATCGCTCTTTCACTTTAGTAAACTTAATTCCTAAAGTACGTTCATAGTTTTTTAAAGTCTTAGCTTCAACATTGTTGACAAAACACATGGAAACTCCTTCTTTTCCAGCACGTGCTGTTCGTCCACTTCGGTGAGTGTAATACTCATCATTTTCAGGCAGTTGATAATGTGCTACGAAAGATAATCCTGAGACATCAATTCCACGAGCAGAAACGTCTGTAGCGACTAGAACACGTATTTTTTCACTTTTGAAAGCACGCATGACTTTGTCTCTTTCTTTCTGCAGCAAATCACCATGAATAGCATCGGTAGAGATGTTCTTTGCAATCAACTGTTTAGCAAGCTTTTGAGTGGCTACTTTTGTTTTACAAAAAATCACCCCTCGGTTTTCATGTTGCGACTTTAAGAAAGACAACAATGCATTCAATTTCTCTGAATCATCACATGTCAGGTATTGGTGTGAAATTTTATTGTTGACAACGTCCTTTTTACTGACCTCAATACGTACGGCATTTTTAGCCAAGTGTTTTGATATTATCTCTTGAATTCCATGAGGAATTGTTGCCGAAAACAGCCATTTATTCTCCACGGAAGGAAGAAAACTCAATATTTCATCTAATTCCTTTTGAAAGCCCATGCTTAACATTTCGTCAGCTTCATCTAAAACAACAGTTTTGACTTTGTTTAAATTAACAGCTTTTCGGTTAAGCAAATCAATCAATCGACCTGGAGTAGCCACAATGATTTGTGTTGGTCGCTGTAAAGACGAAATCTGGCGGTCTATATGTTCTCCACCATAAACAGCTTCGATAAACAGTTTATCAGAATACTTTATGAATTTAAACAATTGCTTGGCTACTTGTTTTGCAAGTTCACGTGTAGGACATAGAATCAAACCTTGTACAGCATCCAGTTTAGGATCCATTTGCTCCAATAATGGAAGTCCAAATGCGGCTGTTTTCCCTGTTCCTGTTTGTGCTTGTGCTACAATATCTATTTTACCAGCCAATAATACCGGTATAACCTTCTTCTGAATGTCAGTTGGTGCAACAATATTTAATTCAGCAAGTCCTTTTACAAAGTCTGCTCTTATTCCTAATTCTTCGAAGTTTTTCAAAACAAATGAGTTTATAATCAATGCAAAGATACACAAAAGGAGAGGGGATAACTAGAAAAAAAGAGGAGGATTGAGTTAGATCTTGGATGAAAAACATTCCAAGGGCCTTCTTAAGAAAAAACTACTGTCTCTGTATTTTTTAAATTTTGAATGTGAATAATCACCTAATAAGCTTTCTTTTTTTCAATGTCCGATAGCTATTCTTAAATAGTGGTCTACATTTTCAACACAAAAACTTCAATTATTCGCTTTTTTGACACTTAACGATATAGAAAGGTAAACCTTCGTTTATCTCTGTAATTTCAATTAATCCAGCTTTTCCAAATTCTGATACAATAGCCGTTTTATCGTAAAAATAAAGCCTCAATCCTTTTTGAACTTCATATTGATCTTTGCTGATGAAATTTCCTGCACCATACATTGGAGCGGCTTTGGAGACCACCACAAAAACCATATAACCATTGGGAGCGAGTTGATTATAACAATCTTGAATTAGCTTTTCTCTTTCTGAAGGCTCTAATAAATGAATTAAAGCATAGCAAAATATCCCATCATATTGAACCTTGTCAAAAGGCATATTTGTTACAGAGCCATGATGAATAAAGAGTTCTGATCCAAAATGATTGCTTGCTAATTCAATAGCGGTTTTAGAAATTTCAATTCCCGTTACTTTTATATCATTTTCTATGAAAATTTGCGCATTCCTTCCGTAACCAATACCGGGAATTAAAATATTTTTGATGCCCTTTTCAATAAAAAAATCCTTGATCAAAACAGTTGAAGGAGAGGGCTCAAATCCCCACAATTCTTTTTTATCCTTAAACATAGATTCCCAAATACTAGTCATAATACAAATGCTAACGATGTGTTGATATTGTTTTTTGATCTTCAAAAAGATGTACAAATTGAAGATTATAATCAAATATACTCAAAACAGAATGTTCCCAACCATTTAAATTCATCATTCAACTTGCTAAATGGAACATTTTTTGAATCTTTGTAATTATTCATGAAGAAAAAACTACTTTTTATTCTATTTCTCCTTGCAACAAATGCAATGGCACAAGATTTATCAGGAACCTGGTCTGGAATTCTGATGACCAACGGACAAAGTCTAGATAAAGCTGATGTGATTTACTTAGAAATAGAAAAGAGTGGGGATAAAATTACCGGCTTAACCAGAATTGAATTGCTCGATGATGTTGAATTTGCAGTTAAGTCTTTCGAAGGAAAACAGAATGGAAATTCAATAAGCATTTCTGAAAAACTAGGACGACGTTCTTCTAGCACCAGTAAATCTCCAGTTTGTAAACTCAACTACGCATTAGAATACAATGATTCTACAAAGTATTTAAAAGGAACATTTATCAGCACCGATTGCCGAAATATTCAAGGAAAAGTGGTTTTCTTTCGTTCTGACCGTAAAGTAAGCATGGAGAAAGAACCAGAATCAACACATTTATGGAAGCATCGTTTTATTCAAAGCTATAAAAAAGGTTATCCAGCGCCAGAAGTAATGAAATTAGAGCAGCAAAACTTTGAGTTTCAACCGATTTATTTCGAGCATGACGAGTCTGAAATTAAACCAGAGTTTTTTGAATATCTAAACCGAATGGCACGTGTACTCGATGGAATACATGATTTGCGTGTAGAAATTACTGGACATACCGATGCTGTAGGAACAGACCAATACAATATTGGATTATCTGAACGGCGCGCAAAATCAATTCAAGACTACTTTAAAAAACAAGGAATAGACCCAGGAAAACTTGAAATTGATTTCAAAGGTAAGCGAGAACCCATTGACACCAATAAAACAAAAGAAGGAAAGCAACGGAACCGCCGTGTACACTTTAAGTTTATATAGAGGTAAGCTAAGAATACTTTTTTTGCTTTTTCTAATAACAATTACTAATGAAAAACAAAGGTAAATGAAGGTATCGAATTAACGATCATCAATCTTAAAGGGCGACTTCAACCTCGTTCAGAACCTCTACAATCGACCCAAAAGTATTCTTTTTCACTGTGTCAATCTCTTTTCTATCAAACCATTTAACTTCCGTGATTCCTTCTTCCAATTGCGGATGAACTGCTATAACATCAGTTTCCAATGTAAACCAATGCGTTTTCTTGATAAAATGCTTTCCATAGGCAAAATAAACATGGTAAGTAGGGGAGAGTTCTTTTGTAATTTCCAAGTTATACAGTCCACATTCTTCTTCAATTTCACGAATAGCTCCTTCGTGCGGACTTTCCCCATCTTCAATTTTTCCTTTTGGAATATCCCAAAAACCATTGCGATAGATGAACAAATATCTGTTGGTCTGTGTGTTTTGAACAATTCCACCAGCTGCTTCAATCCACTCAAACTGATTAAAAAACAGATGGATCTGAGTCATAGGATCTGGAGAATTTAGAAAAAAAACTTCTTTAGCGTGTAGATTATTCATCACTTCAGTAAACAAACCGAAATCATTGAGACTTAGGGATGGAAGGAAGCGAGATGGGATATTACTTTTAATTGTAGCATCTTTTTGAAAGCAAATTGGAATATTATCGACAAAAACTTTATACATTTGCGAATATGATTACTGATATTGATAATGCCGCTAAGATAGCAGAATTTTTGCTACAAATTAAAGCTGTTAAGCTTCAACCTAAAGATCCATTTACCTGGTCATCTGGATGGAAATCACCTATTTATTGTGATAACCGTAAAACCTTATCTTATCCTAATATCCGAACATTTATTCGTCAAGGTTTTACAAAAACCATTTTAGAGGAATATGGTAAGCCCGATATTATTGCAGGTGTTGCAACAGGCGGAATCGCTATGGGAGCATTGGTAGCGCAAGAGTTGGGTGTTCCATTCATCTATGTACGTTCATCAACAAAAGGACATGGATTACAAAATATGATTGAAGGAGACTATAGTTCTGGTTCAAACGTTGTTGTTATTGAAGATTTAATTTCAACAGGTGGAAGCAGTTTAAAAGCAGTTGAAGCTTTGCGTGCAGCAGAATTGAATGTGAAAGGTGTTGTGGCTATATTTAACTATGGTTTTGAAACAGCAACCAAGGCATTCGAGGCGGCAAATTGTCCATTAAGTGTACTTTCTAATTATGATATCATGATTGAAATTGCCTTAAAACAAGATACAGTTACAGAAAAAGATATGGATTCTCTTCGTGAATGGCGAAAAGCACCACAATCATGGAGAAAATAATAGAAAAAAATGGAAATAGACAGTAATAAATCAATTGTAAATGCACCAATTCAAGAGGTGTATGATTTTTTAAAAAATGCAGAAAATATTGGTCAATTGTTACCTAAGAATGAGGTGAAAGATTTTAAAGGAACAGAGAATGAATGTTCTTTTAAAGTACAAGGTGGAATCACAATTTCTTTGGTTCAAGATGAACTTGTGCCAACCAAAGAGATCAAAATGACGTCAGGTGAGAAGTCTCCTTTTCCTTTTAAACTTTCAGTACTTCTAAAGGATTTAGATGGGAAAACAGAAGGCTATATTGCATTTGATGGAGAAGTGAATGCCTTTTTGAAGATGATGGTGAAAAAGCCTTTAACAAATTTGTTCAATCATATGACAGCAGAGTTAAAGCAAGTGTTTGAGTCTGAGGCTTAAACGAGAGTGCACTACTTTTTAACCTACAATACTAAAAAAGTTTATGCAAAAATTTCTCTTCATCTGCTGTTTTATTGTTTTATTGTAGTGATGTAATTGAAAATATGAAAAATAAACCTTATACCACTAACCTTTTAGATTTTGATAATATTCCACGCTGGATTGTTATGGTGATGGATGTTTTTATTAGTCTGCTGGCTTTAGCATTGGCTTACTTTATTCGTTTTGATTTTTATACCAATTCGGAGTTTCTTATCAATGAATGGAATAACATTAAAGAGTTTTTACCTTTTATTATTCTATTGAAACCTGTTGTCTTTTATTTTTTTAAAATTCATAAAGGACTGGTGAGACATACTTCATTAGAAGATGTAAAAAGAATTTTCCTTGCTCTGCTTACGTACTCGATGATTCTATTTATTATAGGATTAATTCATAATTTATTTTTTGATGGACGCTTTATTTTACCAACTTCTGTTTTAATAGTAGAGTTTCTCGCTTCTTTGTTGTTTATGATTGGGTTTAGATTTTCTATTAAAATTCTTTATTACGAATTTCATAAACCAAAAGTAGAAGACAGAAAGAATATCCTTATTTATGGGGCTGGAGTATCTGGTTTAATTACAAAACGTACGATTGAAAAAGATCCAGCAATAAGTGCTAAAATTATTGGATTCCTTGATGATAATAAAAAGTTAGAGGGAAATAGATTAGAAGGAACACCCATATTTCATAGCTCTCATCTGAAAGATGTAATTAATAAGAACAACATTACAGAGCTTATTGTAGCAATTCAAAAACCCAATAAGGCTAAAATCACTGAAGTTGTAGAGACTTGCTTGGAAAATAACCTAACGATTACACGTGTTCCTAGCTTTCAGAGATGGATCAATGGCGAATTTAGTTTAAATCAAATTCGTAAAGTTAATATTGATGATTTGTTGGGGCGTGATCCTATTAATTTAGAGGTAGAGGCGGTCAAAACGCAGCTTAAGGATAAGGTTATTTTAATTACAGGTGCTGCTGGCTCAATTGGAAGTGGAATTGCACGTCAGGTTATTAATTATAGTCCTGCTAAAGTTATTTTACTCGATCAGTGGGAGTCTGGATTGTATGATTTACATATTGATTTAGTGGCGCACGAACAAGATGATAACGTTGAAGTGGTAATTGGTGATGTAAGAGATTACATTCGAATGAAGAATCTTTTTGAGACTTTTAAGCCGTCTATCGTTTTTCATGCTGCTGCTTATAAACATGTTCCTTTAATGGAGGCTAACCCTTCTGAGTCTGTGAAAACCAATGTCTTAGGAACTAAAAACATTGTTGATTTAGCGGATCTTTATAAAGTTGAAAAAATGGTAATGATTTCAACCGATAAAGCAGTGAATCCAACCAATGTTATGGGGACTTCTAAACGTATTGCAGAAATATATGCCCAAGCAATAAATGAAAAATCGTCAACTCAATATGTTACCACTCGATTCGGGAATGTTTTAGGTTCCAATGGTTCGGTTATTCCTTTATTTAAAAGACAAATTGAACAAGGTGGACCAATTACCGTTACTGATGAAAGTGTTACACGGTATTTTATGACGATTCCAGAAGCCTGTCAGCTAGTTTTAGAAGCTGGCGCTATGGGTGAAGGCGGCGAAATATTTGTTTTTGATATGGGTAAACCAGTCAAGATTTTAGATTTGGCCAAAAAGATGATTCGTTTATCTGGTCTTGAATTAGGAAAAGATATTGAAATAAAAATTACGGGATTAAGACCAGGAGAAAAGTTATATGAAGAGCTGTTAGCGGATAAAGAGAATACTTTACCTACTCATCATCCTCAAATTTTAAAAGGAAGAGTTTGCCCTTCTAATCCTGAAGTAATCAATGAGATCCGTGATCTTATTTCTTTATTTGATGGTCAGGATAATGATTCAATTGTTAAACAAATGAAACTTATCGTTCCGGAGTTTGTTAGTAATAATTCACAGTATTCAAAATTAGATTAAATGTTAGAACCAATTAAAATTCAAGTAAGATTTGCAGATTGCGATATGATGGGACATGTAAACAATGCTGTTTACTTGAGTTATTTCGAAATGGCTAGAATGCACTCTTTTGAGCAATTAGTAGGTGCAGAATGGGATTATAAAAAACAAGGTACTTTGTTGGTAAAGAATGAGGTAGTATATTTAAAGCCAATTTTATTACATGATTCTCCAGAAATTTATTTACATTTAATAGAAATAGGAGAAAAGAGCTTTACTTTCGGATATGTAGTAAAGGTAAATGGTGAAATCTGTACAACAGGAAGCTCGAAGTTAGTTTGCTTTGATTTCAGAACAAATTCCAGCGTTAAAGTTTTTCCAGAATTTATTGAGGCATTTAAAAAACTAGACAATTAATATGATCAAACGTATTTTTACATTATTACTTCTATTGTGTTCTCCATTTATGTATGCTCAAATCTCTAATGACGGAGGATTCGGTAATAAAAGAGGTCCTTGTTTTCAGAAATCTGTGGATAGAATTGGAAAACAATATGTTGAATGGGAATGTGATGATTATGACAATATTGTTGATTGTAATGAGAGTTTAGAATCTGATCCAGGGAATAACCTTGTTCTTACACGTTCCACTGGAAGTCCTTTTACGGGAGACTGTGAAACTTGTCACCAAAATGGATTAAGAGAACGTATTGTACATTTTGTGAATGGTAAAACGGATGGAATTGATACAACTTTCTATCAATCAGGTTGTCCTCAAGTTGTTCGAAATCATATCGAGGGAGTCGAAAATGGCACATGGACTTTTTATAATGATACAAGCGGATTGATCGCTTGGAACATCAATTACTTTAATGGAGAGAAGCATGGTCAATCTATTTTTTACAATCAACATCCAGTAGGTAGAGAAAAGCTTAAGGTGATGCTGAATGGTGTAGAGCGTTTTATTGAGTATACTACTTATGAAAACGATACTGCAAAAATTGAATTCTATAACAATGGTCTTCTTGAAGGTACAAAAAAGGAGTATTGGCCGGGTTCTAAAATTAGACGAGAGGTTAATTATAAACAAGGGGTTTTCCATGGTGTATTTATAGAGTACGATCCGGGTGGTAATGTAATGCAAGAGCTTAATTATGACCTTGGAAAAAAAGACGGTAATTGGAAGTATTATTACAATGATGGGAGTCTTTTAAAAACCGAAAATTGGAAAAAGGACGTAAAAGAAGGAGAGTTTAAGACTTTCTATATTCAAGGTTTTATACAAACCATGGAGACTTATAGAAAAGGACAAAAGCACGGAGAATTTATGGAGCGTTTTCCTGATGACAAAATTAAGAGAGAAGCCATATATAAAAAAGACGTGCTCGTAGAAGAACATGTTTATGATAAATATGGTAATGAAATAAGAACAGTTGGAGTAGATCAACCTCATGCAAAAACAGAGGATGACGAAATACCTACAACTAAGAAGCAGCAAAAGAAGATAGGGAAGAAAAAAGAAAAAAAAGAGAAAAAAGAAAAAAAGAGGAAGTCTAAAAAATCAGAATAAACCTCTATATTCAAAAAAGACTAAATGAAAAAAGATTTAAATTTAGCCGTCTTAATTGATGGCGACAACGTACCGAGTAAATACATAAAAGAAATGATGGAAGAGATTGCCAAGTATGGTACTCCATCAATAAAACGAATATATGGAGATTGGACTAAGCCACATCTTTCAAAATGGAAAAATATTTTGTTAGAGAATGCTATCCAACCTATTCAACAATACGGATACACACAAGGTAAAAACGCAACGGATTCAGCAATGATTATCGATGCTATGGATATTCTTTACAGTGGAAAAACAGATGGTTTTTGCATTGTATCTTCAGATTCAGATTTTACACGATTGGCTACAAGATTAAGAGAATCAAGTCAATTTGTAATTGGAATTGGAGAACAAAAGACACCTGAGCCATTTATTGTAGCTTGTGATAAGTTTATTTACCTAGAAATTCTAAAAACGGATGAAGTAGAGGTAGAGATAGATGAAAAGAAAGGTAAAACAAAAAAGAAACCTAGGGAAACAGTTCAAAAACTGACCCCAGAAGTTACCCGCTTAATTCGTCAAACCATTTATGACTGTGCAGATGATGATGGTTGGGCATTCTTAGGTGATGTTGGATCTTTGATCAATAAAAAACAACCGAACTTTGATCCTCGAAACTTTGGGTTTTATAAGTTAACTCCTTTAATGGATTCTATTGGAACGGTTCAGATTGAAGAGCGTCAAGCACCTAATAGTCGTTCTAAACATATCTTTGTAAAAAACATTTCCAGCAATAAAAAATAATAGTTGAGATAAAAGCGCTCTACCGCTTGCTATTAGATGGCTAATTTGCTATATTCGCATTGCTTACAATAAAATAATTCATATAATAAAAACAAAATATTATGGCCTTTGATATTGAAATGATAAAAGCCGTTTATGAGCGATACCCCGAACGTATTGCGGCGGCAAGAAAAGTAGTAAACAAACCTTTAACATTATCTGAGAAGATTCTCTATACCCATCTATGGGAAGGGGCTGCAACACAAGAGTTTGGACGTGGGTCTTCTTACGTAGATTTTGCTCCAGATAGAGTAGCAATGCAGGATGCAACAGCACAAATGGCATTGTTACAATTTATGCAAGCTGGTAAAAGTAAGGTTTCTGTACCTTCTACTGCACACTGTGACCACCTTATTCAGGCCAAAATAGGTGCCGACAAAGATTTGCAAGAAAGTTTAAACAAAAACCATGAAGTATTCAACTTCTTGAGTTCAGTTTGTAATAAATACGGTATCGGTTTCTGGAAACCAGGAGCAGGAATTATTCACCAAGTAGTTTTAGAAAATTATGCATTCCCAGGAGGATTGATGATTGGTACAGATTCTCATACAGTTAACGCTGGTGGACTAGGAATGGTCGCTATTGGTGTGGGAGGTGCTGACGCTGTTGATGTCATGGCAGGAATGCCTTGGGAATTGAAGTTCCCTAAGCTAATTGGTGTTAAATTGACGGGTAAGCTAAACGGATGGACAGCTTCTAAAGATGTTATTCTGAAAGTGGCTGGAATTCTAACTGTAAAAGGTGGAACAGGTTGCATTGTAGAGTATTTCGGTGAAGGTGCTAAATCACTTTCTGCAACAGGAAAAGGAACAATTTGTAATATGGGAGCTGAAATTGGAGCGACAACTTCAACTTTCGGATACGATGATTCTATGCGTCGCTACCTTAAAGCTACGGGACGTGAAAATGTTGTTGAATTAGCAGACAAAGTAGCAGAGCATTTAACAGGAGATCCTGAGGTGTATGCAGAACCAGAAAAATACTTCGATCAAGTAATTGAAATTAATTTGAGCGAATTAATGCCTCATGTAAATGGACCGTTTACGCCAGATTTAGCTACTCCAATCGATAAGTTAGCTGAAGTAGCGAAGGAAGCGGGATGGCCTTTAGATATTGAATGGGGACTGATTGGTTCTTGTACGAATTCTTCTTACGAAGATTTAACACGTGCTGCTTCAATTGCAAAGCAAGCAGTAGATAAAAAGTTAACAAGAAAATCTGAATTCGGTATTAACCCAGGATCTGAACAGGTAAGATTTACAGCTGAACGTGATGGTTTATTAAGTGTATTCGAAGATTTAGATGCAACAATATTCACGAATGCTTGCGGACCATGTATCGGTCAGTGGGATCGTGCAGGAGCTGATAAACAAAAGAAAAATACAATCATTCATTCGTTCAACAGAAACTTCTCGAAACGTGCTGATGGGAACCCAAATACGCATGCATTTGTTTCTTCACCAGAAATCGTTGCTGCTATGGCAATCGCTGGTAGATTAGACTTTAATCCTTTAACGGACACTTTAACGAACACAGATGGAGAACAAATTAAGTTTGATCCACCAACTGGTGTTGAATTGCCGGAAAGAGGATTTGATGTTAAAGACAATGGATTCCAAGAGCCTGCAAAAGATGGAAGCGGAATTGAAGTGGTTGTTGATCCAAAATCTGATCGTTTACAATTGTTGACTCCTTTTGCGCCTTGGGATGGTAAGAACATCACTGGAATGAAGTTGTTAATCAAAGCTTTTGGTAAATGTACAACTGACCATATTTCTATGGCTGGACCTTGGTTACGTTACCGTGGACACCTTGATAATATTTCAAATAACTGTTTAATCGGTGCGGTTAATGCTTTTGGTAAAGCAACAAACGAAGTTGTTAATCAATTAACAGGTGAAAAAGGAGCAGTTCCTGCAACGGCACGTGCATATAAAGCGGCTGGAGTTCCTTCAATTGTTGTGGGTGACCATAATTATGGTGAGGGTTCTTCTCGTGAACATGCTGCTATGGAACCACGTCATCTTGGAGTTATTGCTGTAATCGTTAAGTCTTTTGCGCGTATCCACGAAACAAACTTGAAAAAACAAGGAATGTTAGGATTTACTTTCGCAACTGAAAGTGATTATGATAAAATCAGAGAAGACGATACATTTAACTTCATTGATTTAGATCAGTTTGCACCAGACAAGCAAATAACGCTTGAACTTGTTCATGCTGATGGGTCTAAAGAAGAAATCAAGTTGAATCACACTTATAATGCCCAACAAATTGATTGGTATAGAGCAGGAAGTGCTTTGAACCTGATTAGAACTAAAGCAAACGCTTAACTAGAGACTAGTTAATTAATTTATATAAAGTGCTGTTCCATTATGGGGCAGCACTTTTTTTATTGAATTAATGTGATAAGCTCATATATTTCACTATCTTAAATAGTACTTAACATAAGCTAAATCAAAAATATGTATACAAATAACGTCACAATCAAGACATGGGCTGAAGAAGACAGACCTAGAGAAAAACTTCAAAACAAAGGAAGATCAGCATTAACCAACGCTGAATTACTGGCAATAGTACTGGGTTCTGGTACCAAAAATAAATCTGCAGTCGAATTGGCTCAGGATATTCTAACAGCCAATAAAAACAATCTTTATCAGTTGGGGAAAATGAGCCAAACAGAATTGATGCAATTTTCTGGAGTAGGAGAGGCAAAAGCAATAAGCATTATTGCTGTATTAGAACTCGGTCGAAGACGGGCTTCCGCTGAAATACCACAATCAACTAAAATCAGTCAAGCAAAAGATGTTTATAATCAAGTTAAAAGTGACTTTCAAGACCTAGAACATGAAGAATTCCGTGTTTTGGGCTTATCCAGAAGCAATAAAATTCTAGGAAACAAACTCATTTCAAAAGGAGGAAGATCTGGAACTGTGGCTGATGGTAAACTCATTTTCAAGGAATTACTTGATATGAAGGCCTCATCATGTATTTTATTACACAATCATCCATCTGGAAAGTTAATGCCCAGCGCACCTGATATCGATCTCACTAAAAGATTTGTTGAATTTGGAAAACTCATCGACTTGCCTGTATTAGACCATCTGATTATTGCTGATTCTGGATATTATAGTTTTGTGGAGAATGGAAAAATGTAGGAAGAAAGAAATACCGCAAAATTAGTAGGAACTCCACTCCAACTTTTATAACTCAGTGTAAGAGTGAGAAACAGAATGAGAGTGGAACCCTCCCTTACCAAACAATAGGTACTTCTCCCAATTTTTCTAATATCTCATTGGTTTGACTAAAGTGTTTATTTCCAAACCAATAACCTCTATTTGCACTTAGTGGAGAAGGATGTCCACTTGTTAAAATATGATGCTTTGATGAATCAATGAGTTTTGCTTTCTTCTTTGCGAAACCACCCCAAAGTAAAAAGACAACGTTCTCTTTTTCTTTTGAGATTGATTGAATAACTTCATCAGTAAATGTTTCCCAACCTTTTCCTTGGTGAGAACCTGCTTCATGAGCACGCACAGTCAAGGTAGCGTTCAATAAAAGAACACCTTGTTTTGCCCAATTACTTAAATTTCCAGAAATAGGAATCGTTATACCGATGTCGCTTTGTAATTCTTTGAAAATATTCATTAAAGAAGGAGGATGTGCTACGTTTTCGTTAACAGAAAAACACAAACCATGCGCCTGATTTACACCGTGATATGGGTCTTGTCCGATAATAACCACTTTCACTTCGTTAAATGGAGTAAAGTCAAAAGCTGAAAATAAATTTTCTTCGTCAGGAAATATTGTAGCGCTTTTATATTCCTCAGTTAAAAACTCTTGAAGTGCTTTGAAGTAAGGTTTTTCAAGCTCATCAGTAAGAATTCTTTTCCAAGAAGCTTCTAGTTCCCTTATCATACAATTACGGATAAGGATTTTGGTTGACAATTCAGATGAATAAGAAAATCTTTTAATTCAATTGGCTCGCCATCGATATGTCCCACTTTTTGCTGCACTCTGATTTGTGCATTATCGGTTTGAATATATTCCACATATTTAGAACGGTGAACTGTCCCAATCAATGAGGAGAAAAGCAAACGAATAAATCCTAAAGTTCGAGGAAGTGAAACTACAACTATCTCAAAGTTACCGTCTTTAACGTTTGATTTTGGTGAAATAAAAAACCCATTACCAAATTGTGAAGTATTGGCTACACTGCAAAATAACAAGTTTGAATAGGACTTGTTTTCATTGATGACAACACTTATTCCCTTATAATTTTTAAACTCTCTTAAAACTAAACGAACATAACTGAATAAGCCTCTTGAATGGTATTCATCAAATCTTTTAGCAATAAAAGCATCAAAACCAAAACCAGAAACACCAATAAAGTGCCTGCTGTTCAGTGTTACAGTATCTATGGTGTCTAGTTTTTGTAAATTAATTCTTTTTAAGGCAGACTTTAATCGCATGGATAATCCTAAATGACGTGCAATTCCATTTCCAGAACCTGTTGGAAGGATTGCTAAAGCAGTTTTACGATTAATTAAAGCAGTTCCCGCTTCATTAACCGAACCGTCTCCACCAGCTACACAAACAATATCAAACCCATTATCTGCAGCTTCTTTACTAATTATTCTTGCATGGCCTCTATATTCAGTGTACACAATTTCATAGGAGAATATGCTTTCATCTATATGACTTTTAATCAAGTCAGGTAATATGTTTTTTTTACCCACACCTGAAATAGGATTAATTATAAAAAGTATGCGCTTTTTCATTTAATTTTCATTGTGTTATGAATCAAATCATGATTATAACGTTGGATAATGCCTTTTAATCTATTTTCCATTTCCATTTTAAGTTCAGGATAATAGCTTAAAGAATCGTAATACATTAAAGAATCAATTTTATAGTTGTAAAGCCCAGTTGCTTTGTCATGTAAAAAATTCAACATGTAATCTCCTTCAAAGTATAAATGAGAGTTTTCAATATAATTAACCGAAAACGGAACATTCTTTTTGTAATAGGAATTCCCAAATGAATAAACATCCTTACTATAACCAACCATATCTAATAAAGTAGGCATGATATCAATGTGGTTAAACAATTCACTATTCACCTCTGGATTAATTTGACCTTGTGGATCATAAAAAGCAATAGGTATCTCATACATTCCAATACGTTGCATATAGCGTGTTGTTGTTCCCGCTGGAGTATGGTCTGCACAGATAACAAATACTGTATTTTTATACCAAGGTTGTTTCTTTGCTTCTTTAAAGAACATACGTAAACTCATATCAGCATAAGCTACAGATTTAGCCATAGGATGTGATCCGTCTGGTAAATGGTCTCTATGCTCCTCAGGAACGAAGTAGGGATGATGTGAAGACAAAGTAAATAAGCTTGCCAAAAATGGCTCTTTAAGGTCTGTTGTGATAGCTTTCGCTGTCCAGGGCATAAAATATTCATCCAACACTCCCCAAGTCGCATCACAATGTTCTTCATTGTTGTATTCTTTTCTTCCAAAATAATGATCAAATCCTAAATGTGCTGTAAAAACATCAAATTTCATAGAGCCATTTGTTGCGCCATGATAAAAAGCTGATGAATAACCTTTTTCTTTTAACAATTGAGGCAAGGCACTTATTGAATTTGTTCCGTAATGAGAGGAGATATAAGGATTGTCTAAAAGACTTGGTATTCCTGCAAATATAGCAGGAACAGCTTCAATAGATTTCTTTCCGTTGGCAAAAGCATTGTCGAAATACAAAGAATGATCAAGTAAAGAATCTAGGAATGGAGTATAGTTTTTACCATTTTTCTTACCGAGCCATTCATTTCCAAAGCTCTCCATGATGATAACCATAACATTTAAGTTCTCACGCAATTGGTGTTTTTTAGAACCTTTATGAATGGGAGTATAGATTTCTTTACTGTTTTCTGGGAAAAAATTCACTTCTGTCAAGGAGGCTTTTCCAATGGTTTTTATAATTGATAAAGGTGTATTGGAAACCAAAGAGGTGTTTTGAGGTGACGATAATTGAGAAGCTGTAAGCATATCTGCAGGACGATATCCTAAACCACCACGACCTATTACAAATAAAATGGCTGAAATAACAAAGAAATTTAAAATATCAAAATGCAATTGTGCTTTCGCTACTTCTTTTCTTTTGGTTTTGTTGTAAAGCCAATTACTAACGAAAATTAATAATCCAAAAACCAATATCAACCACCAAAAATCAACGATAAAAGTCGTCAACAACTGACTCATATCATTCCCCGTTGAAACCATTGAAAATAAGTCAGACGTACTGCGTTTGGCTGTAAATTTATAATATTCGACATCAATAAGATTGAATGCTATTATAACCGTATTGGTAATGTGAAAGATGATTTTTAAAAACAATTGATATCCTTTCTTAGAATAAAAGGGAAGAGGGAGTAAAGAGAAAGCATAAAAGGGGATGAAAAATATCCCAATGGTTATAGCATCCATCCAAACTCCAGCTAACAAATCTGAAATACCAATAGATTTGAATGCATTAAAGTTAGCAAATAGAAATATTAAGCGTGTTATGGTCATCATCAAAAGAGTGATGCCCAATCGTTTTAATAAATCTACATTTTTATGAATGAGTAAAGCGTTTCTTTTCATTTTAAATTAATAATGAATAACGTTTTGTAAAGCCCGAAAATACTAAAATAGTGGTGGAGTACAGATAAATTATCATAAAATTAACGCGTCTTTGCTATGATCGTCTCATTTTTTGACTTAGGAATTCTAATAATGCTATTAATCTTCTGAAGAAGTTAAAATAGAGTGTAAAGGCCAATATTAATGACATAGCCCAGATTACCAGTAAATTGGCGTAAAAAGTGGATATGTAAGCCCCAAATAAATTCTTACCTGGTGCGTAAAAATGCGTGTCAAAAAAGGTTTTTCCAATAGGAATGTTGTAAATTGGATCCGCTTTTTGAATGAGTCTAGATTCGAATATGATTATTTTATCCAAATCATTTCTGTTCGTTGCCAAATCTGACAAGGATTCGTTAAAGTAATCCCTTTTTAAAGTTTTAATTTTTTCTATACCAATTTCCTCTATTTTGGAAACATGTGCCGCCATGCTTTCGTTAACTTCTTTCATGTAGATACTTTTCAAAATATTGAAATAATCTGACATATTACCGTTGATTTCTGAAGTCCATTGATCAGTTTTCAGGGACTCAACACAGCCTTTGCATACAAAGTTTAAACTTGGGTCATAAAGCCTTTCTTCTTGCTCTATCTCATGAATAAGAATACGCTTAGCCCTTTTAACCATATCTTTTTTATCCTCATCATTGATGTAATTATTGAGCATATTTTGTTGGTTTCTCAACTCAGGAAGCCAATAATCTCTTTTCCATGAAGCTTCACTATTCATTCGGTTGATAGAGTAGAGCGGGGCTTCATAATCATTCCGTTTATACTGCGTAACAGCAAGACCTTCATAAGCCCATCTAGAAGCCATGATGTTTCCAACCCACGGGACACTATCTTCCTTAGAAAAAAGCGGATGTAATTTATCGAACTTTACAATTACTCCACTAAATAGTAGCTGTGGGATAATCATTATAGGGATTAGAATATAAATAACCTTTGCTGAATTAAAAGTAGCGGATATATTTAATCCTAAAAGATTTGCAAAACAAGAAGTAGAGAAAAGAATTAGCCAATATTCAAACCACATTCCTCTAATTTCAAGAATATAGTTCCCAATCAAAACAAACATTGCTGTTTGAATCGCTGAAATAATAAACATGATTGAAATCTTAGAAAAGATATAACTTGATTTGGATAAGTTTAAAAAAGATTCTCGTTTTAAAATCTTCTGGTCTTTTATAATTTCTTCTGCAGCTACGGTTAATCCAAGGAATAAGGCGACAACCACAGCTATGAATAAAAACTGAGGTAGATTTTCACTAGATTCAAATGTATAATTGGAATCCAAATTAGAAGAACCAAAGTATTTTACGAAAAAACCAAGAATTAATGCTAAAGCTGGAGCCTCAATAGTATTAAGAAGAATATACTGAGTATTGGTTAATTTAGATAAAATATCTCTTTTAAAATAAACCTTAAACTGTTTCCAACGGTTGGGTATTTTATTGAAAATATGTGGCTTTCCTATTACTACATCTGTATCGTCTTCAGGTCTAGCTTTGATGAAACGTTTGTTCCATTCTTCTGGTGAAATTTTCCGTTTAATGGTTAAATTTCCAAATTCATCGACCACTTTCGCTTCAATAATATTGAAAATTTGTTCCGGATTTACATTTCCACAAGAAGGACATTCACGTTCATCACAATTAGCATGATCGATCTCTGTTTTAAAGTGGACTACACTATCAACAGGGTTACCATAGAATATAGGATAACCACCTTGATCCAAAATCATCAATCGGTCAAACATTTTAAAAATATCTGAGGAAGGTTGATGAATTACCACAAACACTAATTTTCCTTTTAAAGCGAGTTCTTTTAAAAGATCCATGATGTTTTCAGAATCCCTAGAACTTAAACCAGAAGTTGGCTCATCTACAAATAAAACGGAAGGTTCACGTATTAATTCTAAAGCAATATTTAACCTCTTTCTTTGTCCACCAGAAATAGTTTTCTCCATCGGACTTCCAACCTTCAAATCTTTACTTTCGAAAAGTCCGATGGCCTTCAGAATGCCTACAACTTTTTTTGAAATTTGCTTATTACTTAAAGTATCAAAACAAAGTTGCGCATTGAAGTATAAATTTTGAAAAACAGTTAACTCTTCAATTAATAAGTCGTCTTGTGATATAAAACCAATAACACCTTCAATTTCTTGAGGGTTTTTATGAATGTCAATTCCATTAATTTTAACACTTCCAGAAGCGGGTTTGTAATTCCCATTAAGAACATTTAAAAGTGTTGATTTTCCTGCTCCAGAGCCTCCCATTATTCCTATAAGAGCACCATTGTTTTCAGCAAAACTTATATCATGTAATCCAATTTTCTTATTTGGAAATTTATATACTAAGTTGTCACATCTAAACTCTAAATTTTCTTGCGATCCATCATTTAAAAAACGTGAAATTACGTCAGAATAATATATAGGGTTGGTCTTTGCTGTACGTATTGAAGATCCAGGGTTGAAAATATGTTGACGTTCTTTCGCTACAACCTGACCATTGAGAATAATTTGATCTTTTCCAATGTATTTTAAGAAGAACAAGTTGACACTGTCAACTTTCATTATTCCAATTAAACCTTCCAAACCTTCAAGAACAATTTGTTTTGATTGTTTCCATTTGTCTGTTTCGGTAGGGGAGATGTAAAGAATATTCGGAGAATCTAATGTTATATCTGGATCAGCTTTAACAAAACTAAATATTGCGTTATATTCTTCTTTGTTTACATTAAATGATTCACTAACCGTATTCACAAACTCAATTTCCTGTTCTTTTATCGATTGATTCGTTAGAATAAATTCAATAATACGAACAAGTACAATTATTTTTTGACGTTGTGTGAGCTCTTGGTTGATCTCAGAACAAATACGTAATATCTTAACTGAATTAACAGACGTACGTTTTTTAACGCCATCTTTTCGTCTTTTTATACCGTGGTGAGTGTTTAGGTATTGATCAAATTCTTTTAGGTACTCCTCAACTAAACTTGCGTTAAGTTCTTGGCCCAAGAAAAGTTTTACGACTTTTCTTCCACGAGAACTGGTGATGGTTTCAACATCCTCTAAGTCATTAACCTCGTCAACCCTTGCAATAATAGCAAAGAGCTGCATTAGAGCCCTAAGAATCCTTTCACTCATATCTAATAGAAATAAATATGATTATTTAAGAAAACCTATCATCATAACCACACAACCGGTGATTTTTTTATTGGTATCTAATTCAGTTTGAACTTTGACAGGGATAGAAGACTCCACTTTAAAATCCCAATAAGGATTGTTTAAATGATCTTTGTTGGTGAACAAAACATTGTCCTCCATGTCTTTAATTGTGAAAATAGCGTAATCATCTTTGGTTCCAGCTGATGCAGCGATTCTATAGACAGTATTGCCGTAGAGAGTTGTGTTGAACTCAGATTTTTCATTATCTAAGAAAGCTGTATATACTTGTCCATCAGAAACGAATGATCTTCCGTCACTCGAGTTCCCTAGGTAGCTTTCAACAACCCTATAAATTGAATCACAGTCTTGTGCACTTGATGTGAAGACAGTAAAAACTGCGAAGAATAAGCCTAATATAATTCCTTTTTTCATTATTGTAAATTTTATCAATGTTTTGTAAATGTCTTTTAAAAAAATCTCTATGCGATAATCTTAGCACGTGTAGCAGCGACTTTTTCAATTATTTTTTTCGCTAATTCATCAGAGATTTCAATATTCATCTTACTCTTAATAGTGGTCAATTTAAGTGCCTTATCCGTTTTTGGCTCAACATATTCATATGATGTCTTGATCTCCATAAATAAAGATTTTAAATCTTTAAACAGAACAATGTACTCATCGTTTTGACCATTGTGATTGTATTTCTCCATCAACTCAATTATGGTTTCTAAGGATTGCTTTTGCTCACCAATACGCGTAAGTATTTTCTCGTTTTTACTTTCCTTGTACAATTGAGTTGCAAAATACATTGATTCTAACCAACCACCTGTTAAGATAAGTGCAGAAGTGTTTTTCTGATCGTTTTCTTTAAGAAAGTTATCCGCTTTTCTAAATCCATCAGTTAAAATAACCAACATACTGTCTTCATTATTGCTGTTTCTTTCAAATCTTTCAATAAAGGACTTGTCGAAAGCACCAGCAATACCTAGTTTGTTAGATAAATCTTCAACAACGCTTAAGTAACTTAATGATTTAGCACTTTGATCATATAGTGTAACATATCCTAAATCAGCGCCATAAATACCTAAATTAATAGCCTGAGAGCTTGAAACAATATAATTGTTTGCATTGTCCTTATCGTTCAATAAAGTTTCATTAAAAGGAATCGATAATGATTTGATAAGTAATGCCGTTTGAACTGGTGAGGGAACAGAGAAAAGTTTACCATCAAAAGTTGTGTTGAAAGAACGATTAGGATCCAATAAATCCTGATCTACTGTCTTTTCTCCTTCTTTATTAGTTTGAGCTTCATCTCCACCGTCTAAACAGCTGTTAAGCATAAGCACTGATGCTAGAGCACCTGCAAAAAGTATTGTTTTTCCTATATTCATCGCTTGTTATTATTTATTCCTAAGGCTAAAATACTAAAATATGATAGTCAATGATGAAAAATATCACTTTTTCTGATAAATATTTTTTGTGATGCCTTTTTCTCCTAATTTTGTTAGTTCCTATTTTGGGGATTAATTTAATTTTAAAAATATGTATCAGCGTCCACGTAGAAACAGAAAATCATCAGCAATACGTAAGATGGTAGAAGAAACTCACTTAACTGTTTCTCATTTAATATATCCACTTTTTATTACCCATACTAAAAAAGAGAAATCACCAATTGTTTCTATGCCGGGTATTTACCGATGGGGACATGAAGAAGTCCTTCAAGAAATTGAGGACTGTATTGAATTAGGAATTGAAAATTTCGTACTTTTCCCTGTTGTTCCTGAAGAAATGAAGAGCAAAAGAGGAGAGTATAGTTATGATGAAAATAATTTCTATTTAAAAACAGCCATTGCAATTAAAAATAGATTCCCCCATATTAACTTGATGAGTGACGTTGCTCTTGATCCATATAGTACTGACGGACATGATGGGATTGTTGAAAACGGAATAATTTTAAATGATGAAACATTGCCTGTTCTAGCACAAATGAGCTTAGCGCAAGCACAAGCGGGTTTTGATATAATTGGACCTTCAGACATGATGGATGGAAGAATAGCTGCTATTCGTGAAATTCTAGATGATAATAACCATACCAACACAAGTATAATGGCGTATAGTGCCAAGTATGCGAGCGCTTTTTATGGTCCTTTTAGGGATGCACTAGATTCAGCACCTAAAGCCGGAGATAAGAAAACTTATCAAATGAATCCAGCCAATAAAAAAGAAGCTTTACTTGAAGCTATGTTAGATCTTGAAGAAGGAGCTGACTTCTTAATGGTGAAACCAGCATTGTCTTATCTGGATGTAATTCACTTATTAAATGAAAACTTCACATTGCCTATTACAGCTTACAACGTTTCAGGTGAATACGCGATGGTTAAAGCTGCAGCATTAAATGGGTGGCTTAATTATGAAGCGACATTTACTGAAACATTATTAAGTATGAGAAGAGCAGGTGCAAGTGCTATATTGACTTATTTTGCAAAAGACTTTGCAGAGGCTAATCAGAAATAATATTATATTAATTTAGTTATTTGGTGTTGTTGATTTTATGTATTTTCGCTTTCGAAATAGCTTGTTACCTGTTTCTTACTTAATAGTTCTGACTTATATATTACTAAAATGAAAGTAGACTTTGAAAAGAATGGAGGAGTGATTCCTGTTATAGTGCAAGATGTTGATACTTATGATGTACTGATGTTTGCCTATATGAATGAAGAAGCATATGATATTACACTCGATACAAAAGAAGTTACCTTTTTCTCTGAATCACAACAAAAACTATGGAGAAAAGGAAAAGATGAGAATTTGCTTCGCTTACATACCGTAGAAATTGATTGTAAAGGGACTACTTTACTGATCAAAGCCGAACCTTTAGGAGCTATTTGTGAGAAAGGAACAATGACATGTTGGGGAGATACTTTTTCTAATCAATATGGTGTCATTGAGCAATTGGAAAGAAAAATAAATGACCGAAAAATTAATCCGAAAGACAATTCATATATATCTAGTTTATTCTCTCGTGGTGTAAGTCATATCGCTGAAAAAACTGGTAAAGAAGCTGTTGAAATGATTATTCAAGCTGGTAATGAGGACAAAGATGAGTTTTTGAAGGAAGGTGCAGACCTCTTGCTTCATTACCTTATTCTATTAAAGTCTAAAGGTTATACTTTAAATGATGTTTTGCTAAAACTTAAAGAAAAAAGATAATAATGAGATTTAATTTTAAACAAAATAATAAATGAATTGTTTCAAATATTATCACAAACTTACCATAATGAAATACACAAAATACCTAACTCTACTTTTTATCTTTACCATTAGCAATTTTTCTTTCTCACAAAATATAACCATTAGTGGAAATATAACAGACGAAAGAAATGGTGAAGACCTTTTTGGAGCATCTGTAGTTGTTACTGATATGAGTAATACCGGTGCAAGAACAAATGTTTATGGTTTTTACTCCCTTACAATTCCAGCTGGTGAACACACTTTATTATACCGCTACGGTGGTTATGATGAAAAGTCATTTGTATTAAATTTAACTAAAGACACATTGATTAATCTAGAATTATCAATGTCAAAAGATGTTCAAGAGCTTGAGGAGGTAGATATTACTTCAAAACGAAGCAACAGCAATATAACTTCTTCACAAATGGAAGTGACGCGCTTGGATCCACAAGCCATTAAAACCATCCCTATTTTATTTGGTGAACAAGACGTTATGAAAACCTTGCAGTTGACTCCTGGAGTAAAAGGTGGAGGTGAAGGTAGTGCCGGATTTTATGTTAGAGGAGGTGGAGCTGACCAAAACTTAATTCTTTTGGATGAGTCCACGGTTTACAATGCTTCTCATTTACTTGGGTTTTTCTCTATTTTTAATTCCGACGCCATTAAAGATGTTGCACTGTATAAATCTGGAATTCCTGCTGAATATGGAGGGAGAGCTTCTTCTGTTATGGATGTTCGAATGAGAGATGGAAACAATAAGAAATTTGGTGCTTCTGGTGGAATTGGATTGATTTCATCTCGTTTAACTGTTGAGGGACCGATTGTTAAGGACAAAGGTTCTTTTATTGTTTCTGGTAGAAGAAGTTATGCTGATCTTTTTTTGGTTTTCGCAAAAGAAGAGGAGATTAAAAACACTACACTTTACTTTTATGACTTAAATGCAAAAGCAAATTATAAAATTGGTGAGAAAGACCGTATTTATATTTCTGGATATTTTGGAAGAGATAAATTCTCTTTGGACGATCAATTTGGGTTTGATTGGGGAAATGTAACTGGAACTTTAAGATGGAATCATTTATTTAATGATAAGCTGTTTGTAAATACATCTGTAATTTACAGTGCTTTTGATTATCAATTTAAAATAGGTGAAGGAGAAGACGGATTTGGTATTTTATCACAAATCAGAGATTTCAATGTAAAACAGGATTATAATTATTATATCAATAATAACAACAGTCTGAAGTTTGGAATTAATGCAATACATCATACTTTTGAACCAGGTGTATTGGAAAGTGGTGCAAATATAGGCTTTAATAAAATTGATTTGGAGGACAAGCATGCGCTTGAACTCGGTGCTTATGTTCAAAATGAACAGAAAATTGGAAGCCGTTGGGCATTGATGTATGGTTTTAGGTATTCTGGGTTTAATTATATGGGAACTGGAACAGCTTATGAATATGATGAGGAGGGGAATATTCTCGAAGAAAGATCTTATGATTCTTGGGAATCTATTAAGTATTACCAAGGATTTGAACCGCGTTTCTCAGCTAGTTTTATCATCAACGAAAGTAATTCTGTAAAGCTAGGTTACAATAGAATTTTCCAATATATCCACCAATTATCAAACACAACTACAAGCAGTCCAACGGATGTTTGGGTGCCGACTTCAAATAATGTAAAACCGCAAATTGGTGATCAAATTGCTGCTGGGTACTATAAGAATTTTAAAAAGGATGAATATCAAATTTCTGTTGAAACGTATTACAAATGGTTGCAAAATCAAATAGATTATAAGCCAAACGCGAGTTTAATTCTAAACGGTCAAATTGAAAGAGAATTAGTATATGGTAAAGGTCGTTCTTATGGAGTAGAGTTTCAAATTAAGAAAACCAAAGGAAATTTTACAGGATGGTTTAATTATACTTTAGCACGTGCTTTAAGAACATTTGAGGATATAGATGATGGAGCGGAATTTTCTGCAAGACAAGATAGAATTCATGATTTAAATCTTGTATTGACGTATAATATCAGTAAGAAGTTAGTGGTGAGTACAAGTTTTGTCTACTATACAGGTGACGCTGTTACTTTCCCAAGTGCATTGTATGAAATGGATGGCTATGAAGTTTCTTATATTGGAAAAAGAAATGGTAACCGCTTACCTGATTATCACCGTTTAGATCTAGGGTTGACATGGTATTTGAAAGACCGTAAACATTATGATCACAACTTGAGTTTTTCAATATATAATGTATATAATCGTGAAAATGCTTTCTCTGTTCGTTTTACTGATGATTTTGATGACAACCCAACTGGCCAAACACAAGCTGTTCAAACGGCATTGTTTAAAATGATTCCTTCAATTACTTATAATTTTAATATTAAATAAGATGAAAAAGATATTTTTCCTTGCCACAGTCTCGCTACTCGTATTCATGTCTTCGTGTCAAAAAGTTATTGATTTGCCGGTAACAGATGCAGAACCAAAATTGGTGATAGAAGCAAAGTATGATGCGGTAAAAGAAGAGGTTTTTGTAAAACTCTCTAAATCAGTCAATGTCTTTTCCACAGGTGTTTATCCAACAATTAATGGAGCAACTGTAGAAATTACTGACGGTAACAGTGTGGTAACTTCTTTAGTAGATCAAGGGGATGGGTCATATTTATTGGAAAACTATACTCCGGTGTACAATAGCACTTATAAAATGAAAGTTATTGTTGAGGGCATTGCGTATGAAGCAACAGATGTTTTAGTACCTGTAGTCGTTTTGGATTCAATAACTACTGAATTCCAAACTCAATCTCCTTTCTTTGACGAAGGTTACCTGGTTTATTTAAACATTACTGATCCGGTAGGTCCTAACTTTTATCGCGTGGTAAGAAAGATTAATGGGGAGTACAAAAGAGAATTGAAGGATCAGTTTATGTTTGATGATGATTTTACAGATGGAAATATTCAAAGAATTCCCTTGTTCCCTGAATTTTATCAACTGGGAGACACCATTCAAATGGATTTGATATCATACAGTGAAAAATCATTTACTTATTTCCGAGAATTAAGAGCAATCGCAGGAGGTGCGGCATCATCTGCAGCACCTGCTAATCCTACTTCCTATTGGTCTAACGAGTGTTTAGGACACTTTTCTACTTATGGTTATAATACCAAAATTATCGTTGTAACTGAGTAACTAAATTTTACATTTGTTGATAACTATTGGAGAAGACTTAACACTTTCTTAATACCTATGAGCACAAGTTGTTATAACTTTGTATCAATCATTTAAAAAAAAATAATATTATGAAGAAATTTTACTTATTAATAATGTTGTTCATGTCAACAACGGCAATGACACAAACTCCAATTATTACCTCTATCGTTGATGGTGATTGTTCTGGAGGTAATCCACGGGTGATTGAGATATTTGCTCAAGGTAGCGTTGATTTCACTCAATACTCAATTCAGCTTCAAAGCAATGGAGGTTCATGGGGCGCTCTTCTTGATTTAACTAGTTTAGGAACTATTACAGATGAGTTTGTATATGTTCATAAAGGAGACGTTTCTTTTGCAGCAGAATTCCCTAGTGTTACGAATACCCTAGATGCAGGAACTTCTTCTGTAGCAAATTTCAATGGAGATGACGGAATTCGTATTATTATAACTGCAAATTCTACTGTTATAGACCAATATGGTGAAGATGCAGTAGATGGAACAGGTGAAGTATGGGAATATCAAGATGGATATGCTAAAAGAAAAAACAATACAGGTCCTGATGCTGGTTTTAACCCTTTAAATTGGGATTATTTCAATGGAGCACTTGATCAATTATGTAATACAACTACTTATGAAGTAATTACTAATGTTGGATCATATACTTTTGCTGCTGGGCCTACAATTATGACTTCTGCATCAACAGTATCAGGATTCCTTCAGTTTTTAGGAAACCCTTCTGCTGAACAATCAGTAGATGTATCAGGTATAAATTTAACAGCTGATGTTTCTGTTACAGTTGCTTCAGGTGATTATGAAATTTCTGCAACTTCAGGTTCTGGATTTGGTGCTTCTGTAACGCTTCCTTTTGGAACAGGTACTTTAGCGGCAACTCCAATATATATTCGTTTAAATGGTGCATTGGTTGCAAACCCTTCAAATGGTTCTTTATTAATTACTTCAACAGGTGCTGCAGATTCAACAGTGATTTTAGAAGGAGAAATATCTGCTCCAACTCCTACGATTACAGTTTCTGAAACAGCAATGTCAGGTTTCTCTCATTTTGTAGGAACTCCTTCAGATGCTGATTCAATTAATGTTGAAGGATTTAACTTAACAGCTGACATCATGGTAAATGCTCCAACTAACTTTGAAGTTTCAAATGCCTTAGCAGGAACTTATGGGCCAACTGTTACAATTCCTTTTGGAACAGGTACTGTTGCTTCAACAAAAGTTTATGTTCGTTTGAATGGATCAACAATGAATTTAACACAAGCTGGAGATATTACTGTTTCTTCAACAGGTGCTGCTGATAAAATTATTGCGCTTACGGGTGAGACTTTAGAATATACTGTGA
>Ga0209075_1000966_pt1 | contig 27577 bp, 24 predicted proteins | sample Stecom2011_FD_187523 | JGI IMG/M metagenome (GOLD analysis project Ga0209075, IMG submission 187523) | Agricultural soil microbial communities from Utah to study Nitrogen management - Steer compost 2011 (SPAdes) (version 2) | ecosystem: Environmental > Terrestrial > Soil > Agricultural land...
AAATAATAACAATGACGAGGTTTTTATGGGGTTGCTTGATCGTGCAGCTGTGTTTTGGGGAGGCGCAATTGGCATTACGCTTGCGATTGCCAGTGCCTTGGTGGCGCCCTTGTTAGGTTTGGACCCGACATCGCTGGTAATCGGCTTGGTTGTCGGCCTTGTGGCCGCTGCGGGCTTTCTGGTTGTTAGAGTTTTGGAGCCGATTGACCGTGGCATCGATGAGTTGAACAGTGGCGCACTGGAGGAAGATCACCCACTTCGATCCCGCTGTCAGGCGCTTCTTGCTGACGCCCAATCCGGACGGGCTTTAGTGGAGGCGCTTTCCGGAAGTGCGGATAAAAATGCCATTTCAGCGGCGCAGGTATCTTTCGCTGCCGATCAGCTCAAAGTGCAGCTTGAGCGCCAAGTTCAAGAAACTGCCCAGATGGCAGATTATGCGGGGCAGATTACTGAAACCGTGCGGGAATCCTCACAGCAAGCAACGGAAGCCTCCACCATGGCCCTGCAGAATCGGCAGGCCAGTACCGAAGGTCGTCAGGCGCTGACCGCGGCCATCGAGAGCATTCGGATTGTACATCAGCAGTCCGGTGAAAACCTGCGGCTAATTCAAGAGCTTAACGATAAATCCAACAAGATTCAGGGTGTAACCGCTACCATTCAAGGAATTGCTGAACAAACCAATCTGCTGGCACTGAATGCGGCCATTGAAGCGGCCCGGGCCGGTGATCAGGGGCGCGGCTTTGCCGTGGTTGCCGATGAGGTTCGGCAGCTGGCGGGGCGCACGGCTCAGGCTACAGGTGAGGTGGCAGAAACTCTGCAGGAGATTCGCTCCGATACGGCATTGATTGTGACCCGCATCGAAGACCTAGCCCGCAGTGTAGAGGAGGGCTTGGATTCCGTAGAAACCGTTGGCGAGCGGCTTGATCAAATACGGGATCAGTCAGATCGCGTGCAGCAACAGGTGGCACGCATTGCGGAAATTGACCAGAACAACGAGGTCAGCCTAACTCATGTGTTTTCTGCCATTGAAACCGTTAGGGACCAGATCTCAGAAAGTGATACCAACGTTGTTTCTCTTGCTGAACAGGCCGCTACGTTGATGGAGCTTGCGGAAGTAGGCAACGCGGCCTTTGCATTAAATAGTGGTTCCAGCTATCACCGGTTTTTTTACGATCAGGCACGTGCGGGCGCCGAGCAGATCGGAGAAATTTTTGAGAAGGCTGTGCGCGATGGCAAGCTCACTGAGAACACGTTGTTTGATAAAACAAGAAAACCGATCCCCGGTACTCAGCCTGCCAAATATTCAAGCAGCTTCGATGCGTTTACCGATCAGTTTTTGCCTGAGGTTCAGGAAAAGGTAAAGGCTTCGCATCCTGCGTTGGTATTTGCGATTGTCGCAACTCCGGATGGCTACATTCCCACCCATAACAGGGATTTTGCCCATGCGCCCACCGGTGACCCAGATGTTGATCTGGTGCGTAGTCGCAGCAAGCGTTTGTTTAATGACCGTACAGGCATCCGTTGTGGCAGCCATACCGACGATATGTTGCTGCAGACCTATAGGCGCGATACCGGCGAAGTTATGCATGATCTTTCGGTACCGATATATGTGAATGGACGGCATTGGGGTGGTTTCCGGCTTGGGTACCGTCCGGATAATCACTGATCCTGAGGCTGGGAAAACCGCTCAATGGCTTGTGATAAACTCTCGAATTACACCTAAAAAGGAGAGATGCCTTGGCTGATCCGGAATACATTCCCGTCGATGAAGACTCGGATGAGTTGTCACGCAGAACTGATCCTGCACGTAATCTTGCGGTTGTTGTCTACATACTTCAGGGGTTATCGTTTTTTCTAGGGGGCATTACCGGGCTGGCGGGTGTAATCATCAATTACATAAAACTGGATGATGTTCGCGGCACTTGGGTTGAGCCTCACTTCCGGTGGCAGATTCGCACCTTCTGGATAGGCTTGCTGTGGACCGTTATTGGTGTTGTAACCAGCTTTATTATTATCGGGTGGTTCATTCTCATTGGTATAGCAATATGGGTCATCTACCGCATCGTAAAGGGCGCCTTGGCGTTGAATGACGGCAAAGCACCCGGTTGAAACAGCTAGCCGAGGGCTGGGTAGCCTAGCCCTCGGTCACTTCTTTGAGCCGAATGGCACTGAGAGTACCAGCCAGCCCCATTAAGCCAAGCACCACAATCACCGCTGAGTTTGATATCAGCGAGAGCAGCGCTGTCAGTCCTCCGGTTGCAAGCAGCAAAAAGCCGATCACCGTATTGCTGACGGCAGTGTAATCTGTGCGCTTGTTTCCCCCCGCCATGTCCACCAAGTAGGTTTTCCGGCCCAGTCTCACGCCCGCATGGGCAATGCTCAATGTAAAAAAGGCGAGTGGGTAAAACCAGCCGTTGCCGACACCTGTACCGGCAAACATGGCGGTCAGGCCAACGCCCAAACACACCGCGCTGGCAATAGCAGCGCCGCGAATCATCACTCGCCGGCTGGAGGTATCTGCCATCCAGCCCCAAAAGCTCGCGGATACCGAACTGGCCAAGCTGCTCGCCAAAAGAAACACGCCAAGCATTAAGCCAGTATCTGATTCCTTCTGAGCCAGCACCACGAAATAGGGTGAGGCCAGTGCCGAGCACAGTAGCAAAGCACGAGTGATAACAAAGTTTCGAAAGGGTGCGTCATCGCGCAGCAGCGAAAGGCTATGCAGAGCTTCGGAGAGAGCGTTGCCGCCACCGCCGGTCTCCCCGTCGTGCTCATCTACACCAGCAAACAGCAGCCCGGCAATGATCCACAGCGCGGCGGCAAGCAGAAGTAGCAGGCTATAAAACGCCAAAGTGGGGTCGCCACGCTCCCAGAACAGTAACACTGTTAAAGCAACAGTAGCAGTTCCGCCTATGGTGGCCGCAAGGCCCGAGAGCCTGCCCCGGCGAGTTTTTGGGATGCACTTTCCTTGCACGTCTTTCATGGCCACAGAGCAAAAGCCCCGCGATAGGGAAAACACAATCAGCGCAGCAATAATGCCGCCACCGGCGGTATAGCCGTCAAGAAACCAGACGCAAGCAGCCATGGCCGAAACACTGGCCGCTTGACCAAAGCTGCCGAGGGTCCAGAACCATTTGCGCACAGGTTTACGGCGAACCCAGGCTGCGATCATCATCTGGGGCACCATGGAGCCGGACTCTCGGATGGGTACAAGCCATGCCACCAGTGCGGGTGCTCCAATGGCACTCATCAACCAAGCAAGCACCGTTTTGGGGCTGATCAGCAGGTCGCCCAGCTTGGTGAGCACGTTGGCTGCCAAAATCAGGAAGAAATTTCGAGGTACCACATGGCAGGCTTCCGCCGGGATGTCTTTGCAGACACGGGCATCTTCTTCGTTGGCAATCAGGCTATAGAGCCGGTCAACTGACCGCTCCAGAGTGCCGGTTGCTGCGTCGGTGCTTTCTCGTGACGATATGTTGTTCTGTGAAGGTGTCTGTTGCTGGGACAAGCCGGCGTCCTCCGGAAAATGGATAGCCAAGGATACCAGCCGGGCTGGCGCGCCTGAACCCCGGAATGCAGTCTTGAACCCCGGAATACGGCCTGAACTCTTAAAGTATAGATTGGCGGCTATTACACCAGGTGATGATCCCACTGAACGGGCATGCTAGCGATCTCTACTCCCGGCTTTCCCTTGCCCATACGAACCAGCTTGCCACGCCCTGAAGACACTAGAAAATCCCCGCCTGCCAGAGCTGCAACGCCGGCACAATCTGCAATGGCGCTTTTTTCAATAACCTCTCCAGTGCGGCCATTGAAGACTAGAGCTGTGCCTCCAACCGGGGAGGCAATGGCGACCAGTTCGTTCTCCGGATGTGCGATTATGCTGGAAATATAATTGCCCAGCTCCCGGTGAACTGACTCACCAAAGTCAATCTCTTCATAATGCCCGTTCCGGTAGCGGGCGACGAGCGGCGGAAGCTCGTGGGCTGGGCCTTGGTATTGATAGGCTGCGTAAACGGTGCCGTTTGGCGCCACATCGACATGCCGGGTACTGAGTTGGTGGTGGGATGGTCGGAACCGGGCGAGAATGTCGCCAGAGACTCTATCCATCATCACCAGTGCGGGCTTCATGGTGGGCAGGTTTAGCTTGATGCGATCGTAATCCGGATGAGTAAGAATACCTCCCAACCCCACCACCAGTGTTTGGCCGTCTGGATGCATAGTGATCTGATGCGGGCCTATGCCGTTCAGCTCAAAGGTATCCACCCGTCGATAATGTTGATGGCTATCGTAAACTGCGATAATGCCCTCTCCGGGCTCATAGCGGTTAACGGGAGCGTACAAATAACGACCGTCTGGTGAGAATACACCATGGCCTACAAAATGCTCGCCTTTGGCCGCTTCAATGTGGTGTCGTTGTTCACCCGTTTTGCTGTTAAGTACGTAGAACGCCCAGCCAGGCCTGCGTTCAAAGAACAGTAGTTCGGCGGTGCCCGGTCGGTTGCAGCCGCTATGGCAGCGAGTATTTACCGGGGCCTGCCATAGCATTTGCCCACTCGGGGCTATGGCACCCACTGCAAAACTGCCGTCTGCCAAACCGATTGCCCCCGTGTACTGCTGTGGGCTATTGCTGTCAGCTTTGCGAGGTAGCATGCCGCAACCTGAGAGCGTGAATGCTGCGCTACCAGCAAGCGTGGCCTTCATCAGGTTCCTGCGAGTCAGTTCAGGCATTGGCTGTTCCTCAGTCTCCATCGCTGGAGTTAAAGCCGCGCACAACCCCAAGCTCAACCGCAGCCCGATCGTTCACCAGAGCAGTGAGCTGTGTGAGGTCTATATAAAGGCTTTGAAGGGGTTTAAATGCGTTGTCGTCAGACAGTAATGGCGCCATCGGGCGATCGAGCTCGGGAAAGTTAGCGAGTACTTCCTCAAATTGTTGCTCGATCCGTTTAGCTAAGTCGGTTTGCCCACGATCGTTAAGGAGCTTTGCAAAGGCCGGCAGGAAGTGATTCTTTAGCCCATGAACACTTGCGTCTGCGGCGATTAGGCTGGCTCCGCTGCGCCATGCATCAGCGCTGTAAACCGAGCGCTTGCCATTGCCGCGCAAGCCCATGGGTGTAGCCAGGCGACGTTCTTCAAGAATTTCCAGCCCAGCCATGGCGGCGCGAATAGTTGTATCTGTGTACTGCTCGCTGCCAAGGTAGTTGCCCTGAAACCCCTTCCAATCGTTAGCCTGTGTTTCGCCGTTGCGGGCGATATGACGGGTCACGGCAACCAGTAATTGACAACTACGCCCTGCCGGAAGGGCTCGTTCGCTGCTTCTGAATGTCTGGTCGTAAAGCAGGTATTCAACCATTGGAAAGCCTTGTACGGCGACGCCGGACTCACCAATTTTTTCAGGTGTGATGGGTGCCTCGTCTTTGAGCAAATAAGAGGCTTTGCGGGCAACTAAATTTTTGGGGTCTGGCCAGAACTGGAATTGCCATGCACGGTTATTTTCTTCTACAGGCCCAAAATCTATAAAACGTACCTGCTGCCACGCGAGAAACGCATCCAACCAAAGGCGCTTAGTTGCCTCCAGCTCTTCAGAGGACGGGCTTTGGCAGTAGGTCTGCGCTTGGCTTTCCAGTTTTTGGCTCTGTGTTGCCAGGCTCTGGTAGCCCGCCAGAATATCTTTATGCCATTGCGTTCGATAAACAGCGGTCGGGTCACTAGCGTTCTTGTCGTCTGCCGCCATTAGTGGCACGGCGGTCAGTGATGAGGCCAGAAATAGAGTCAGTGCCAGTCGCTTCATATCAGGCTCCGTTAAAGTGAATTCAGGAAGTCGAGCAGAGCTTGACGGTCGTCGGCGCTGAATTGGCTGAACTGGGCCACGGCCGGGGCTGCTTCGCCACCGTGCCAGAGAATGGCCTCTTCCACCGTGCGCGCTCGGCCATCATGCAAAAAACCGGCTTGCGGATTAACGGTTTGCGCCAAACCTATGCCCCAGAGTGGCTGGGTGCGCCATTCGTTGCCGTTTGCCAGAAACTCATCGCGGCCATCGGCAAGGGCAGGGCCCATATCGTGCAGTAACATGTCGGTGTAAGGCCAGATGGTTTGATTGCTCAAATCCGGCCGCTCTGGGTCGGTCCCGGTGGTGTACCGTGGAGTGTGACACCCTGCACACCCGGCTTCGTTAAATAGCCGTGCGCCTCGTTGTACGGAAGGGTTCTCCATATTGCGTCGCGCGGGCACCGCTAAGCTTTTGGCGTAAAAGGTGACAAAGTTTGCGATCTTGTCGCTGACTTCTGGCTGACCGCCGTCTGGAAACTGTTCACATTTTTGCTCTGGCGTGCAGTCGGTAGCAGGTTTTAGGCTGGATGTTAGCCCCATGTCGCCTGCAAAGGCGCCCATGCTTTGTTGGTGAACATTGGGTTCCGCCGCTTTCCAGCCGAAACGGCCGGGGGCCGTCTGCTGTGTTTCCAGATTCCAGACCTGATTAAGCTTGCCTGAAATACCATCACCGTTTGCATCCTGTGGATCCGCTAAGGCTTCCAAATCGGCGATCGGGATTGTTTCGAGCAACCCCATGCCGATCATAGGCGGTGCAACTCTGGGCGAAATCAGAAGACCCTCGGGCAGCGGGCCGTAGTTCGGGTTCTCGATACGGTAAACGGGCTCTCTTAGCTCCACTTCGGTACCGTCAGCAAGAGTTTTGGTTATTTTGTTCCATGACAACACCATGTCGGCTTCTGGTTTAACAGCGGGTAGGGCGGCTGTTTGCAGTTGGCTGCCGTACACCGGTGCCGGTTTAAAACCGTGAGTAAGCAGAATGTCCGCGTCTACTTCCGGATCTGCCGGAACAGCCAATCGCAAGAACAGTGAGACGGGTGGTTCATCAACGCCGGGGGGGTGACCGCGACCATCTTTTATGTGGCAGCCCTGACAGGAATTAGTATTAAACAAGGGGCCTAAGCCATCGCGGGCCGTGGTGCTGGCGGGCGCTTCAACCCAGGGGTTGCGGAAGAAGCTGTTGCCTACACTGAAATCCAGACGTTTCGTCATGGAGAGGTTACTCTGGGGCAGAGAGTAGGCGTTGGTGTCGAATTGCTGAACTGTGCCGTCGCCGCCGGTATCGGGTGTATCTTGCAATGGAAAGCCCGCGTGAGAGGCTGCGTATACCGGCACATTTATGCTTACTAGCAACAGCCCCGTTATGAGTTGTTTTCTGGTCATTATTTCTTACCACACAATTGAATAAGCCATGGAAAATCCGCTCTCTTCAAAGCAGGCTTTCCATGGCTTGTTCTTGTTCCTTGAATGCCGGGGGCTCAAGGTGCCCCCGGTATCGGTTACTTTCTAGTTATTGATCAGAAAGTGTGACCGGCATCATCCGGTGACAGGGCTTCAAGGCCCAATTGGCGGGCTGCCTGCTCAATGGAGCCAGTTTGCTCAACCAGCGCCATGATGGCTCCGTTTACGATGCTTGCCCCCTTCGCGTTGCCCGGCGCAATCATCATATCAAACGGCATGGGGTTATGGCTTGCTTCGGCCTTGGTTTTCATGGCGCCCAGAGCTTCCATGGAAGCTTCGAGTTGGCCATTCAAACGTGCGTCCAGCTCGGGGTTGCTTTGGCCAACCAAGTCAGACAGAGACGGCCCGGACACCAAACTGCCGTCTACGCGACGGTAACGGCCAGTGTATACGTTTTGTATGCCCTGAGCGTTGTAGTAGTGGGAGTTGTGCGTGTTATCGCTAAAGCAATCGTGCTCGTCCTCGTAGGAATTGGCTTCGAGTGCCACTTTCATTCGCTCACCAGCCAACTCACCCAACGACAAGGAACCCATGCCAAAGAGCATCTTCTGGACACCTTCATCTGCGTCGGCATTCGTTAGCTGGCTGCGATAGTTGTCGGAACCGTTTGCGGCCCACTGATTTACCATCCACTCCAAATCAGACACCAGCAAGTCGGTTACGGCGTCAAGGTACTCAGCGCGGCGCTCACAATGACCGTTGGTGCAATCTGTGCCCTTTGCGTAGTCGGTTACCGGGCGCTCGCCGTTACCCTGCTCAAACCCGTTCAGGTCCTGCCCCCAGAGCAAGAACTCAATGGCGTGGTAGCCGGTAGCAACGTTTGCCTCGGATCCACCAACCTCATTCAGGTTTGCCAGCAACTCCGGGGTGAGGTTGGTTACATCTAGGGTTTCACCGCCTACATTGACGCTGTTGTTCGCAATGATGTTTGCAGTGGCGCCAGCGTTGCCCAGCTCGTATTGATAATCATCGGCTTGCACATAATCAATCAAGCCTTCATCCAGAGGCCAAGCGTTCAGCTGGCCTTCCCAATCATCAACAATCGCATTGCCAAAACGGAACACTTCTGTTTGCTGGTACGGCACTCGTGCGGCAAGCCAAGCTTCTTTGGCGGCCTGCAAGTTCGCCTCTGTGGGGTTGGCAATGAGTTGGTCTGTCGCCTTATCCAGAGCTTTTGCGGTAATCAAGGCGTCCTCATATCCAGCGTGGGCCAAGTTTGCGTAGTGCTCTACAACCGACGCTTTGGTGGCAGGTTGTGAGGTTGCTGAATCAGACGTGGCGGTATTGGCACAGCCTGCGCTCATGGCGGCGGCAATAGTGAGCGCAAGAGGGGCTGGTCGAAACAGTGCTTTCATTAAGAACTCCGGATTTCGATGAACGGTTATGGTAATCGGATGCATTATCGTTCGTAATTATGTTGACTAAAGCGCCACAACGCAAGAAAACCTTGACGCAGAGCCAGAGGTGTTAACCAAAGGACAATCCAATATTAAATTTTAATGATAATCATTTGCAAATACAGATTGTGCTGCTAAATTTCGATCTGGACAGGCTCTTAATTTGGGAAGGAAGCATCATGAGTACATCAGTAGTGCGTTTGGCAGGCTCTTCAAAAACTGTTTTCACCGCATGGCAATCACTTCGCAAGTCGGTGGATAAAACCAGTGTGCGACAGAGTGAGCAGGAATCCTGCGCCGTATGTCAGCCAACCTCTCGCGGTCGTAATTCTGGCTAATGCATTCATAGGGGTGGCTTTTTCAGGTGCTCTCTTGCACAGATGGCGTGCGCTCGGGCCTAATAGCTCCTGTTACTAGGGAGCTTATACATGTTGAGTTATCTTCACGCCTTCCATGCCGGAAACTTCGCGGATGTTCAAAAGCATGGGGCGCTAACGCTTGCCATTTCTATGATGCAAGCGAAGCCTTCGGCCATTGCCTGCTTTGATACCCACGCGGGTAGCGCCATTTACGACCTAAAGAGCGAGCGGGCGCGTAAAACGTCGGAAGCGGATGCAGGCGTGCAAAAGCTCTGGGCGAGCCGGAGTGCTTTAATCTCTGAAGATTGGCAACCTGTTATAAGCGTGCTGTCGCGCTTCAACGCGGGCGAGGGCCAGTTAACGGTCTACCCGGGCTCCCCGGCTTGGTTTCGCCGGTTCCTGCGCCCCGGGGACTCTCTAACGGCGTTTGAGTTACACCCAACCGAAAGCGGCCAACTTGCCGACTGGGCCGCAAACCAGAAGGTACGTGTAGTACATGACGATGGCCTGAAGGGGTTATTGAAGCAGTTACCCCCTGCCCAGCCCAGGCTGATGGCGCTGATTGATCCTTCCTACGAAATTAAGTCCGACTATTCGGATGTCGCCACGACTCTCCATAAAGCTTTTCATAAATGCCGCCACGGCGTTTATCTTGTTTGGTATCCCATTCTTACCAGCGGTTTGCATACCACGCTGAAGCAGGCGGTGAAAGACAGCCCGCTACGCAAAGTGTGGTGCAGTGAAGTACATCTGAAATCGCCTCCCGAGCGAGGCATGACAGGCTCGGGCATGCTGGTCGTTAATCCGCCGTGGGGGTTTGAAGAGAGGTTTTCTGCCATGATTGCAGATATTGCAGGCGAGTCTGTACTGGGGCTCTCCCATGAATACAGTTGGTTGGTACCCGAGTAAATCGAACAATCACTGGCCAAGCAGGAGCTGTTTTTTGAAGGATAACACCAACGACAACAAGGCTGTCTCGTGTCTTCCCGGTGGGTTAATGCCTGCTGAGCAATGGACGCTGCCCCAAACCTCTGTGCGGCGCTCATTAAAAGACGCGATCCGCCATGCCCTTAAGCAATTGCAGGCGGGCGTGTCACAGGCGGAAGAGCCTTTTGAAAGCATGGATGAACTGCCGGAGTTGTCCGCCGCACAGCAGAGGAGATTGGCGCCCGAGCCAGACTATGCCCATCAGGCAGAAGCGATTGCTTGTAGCTTGAAACAGGCCCGCTCCGATGGCTCGCTCAGTCGTGAAGTTGTGTGCTTGGTGGCGCCGCCTTTCTCAGGTATGCAGCAGGCGCTTACGCGATTCTCAGAGCCCGAACAGCCAGATTCTATTCAAAGCAGCGATGAAACATGGAGAGTTATTGCGCCGCCGGACACGCTGTGTTTTGACGACCAGGAAGCCTCTGAATGGTGGGATCGTCAGGATTTATCGCGCCCCTGGGTGATTCCTGAGTTGGCAGATTTTTGGCTACGAAGCCTTTCAGGTTTAGCTTTGATTCGGGAGTTGTTTCGCCGAATCGCCAACGGTGATTCGGGTGTGGGCATTGTGGGGTGTTCAAGCTGGTGCTGGCGATATTGGGGGCACTACCTTGAGAACGCCCAGATGTCGCCCTGGACGCCGGCGCCCATGGATGCCGACCGGCTAGGTGCTTGGTTTACCTATTTGGCGTCGGGTAATGGCAAATCAATGATCGTGGCGAGAATGACCGGCGATGGTCTGTATGTATTACCTCTGCCCGAGGCAGACGACGCTGAAAACAGCAAAAGCCGTAAAAAACGCAAATACAGCACGTTTTTACGTGATTTAGCAGCTACCTCCCGAGGCAACCCCGGCGTGGCTTTAGCCATCTGGCAGAGGTCCCTGCGAGCCCGGCCAGATGATGACGCCAAACTGGAGGAAACCGACGATAAAACCGACAAGCAGAGCCGAGCAGCGGATTGCTGGGTTGTGCCGTTGGGCCGGTTGAGCCTTCCGAGCATGCCTCAGAGCAAAGAGAGTGTTACCGGCTTTGTGTTGCATGGGTTGTTGCTGCATAACGGCCTTGATATGGCCTCCTTGGAGGCGGTTACCGGCGTTTCCACATACGAGTTGAGTTTGGTTTTGTCACGGTTAAAGCGCGCTGAGTTGGTGACCTGTGATCCGCTCGATCAACGCTGGCAGGTTACACCCATAGGGTATCCCACGGTCCGGCGCCACTTGCAGAGCTGGGGATTTCCACTTGATCAGTTCTAGGAGGTTTTATGTTTGAGGACCTTGGAGTTAAAGACGCCTTCGCCTCTATAACCGGGCAGGCACTGCTGAAAGCGATGCTGGTTGTTGTCATCGCCTCGCTGATCACTGTGGCGGTTCAGAAGGTGCTTCCCCGCGTTGCGGAAAAACTCGGTGGCAAGCCGCGCCTTTATCTGTTGGCATCTGTGCCCCTGCTTCGATTGCTGATTATCTTCGCTACGATTGTGATCGTGGTTCCGATACTGGTGGAGCCATCGTTCGAAAATATGGTGGCCATATTTGGCGCTCTGGCGCTGGCGCTGGGCTTCGCTTTTAAGGATTACGCCAACAGTTTGATTGCAGGCATTGTTACTCTCTATGAGATGCCTTATCGACCGGGGGACTGGATTGAAGTGGACGGGCAATACGGTGAAGTGCGGGCCATAGGTACCCGGGCGGCCGAGATTGTCACCCCCGATGATACGGTTGTGATTATTCCTCACAACAAGCTTTGGAACTCGCTCATTGCCAACGGTAACGACGGCACAGATAACTTGATGTGTGTGGCAGATTTCCATCTTGAGGCCAACCATGATGTTGGCAGGGTGCGAGAGCTACTTAGAGACGTAGCCTTTACCAGCCCGCGAACAAAAACTTGGCAGCCTGTGTTGGTGATTGTTTTCAATAAGCCCTGGGGCATGCATTACCGTTTGAAAGCTTATCCGTTTGATCCCAAGGAGCAGTTTCAGTTTATTTCTGAACTTACAGCCCGCGGCTCAGCGGAGCTGGCCCGTCAAGGCGTAAAGTTTGTCTCCGTACCTGTCTCGGTCGGTTGATTGATGCAAGCCTATTGTCCGCTTTGCAAAACAAGCAGCCCCGCTAGGCGGGGCTAAACTGACGAGCAACTGATCCGGTTTCGACGCTCGATTACATCAGCGCATCAACACGGTTACGTACTTTCGGCTCACTGCTGTAGGCGGTCGCGATGGCATTATAGGTTGGGATGTCCATACCGTTCTCTTCGATGACCGATACCATCTCATCGTTGGCCTTCATCTGCAGTTTCTGAGCTTTTTCCTGAGAATCCGCCGCTTCAATTTTTTCGATGTACTCTTCGCGCACTTCGGTGATGCCCTCCTGTGCAGCGATGAACTTTTTCAGTTCTGCATCGTTAAAGTTGGTCTTTTGTGATCCCGCGGCTGCAGGATTCGCGTAGCCGCTCGAATCGCCGGTGGCTGCGGGGCTCTGCTGGTTTTGCTCTGCCATGGTGGGCGCGGCGGCCAAAAGGGCAATGGATGCAGTAACGGATACGAGTAATTTGTTCATATTCATAATCGACTTCTCCTGTTTCATTTGCGGTCACTAAGTACCTGTCAAGGTACCTATCAAGCGCCGTGCCAGTTTTAAAGGTTCAATAAATGCGTTTCAAAACAACAAGTTAAGTGTTTATAGTAATTAATCTCAAGTAATGAAGGTTGTGGCGAAATGCCACATGTGGCAGAAGTGTGTGGCAATTATGGTTCGGGAGTCCAAATGAAACCTTCTTTCAGACGTGCCGGTCACGTTTTTGGGTCGATACAGTTAACGCTGGTGTTGAGCATTGTTGTGCCCTTGTTGGTGATCAGCGGGCTTGCCATATACCTCGGCTTCGGAGCTGTAGAAAAAGCCCTGAATGATCGCTTGCAGGAAGATCTGGAGCTGGTCGCCCGCGCAGCCAGCGGCCCGCTTTCCCGAGCTATGCAAGAAAAAGACGAGTTGGTGATGGGGGATTCCCTAAAATCGATCTTTCGCATTGGTCGCGTTTCCGGCGCCTCAGTATTCGACAAAGAGGGTGCTCGAATCGCCAGCCTCGGGCTGGCTGACACCGATGTGGGCAACAGCGCCAGTGCCGAACAGGCGATTAGCAGTGGCGAGCTTGGGGGAGCGTTTCGCTGGGTAGATGGGCAGTCGGTGTTCTCGCACTTTACCCCGTTGGTGGCCGACGATGGCCGGATTCAGGGGTTGCTGCAAATCACCCGTAGGCGCAGTGACTTTCATGAGCTGCTGGCGTCCAGTCGCCTTTGGGCTGTATCCATCTGGTCGGCCCTTGCGATAACGATCATCCTAGTGGTCGTATTAGGGCATTACGGCACAGTAGGTCGCCATGTCAGTCGCCTATTGAGCATCATGGGTGAGCTGGCCCCTGGCCACTGGCGGTTTGATGCAGAACCCTCTGGCCCCCGTGAATTGCAGCAGATTTACGGTGGTGTTCGGGAGATGGGTGAGCGCATGGCGAGAGCGGAGGAAGAAATACAGCAGCGAGTGGCAAAGGAACGGCAGCTTGCACAGCGTCTGGAGTATCAGGAGAAGATTGCCATGATAGGGCGTGTGGCTGGCGGTGTGGCCCACGAACTTGGCGCGCCTTTGAACGTTATTCAGGGACGCGCGAACATCCTCGCCCGCCACGAGCTTACGGAGGAACAACGTCGACAACTGGATGATATCAGCTATCAAGTGGGGCGCATGACCACCATTATCCAACAACTTTTAGACTGTTTTCGCCATGTGCCGGATTCAAGACGGCCAATAAGCCTTGGTGTGGTTCTCAAAGATGTGCTGGATCGTGCCGGTGAAGATGAGAAATGCGAAGGCAAGCGCTTGCAAAGCGAAGGGCTTGATATGGAGGCAAAAGTGAAAGCAGAGCCCGTGAGGCTGGGGTTGGCGTGTCTTAATGTGGTGCGCAATGCGTGTCAGGCTGCCAACTTCGAGGTTCTGTTATCGCTGCATCGACATAACGATGAATGGGAAGTTCGGGTTGAGGACGATGGGCCCGGCATAGCCGAAGATAAGCGCAGCGCCGTATTTGAGCCCTTCTACAGTACTCGGCCAGCGGGAGAAGGAACGGGACTGGGGCTGGCTGTGGCAAGCAGCGTTCTTAAAGAACATGGTGGCCGGATTGAAATCGGCAACAGTGAATCAGGAGGGTGCAGAATGAGCCTGTTCTGGCCTGAGGAGGCGCTAACATGAGTGACTGTAAGGTCAAAATCCTGCTACTGGAAGATGATGCGAGCCTCGGCCTGCTGTTGAGCGAAGAGCTTGAGCTGGACGGTTACAGTGTAAGCCGTGCCGGAACAGTGCAAGAGGCGTGTAGACTGTTGAATGCAGAGACGCCTGACTTGGTTGTGTCAGATCTTCGCTTGCCCGATGGCGATGGGTTGGAGCTTCTCAAGACAGCTCAAGCTGAAGGTCACAGTCTTCCTTTTATCATCATTACCGCATTCGGAACCGTTGATCAGGCTGTGGAGGCTTTGAAAGCGGGGGCAGATGATTTTCTCACCAAGCCTTTGTCTACCGACCACTTGCGTCTAAAAATACGCAGATTGTTAACTCAGGCCGACCTTACCCGGCAACTGCAGCAGTTTCTTGCGCACACTGGCACCGAGGAGACGCTTGGGCTGATTGGTGAGCATGCAAGCATGGTAAAGCTTAGATCCGAGATCCGGCAGATCGCCCGCAGTGAAGCTGCCGTGTTGATCTGTGGCGAAAGTGGCACGGGTAAAGAACTGGTGGCCAGAGCCATTCACCGGGCCAGTGAGCGAAGCTGTGGCTCGTTTGTGGCGGTCAACTGTGCAGGTATACCAGGAGAGCTCATGGAAAGTGAGTTCTTTGGTCACGAAGCCGGCGCTTTTACCGGAGCGCGCCAAGCTCGGAAAGGTCTGTTTGCAGAGGCTCACGGTGGTACCTTGTTGTTGGATGAAATTGGCGAAATGCCTCTGGCCCTGCAAGCAAAGCTTCTGCGGGTGCTGCAGGAAGGCATGGTTAAACCCGTAGGTTCGGATCAGGAAGAACCGGTAGATGTTCGCATTCTGGCAGCCACCCACGTAGACCTGCTTAAAGCTGTGCACGAGGGAAGCTTTCGAGAAGATCTCTACTATCGGCTGGAAACCCTGAGCTTGCGTATCCCGGCACTGCGCGAGCGGGGCGATGACGTTGATCTGCTCGCCATGCACTTTTTACGGGAGGCTGCGCGGCGGCATCAACGCGGATTCCTGAAGCTCAGCGAGGTGAGCTCCCGCACCCTGATGGATTATCCGTTCCCGGGAAACGTGCGTGAACTGTCCAGCGCCATTGAGCGCGCGGTGACGTTTTGTGACGGCGATACCATACAACCTGACCACCTTCCGGAACGGATTCGTAAGCGCCAAGGTGGCGCAACTATCCCGAAAACCGCGCACTCACCCGATACCATTGCTCAGTGGCCGACACTGGAAAAGTTGCAGCAAGATTACGTGCGCGAAGTGATGCAGGCGGTGAATGGCAACAAACGCCGTGCCGCACAAATTTTAGGTATTAATCGCCGCACCTTGTACCGCTGGTTAGCGGCAGGCGAGTATGGAGGCGAAACAATCAATGAGGACACTTCCTCGATAACTGCTAATACGAAAGAGCCCCGGGGAGAGGTGTAATGAAAGATCAGAAAACAGCCATGCTTTACGGGCTGGGTACGGTTTTGCTCTGGTCTACGGTTGCCACCGCCTTCAAGCTGGCGTTGGCGGATTTGGCTCCGGTGCAAATGCTGTTGGTTGCATGTACCGCGTCTGTGCTGGTTATGGCGGTTATTCTGATGCTGCAAAAACGTTGGCATTTAGTGTTCTCGCTGAAGAAAAGGCAATACATACAATCGTTTGGCATGGGATTAATAAATCCTTGCCTGTATTATTTCTTTCTTTTTGGTGCCTTTGACCGCTTACCGGCGCAAGAGGCTCAGCCGTTGAACTACACTTGGGCGCTGGTGTTAGCTTACCTATCGGTGCCTTTTTTGGGGCACCGCTTACGCAGGCTCGATATTCTGGCTGGGCTGGTATGCTATGCAGGCGTTGTGGTGATTGCCACGCGGGGTGCTGTGACCACCCTGAGTTTTTCCGATCCTTTGGGGGTTGCTCTAGCCATAGGCAGCACGCTTGTGTGGGCTTCGTATTGGATTATTGCCACCCGTGATACCCGTGACCCTGTGGTGGGGCTATTTCTGAACTTTTTGTTCGGCCTACCGGTAATTGCTTTGATCTGCTGGTGGACTGAAGGCTTGAATTTGCCCGTAACCGGGTCGCTGGTAGCCGCTCTTTATGTAGGCATCTTCGAGATGGGTATTGCCTTTGTGCTTTGGTCTTACGCCATGAAAAAAGCTGAAAACACATCCCGAGTAAGCAACCTGATTTTTATTTCTCCGTTCCTGTCTTTGGTGTTTATCTATTTTATTTTGGGTGAGCAGATTTTACCCTCCACCTATATAGGTCTGGTGTTGATTATGGCGGGTCTGTGGCTGCAGCAGAAGAAAACGAAAGCGCGTGAACAGGGCCTGGCAGATGGCCAGTGAATGGTTTGTATACATGGTTCGCACCGCCCGTGGTGCGCTATATACGGGCATTACTACCGACGTGCCCCGTCGCTTTGCCGAGCATCAAGCTGGCGCTCCCAAAGGAGCGCGGAGCTTGAGGGGCAAAGGCCCGCTGGAGTTAGTGCTTAGCTTGCCAGCGGGGGATCGCAGCCGGGCTTCAAAGCTGGAGTGGCATATCAAACAATGGCCGAGACAGCGCAAAGAGGCGTTGGTGTTGGGTAAGCTCAACCTGCCAGATGGGCTCTGATGTGCTTGCCCGCCGTTTGTACGGCGGCTGTGGCTCTGTCTAGCTGGCCGCTGTGTACCTGAAACACGTGCCAAAGACTGTTGAACACCTCCAGCTGAGTGCTTACCCCAGCCTGTCTTGCCGCATTCACAAGACGTTCTGCATCGTTAAGCAGGATTTCCTGACTCCCGACCTGCACCAAAAGTGGCGGCAAGCCTTCAAAGTTTCCGAAAATTGGCGAAATGAGTGGGTGGTTGAGAGGCTCCTGAGCGGCATAGAGCTTTGCAGCTTTCGCTGTCCAGCGTGCTTGCAGAACGGGCTCGCATTCAGGCGAATACAGTTCTTTTTGAGTCAAATCCGCCCAGGGTGAAAAAACCGTAACGGAAGAGGGCAGTGGCTGATTGCGATCACGCAAGCGCATGGCTAGGGCAATGGACAATCCGCCGCCTGCAGAGTCGCCAGCAATGGCGATTTGCTCGGGCGCAAAGCCTTCGTCAATCAACGCAAACCAAGCAGCCTCGGCGTCGTCCAGTGCAGCCGGAAATGGGTGCTCGGGTGCAAGGCGGTAGTCTGGGGTGACCACCATGCAGCCGCTGGCTTTCGCCAAATGGCCGGTGAGCCCTCTATGGGTGGCTGCAGAGCCGATGATATAACCGCCGCCGTGCAGATAGAGCACGGCGCCTTGTGTGGTAGGGCCGAAAGAGCTTCTAATAACCGGCCGACCAGCCAAGGAGCCCGTTTGAAAGCGGCAGCCACGAGGCGGTATGGAGCTCCGATAGGCTTGGCTTATCAATCGGCGTTGAACGGAAACGGGTATTGCCGGGTGAAGGGCTGGCCTAACCAAACGAGTCATGGTTTGGCGCAGCGCAGTTTCAAGAAGATGTTGCAACATCTGTGTTATGCCCCCGCTATGGGTTAGGATTGTGCATCGAAATTCGTATTATCTATTCATGACAGGCGTTTAACTCTACGTGTACTGGAAAACAGATACCATAGAAATACCCGACTGGGACCGTGGCTCCTTGCTTGAAAGGCTTGAGCCTTTTGATCCAGATGGGCGGGAAAAACTCAGCGACGAGATGGTGGCGTATTGCCGTTTCTACGGCCTTGACCTATGGGTGGAACACCCTGAGGTTGCCTACCATCAGGGCTATGTAACGGCGGGCGAACATGAGGTTATGGTGCATTACTTCCGGCTGCCCGAACCGCGAGCCGAAAAAGGCACAGTGTTTATTATGCACGGCTATTTTGACCATGTTGGCCTATATAGCCAGTTGATTGATCGCTGTCTCGCTGCCGGTTTTGATGTGCTGGCGTATGATCAGCCGGGCCATGGGCTTTCCAGTGGCACACCGGCGGCCATTGGCAGTTTTTTGGAGTATCAGGGGGTTTTGTCGCAAGTTCTGGCCCATGTTCGCGATAAAATTCGGGGGCCTTGGTATGCGGTGGGGCAAAGTACGGGAGGAGCCATACTGATCGACTACCTTCTGTCTAACCACCACTCTATGGAAACGTCGGAGTTCCGGAAGGTGGTTTTGCTGGCACCCTTGGTGCGCCCCGCGGGTTGGCTTGGTGCTAAAGTTCTGCACACTTTGGTGAAGCCGTTTATGACCCGATGGCAGCGTGTATTTGCCGCCAATAGTGGCAATACCCGTTTTTTGCGCTTCCTGCGTGAGCATGATCCCTTGCAGGCAAGGGCCGTGCATGTGGATTGGGTGAGTGCGTTACGAATCTGGATACCGCACATTGAATCTGCCCGGCCGGTGGACTTCCCGGTGACGGTTGTTCAGGGCGAAAAAGACCAAACGGTAGACTGGCAACACAATCTGAGAATAATCCGCAACAAGTTCGCAGCGGTAGAGGAAGTGAGGATTGCCGACGGACGGCATCATCTGGTGAACGAAGCCAAGGATCTACAGGCAACCGTGTTCAACACGATTATTGATACTTTTGAACATTCAGCCGTAGGCGCTTCTAAAAACTCCTGAAGCCACAATGAGAAGGCTCTGTAGTTGAAAGCTTCAAGCTGAATAGCGCCTGCAAAAATATCGCCACAGGAGAATTGTGTGAAGAAAACGATGCTTGCATTAGCCGTAACGACCATGGGTCTTGCTGGCTGTATGACCTATGACCCGTATACTGACGAAGAGAAAACATCGAACGCGACCAAGGGCAGTATTATTGGTGCTGTTGGTGGGGCTGCCGTAGGTGCGGCAACCTCGAGTAAAAGCGATCGCGGCAAAGGCGCGCTTATTGGTGCGGCAAGCGGTGCGGCAGTGGGTGGTGGTATTGGCTACTACATGGATCGGCAGGAAGCAGAGCTGAGGCATAAGCTTAAAGGTACGGGTGTTCGGGTTGTTCGCAACGGCGATAAAATTGAGCTGGTAATGCCCGGCAATATCACGTTCGAGTTGGACCAGACCGCTATCCGCTCCGGCTTCACGAGCACCCTTGAATCAGTGGCTCTGGTACTGAAAGAGTTTGACAAAACCATCATTCAGATTGAGGGGCACACAGACAGTTCCGGCGCTGATAACTACAACCAGTTGCTCAGCGAGCGCCGTGCGGGCTCTGTGCGAGACTTTCTGCTCAACCAAGGCATTGAGTCCAAGCGTACCCGTGCTGTTGGTTACGGTGAGCGTTATCCAATCGCGTCTAACGATACCGCTGCAGGGCGCGAGCAGAACCGCCGCGTTGAGCTGACTTTGGTGCCCATGAAGTAACAGGTAAACATTCTGAGCTTGGGCGTTGCTTGAGCATAAAAAAACCGGAGCTGCATGCTCCGGTTTTTTTGTAGCCGAGAATCTTTTAAAACAAGACGCGGCCGCGAATGGTGCCTTTGACCTGAAGCAGTTTCTCCAGCGCAAGTTCACCGTAGGCTTTATCTACGTCTATCACCACGTAACCAATATCTTCCTTGGTTTGCAGGTACTGACCGCAAACGTTGATGCCATTGTCGGAGAACACTTGGTTGATCTCAGACATTACGCCCGGCACGTTCTCATGAATGTGCAGCAAGCGGTGCTGGTTCGGGTGCGAAGGCAGGGCAACTTCCGGGAAGTTAACGGAAGATACCGACGTACCATTATCACTGTACATCGCCAGCTTCTCAGCCACTTCACGGCCGATATTTTCCTGAGCTTCAATGGTTGAGCCGCCAACGTGCGGGGTCAGAATTACGTTGTCGAATTCCCGTAGCGGAGAGACAAACTCCTCATCGTTAGACTTGGGTTCAACCGGGAATACGTCAATCGCAGCACCCAGAAGCTTACCGCTTCTCAGGGAGTCGGCGAGGGCATCGATGTCAACAACTGTGCCTCTTGAGGCGTTCATCAGAATGGCGCCAGGCTTCATCTGGGCCAGTTGCTCAGCCTTGAACATGTATTTGGTAGCCGGTGTTTCCGGAACATGCAGGCTTACAACATCACAGATGTTGAGCAGTTCCTGCATGCTACCAACCTGAGTGGCGTTACCGATAGGCAGCTTGGACACTACGTCGTAGAAGTACACATCCATGCCCAGACCTTCGGCCAGAACACTGAACTGGGTACCAATGTTGCCGTAACCGATGATGCCGAGCTTCTTGCCGCGGATCTCGTAGCTGTCTTTGGCCGACTTCTGCCATTCACCACGATGGGCTTTCGCGCTCTTCTCGGGCACGCCGCGCAGCAGCAGGATAGCTTGAGCTAGAACCAGTTCAGCAACACTGCGGGTGTTGGAAAACGGTGCGTTGAATACGGCAATACCTTTGCGGGTCGCTGCCTGCAGATCCACCTGATTGGTACCGATACAGAAACAGCCCACGGCAACCAGCTTCTTGGCGGCCTCGAATACTTTCGCGGTCAACTGAGTGCGGGATCGAAGACCGACAAAGTGCGCATCGGCAATCTTCTCAATAAGGTCTTCCTCGGCCAGCGAGTGGCTGAGGTACTCAATGTTTGTGTAGCCTGCGGCATTCAGAGTATCCAGAGCGGACTGATGCACGCCTTCCAGCAGTAGAATGCGGATTTTGCTCTTTTCGAGAGACGTCGTTGACATGGGCTTTGCTTCCGAACCTTTCGTCGCATGAAATGACCTGTAGCCAGTGATCCTATGGGCTGGCTCACAGAACAGGGGCGGTATGATACCATAAAAGCAACTTTTCACAGCGTGCCGGTTCGTCTGGATCAACTGAACCGAAAACTATTTTTCCAGAATGGCCGGCCCAACCCCGACGAGACTGACGCATTCATGAACTCTGAACAGATCATTGCTTCCCTAAAAGAGCTGGTAGCCGCTGGCGATGTACCTGGAAAGGTACTGACTGACGCTGCGGATCTTGAAAGCTACGGCAAAGATTGGACGCGCATTTACGCCCCCAACCCAGTAGCCATCGTGCTCCCGAAAACCACCGAGCAGGTGCAGGCGCTGGTGAGATTCGCCAACGAAAACCGTGTGGCACTGGTACCCTCCGGTGGCCGTACCGGCTTGAGCGCTGGTGCTGTTGCTGCCAACGGAGAAGTCGTAATTGCCTTCGACAACATGAATCAGATTCTGGACTTCAGCGCCAGTGACCGACTCGTGCGCTGTCAGGCGGGTGTTGTAACTGAGCAGCTACAGAACTTTGCGGAAGAGAATGGCCTTTACTACCCGGTAGATTTCGCGTCTGCAGGCTCCAGCCAGCTGGGCGGAAACATCTCCACCAACGCGGGCGGCATCAAAGTAATCCGCTACGGCATGAGTCGTGACTGGGTCGCTGGCCTAAAAGTGGTTACCGGCAAAGGCGACATCCTTGACCTGAACAAAGATCTGGAAAAGAACAACACAGGTTACGACCTACGCCATCTATTTATTGGCGCCGAGGGCACGCTGGGCTTTATTACCGAAGCCACAATGAAACTCTCGCGTCAGCCAGACAACCTCACCGTGCTGGTGCTTGGGCTCAATGACCTTGGCAACACCATGGACGTGCTCAAAACCTTTCAGGGCGGTCTCGATCTGACCGCCTACGAATTCTTCTCGCATCAGGCGATGGGGCACGTACTGGCTCATGGTCAAGTACCTGCGCCGTTTGAAACCGAAGCCCCTTACTACGCGCTGCTGGAGTTTGAAGCTACTTCGGATCAAGTCATGGAAGACGCCATGAGCCTGTTCGAGCAGTGCATGGAAAACGGCTGGGTGCTGGATGGCGTTATCAGCCAAAGTGAAACTCAGGCCCAGAACCTGTGGCAACTGCGCGAGCGCATCTCGGAATCCATCGCGCCCCGCACGCCCTACAAGAACGACATCTCCGTTGTGGTTTCCAAAGTTCCCGGATTCTTGCAGGAAATTGACGAACTGGTAGCAGAACAATACCCGGATTTTGAAATCATCTGGTTCGGCCACATCGGCGACGGCAACCTGCATCTCAACATCCTCAAGCCTGAAGACATGGCAAAAGAAGACTTCTTCGAAAAGTGCCAGCAGGTGAACAAATGGGTGTTCGAAATCGTCGAAAAATACCAGGGCAGCGTCTCCGCTGAACACGGCGTAGGCATGACCAAAAAGCCCTACTTGCAATACACCCGCAGCGAAGCGGAAATTGCTTACCTGAGAGGGATCAAACAAGTATTTGACCCCAACGGCATCATCAACCCCGGCAAGATCTTCGACTGATGCAACGGCATATCGTAGTACTCACAGGCGCTGGAATCAGCGCCGAAAGCGGCCTCTCCACCTTCCGCGACAACGGCGGTCTTTGGGAGCAGCACAGCGTATACGACGTAGCCACCCCCGAAGCCTTCGCCCGTAATAGCGAATTGGTACTGCGCTTCTACAACGAACGCCGCCGCCAACTCGCCAAAGTACAACCAAACCGCGCTCACAAACTTCTTGGCGAACTGGAAAAACACCATCGTGTAACCATCGTCACCCAAAACGTAGACGACCTACATGAACGCGGAGGCTCCAGTAACGTCATCCACCTCCACGGCGAACTCACCAAAGCCCGAAGCTCGGTGAATCCGGAATTGGTCTACGACATAGGCTACCGGGACATAGAACTGGGCGAGACCTGCGAATACGGCGAACAACTCCGCCCCCACATCGTCTGGTTCGGCGAAGAGGTCCCCATGCTAGAGGCAGCAGCCGATATAGTCCGCACTGCAGACGACCTGCTGATCGTCGGCACTTCGCTACAGGTTTATCCCGCTGCCGGACTGGTGCATGAAGTGGAGAGAGATGTGCCGATTACCGTTATAGATCCCGGCGAAACCGCTGGCGTGTCCCGCGCCAGAGTTATAAGAAAAGGTGCAGGAGAAGGCGTTGCCGAATGGGCAGCGAATTTTCTGGCCAGATAAGTATCGGCGGCAAGTAGTGTGCAAAATTGTGAGGAGTTTTGGGGCGGCGAACTCAATTGTACGTAGGCCTTGGCGGGATACAGCTCCCAAAACTGTGCGGAGCCATGGATGGCGGAGCCAAGCGTACACGGACGTATCCACAGCGTGTTTTGGGAGCTGTATCCCGCCAAGGCCGTTAGCTCCAGATTAACCGGCTAGCGAGACTCAGCAAGATACTTACGAAGCTCCTCCCCAAAAGCAGCCTGAACCCCCAGCCGCTTCAGCATCCAATAGTGCCCCGCAATCATCCGATCAATAAAAATACTCTCAACCGGCGGCTTAAACGAATCCAAATATTTGAACACCGTACTCGTCTTCGCCGCCACATGCTTATGAATACTTGACTCACCAAAATCATAAGGCTGCTCAGAATCAAACGGCACCACAAGAATATCCCGCCACATCGCGTAATAGGCCTCATCAATAGCCGGCTGACTCCCAACCCGGGCACCCAAATCAATCAAATACGCATCCAGCGCCTTATAATCCTCAGCCAACGCAGCCGTAACCGCATTACGGTAAGCCTCAACAATCTCCGGCTTCAGCTTCTTAACGCAGCCGAAATCGTACATCACAACACTGCCATCCGGCCGATACGCAAAGTTTCCGGCATGAGGGTCGCCATGAATGCACTGAAAGCGGAATAACTGATCCGCCATAGTAGTAAACATACGATGGCCAATCAGATTGATCGTAGCCTGATCATAGCGCTCCGGCGTCACCTCACTCACATGATCGCCTTCCTCAAGCGCAAGCGTCAGCACATGACGGGTCGAATGGCTGGGAATGACAGCAGGAATAATCACCCATGGATCGTTTTTATGAAACTCCCGGAACAAATCGATGTTGCGGGCCTCGTTCTCATAATCCAACTCCTCCCTCAGACGCTCACGAATCTCCGTGAACAGCTGATCTACCGACTCTTTCGGCATCTTTAGTAGGCCGCCAAGCTTTAAAGCAAGGCGCAACTGCTTCAGATCGGAATCGCAGGATTCATCCACCCCGGGGTACTGCACCTTCACAATGACATCTGTACCGTCGTGCAGTCGGGCGCGGTGCACCTGACCGATGGATGCGGCCGCATAGGGTGTTTCTTGCAGATACTCGAATAGCTCGCCAACCGGTTTTCCCAGTTCCGTCTCTACCTGCTCAAGAATAATCTCGAACGGCATGGGCGGCGCTTCTTTCTGTAGTTTCTGCAGCGCATCAGAGAACTCCCGGGGCAGGAAATCCTGAGTTTGGGAGGCAATCTGGCCCACTTTCATGGCCGCACCTTTCATCTCACCGAGGGTATCGGTAATGCGGTTGGCCATGCGGGTATAGCTTTCGCTGCGGGCGCCGTCGTCATTCTCGCTGCTGAACAGGCTGCGGGCTTTCTGGCCCGCATACTGGCCTGCCACCGAGGCAGTCATGCCAGCAAGCTTAAAGAAACGACCACTGCGTGAGGTAACCGGTTTTTTTGCCATGCCTGACTATACGTACTCTTTAGATAGAAAGATTGTGTCAGTCCAGGTTAAACCACTTTGGTGGAAACAGACAACTGATCCTCCAGTTGCAGCGCCAGAGTTTGACCCGAGTGCAGTGGGCCAACTCCCTTGGGTGTTCCCGTGAGCACTACATCGCCCGGTAACAGTGTGAAATGACTACTGATATGAGCGAGCAGCGGAATAATCGGGAACAGCATGTCTCTGGTATCACCGCTTTGTTGACGCTGCTCGTCGATATTGAGGCTGAAGAGTATATGGTCATTACGGAAGTGTTCCGCAGCTACAAACGGCGATAAAGGGCAGGCACCATCAAACGCTTTGGCCCGCTCCCAAGGGTGTCCTTTTTCCTTCAGTTGGCTTTGCAAATCCCGCAAAGTTAAATCCAGCGCCAGACCGTAACCGAGAATAGCCGCCTGAGCCTCGCTGGCAGAAGCGTTGGTAAGAGGCTTGCCAATCAGCACAGCCAGTTCGGTTTCAAAGTGTACCTGAGCGTGGTGGGCGGCAAAGCTTAGAGGCCGGGTTACATGGACGGCCGAGGTGGCTGGCTTGATAAACAGCAGAGGTTCGGTCGGCACCGGATTGTCGAGTTCTTTGGCGTGCTCGGCGTAGTTCCGGCCAACGCAGACGATCTTGCCCAAAGGCAGGTGTACCGGTGTGCCATCTTTCCAATGATGCTGATACTGATCCATATCGACCTCCAGATGTTCTGGTAGTGTTCTTAGCCGCGCGTTTAATTGCGCGCGGGGAGGACGACGCTGCTATTCGCCCTCAAACGAACACACAGTATAGACCTTCAGCCCCTCTTCCTGCAGCTTGGTCGACCCGCCAAGATCGGGGAGATCGATCATCGCAGCCACTTCCACAATGTCCGCGCCAATGCGGCGGATCAGCCGGGCTGCTGCGAGCATGGTGCCGCCAGTTGCGATCAAGTCGTCCACCAGCACCACCTGATCGCCGGGCTTGAACGCATCTTGGTGCAGCTCTACCGAGGCGGTTCCGTACTCCAGTTCGTAGTCTTCAACAAGTGTGTCGAACGGCAGTTTGCCCTTCTTACGTACCAAAACCAGTGATGCGTTGAGCTCGTAGGCGAGCGCCGAGCCAATGATGAATCCCCGGGCATCCACAGCGGCCACAGCATCAATTTTATGGCCGTGGTAGCGGTGCACGAAGGCATCGATCAGTTTTCGGAAGGCCGTTTTATCCTGCAGAACCGTGGTGATATCCCGGAAAGCAACGCCGGGCTTGGGCCAGTCCGGCACGGTGCGGATGGCTTGTTTGATGCTTTGAGAGAAGTAATCCATAAAAAGTCAGGCTCTTGGTCTGGACGCAGTTTAACCTGCGTCCAAAAACATGAATTTCAGGATGAAAACGATGGCGATCACCACAACACTTGCGTTCAGATCTGACCAGCGCCCGCTTAGAGCTTTGATGACAGCGTAAGTGATAAAGCCCAGTGCTATGCCGTTGGCGATTGAGAATGTAAGGGGCATCATCAGCGCTGTTACTACTGCTGGTGCGGCTTCAGTAATGTCGTCCCAGTCTATCAGTTTCAGCCCGCTGGCCATCAACACAGCAACGTAAAGCAGCGCTGGCGCTGTAGCGTAGGCTGGGATAATGCTGGCAATGGGTGAAAGCAGAAGGCAAGCGAGAAACAGCAAGGCAACAACGACAGAGGTTAGGCCGGTGCGCCCACCGGCGGAAATGCCTGCAGTGGATTCAATGTAGCTGGTGGTGGTTGAGGTACCGAGAGCGGCGCCAGACATGGTGGCCACAGAGTCCGACATCAGGGCACGGCCAAGACGTGGCAGCTTGCCGTCTTTATCCAAAAGCCCGCCGCGCTGCGCGGCACCGATCAGCGTGCCTGAGGTATCAAACAGATCCACAAACAAAAACGCGAACACAACGCTGATCATGCCAACATTCAACGCACCGGCAATGTCCAACTGCATGAACGTGGGCGCCAAGCTTGGAGGGGCGGAGACAAAACCCTTGTACTCTACTAGGCCCAGCATCATGGCAATTACGGTGACCGCAATAATACCAATCATTACCGCGCCGGTTATGCGGCGGAAAGACAGGGCGCAGATCAGAACAAACCCGCCAAAGAACAGCAGGCTCTCTGCGGTTTTCAGTTCACCTAAGCCAACCAGCGTTGCAGGGTGATCTACCACTATACCCGCGTTTTTCAGGGCGATAAGCGCCAAGAAGAAGCCGATACCGGCAGAAATCCCGAAGCGCAAAGACATGGGGATGCTGTTTATAATCCATTCGCGGATCTTGAAAATACTCAACAGGAAGAAGATCAGGCCTGAAAGGAAAACAGCGCCCAGTGCCACCTGCCAGCTATATCCAAGACTGCCCACAACGGTGAAGGAGAAAAAAGCGTTTAGCCCCATCCCCGGCGCCAAAGCGATCGGGTAGTTGGCCCAAAGCCCCATAATCAGGGTACCTATGGTTGCTGCCAAACAGGTGGCAACAAAGACTGCCCCGAAATCCATACCTGTCGAGGACAGGATGCTGGGGTTGACCACAATAATATAGGCCATGGTTAGGAAGGTGGTGATGCCCGCAACCAGTTCTTTACGAACGTTGGTGCCGTGGGCCTGGAGTTGGAACAGTCGTTCGAGCATGACGGGTGTCTGCCTCTCAGGATGCCAGAGTGTAGGGTTTGGAGTCTGTTAAGAACGGAAAACAGTTGGTAATCGAATAAAGACTGCGTGAAAAAACGGTAATCTTACCGGTTGAGGGTTGTCCCGCCAAGTGATGATTAGGGACACAAGGTTAGAGTCCCTAGGCATCGGCTTTACGTGGGGTCACGCTGTAAGCGTATATCAAAACGCACCGCTGCCATGCGGACAATAACGATAAAGAGAAGC